>Ga0209974_10000042_pt1 | contig 31277 bp, 31 predicted proteins | sample InoplaM3SPM_FD_187592 | JGI IMG/M metagenome (GOLD analysis project Ga0209974, IMG submission 187592) | Arabidopsis thaliana rhizosphere microbial communities from the Joint Genome Institute, USA, that affect carbon cycling - Inoculated... | ecosystem: Host-associated > Plants > Roots >...
CAAGCGGCGGAAGTCGACCGGGTCAAGAAATCCGAGAGCGGCATGATCCTGGACCCGGTCACCATCTCACCGGACCAAACCATCCGTGACGCTCACGAACTCATGGCGAGATACCGGATTTCGGGAATCCCGGTGACCAAAAGCAAGAAACTGGTCGGCATTCTCACGAATCGTGATCTCCGGTTCGAGACGCGATTGGATTTGAAGGTGTCCCAGGTCATGAAACGCGACAAACTCGTTACGGCGCCTGAAGGGACCAGCCTTGAAAAGGCCCGGGAAATTCTTCACGAGCACCGGATCGAGAAGTTGCCGGTCGTCAACAAGCAAGGTGACCTCAAAGGACTCATTACCATTAAGGACATTGAAAAGCGGATCAAATACCCCAACGCCTGCAAAGATGCCCATGGACGGCTGCGTGTCGGCGCAGCGGTGGGCGTCGGGCCGGACATCGACGATCGACTCACGCAACTCAAGAAAGCCGGCGTGGACCTGGTCGTAGTGGATACGGCTCATGGTCATGCGCAGGCGGTGCTTGAAACAGTGAAGATGATCAAGAAGCAGTACCCGGCACTCGAACTGATTGCCGGGAACATCGCCACCGCCGAGGCAGCGAGAGATCTTCTGAAGGCCGGGGTCGATGCCGTGAAGGTCGGCGTCGGACCGGGCTCGATTTGCACGACACGCATTGTCTCGGGCTCGGGAATGCCTCAACTGACCGCGATTGCCGATTGCGCCAAAGTGCTCGAAGGCAGCGGCGTACCGATCGTGGCGGATGGCGGCATTAAATTTTCCGGCGACATCAGCAAAGCACTCGCGGCCGGCGCTTCAGCGGTAATGCTCGGCGGATTGCTGGCCGGCACCGAGGAGTCGCCCGGAGAGACGGTGCTCTATCAGGCGAGAACCTACAAGGTCTATCGCGGCATGGGATCGATCGGCGCGATGGAACGAGGTGGTGGCGATCGCTACGGCCAGAGCGGGCGCCCGGCCCAGAAGCTGGTGCCCGAAGGCATCGAAGGACGTGTGCCGTATAAGGGTCCCCTGTCGGCCGTCATCTATCAATTGGTGGGCGGAGTGAAGTCAGGGATGGGCTATTGCGGATGCAAAACGATCCCCGAGCTCCAGAAGAACGCGTCGTTTATCCGCCAGACCGTCGCGGGGCTCCGTGAAAGCCATGTGCACGACGTCATCATCACCAAAGAAGCGCCGAACTATCGCATGGATTGGGAGTAAACGGGAGCGAACGGCGTCCGGCGTCTAGCTGATAAATCGGTCGCTGAACGCTGCTTCTCTGCCTGCCATTTCTTTTCCGCTGTTATCAGCCATCAAGTAGATACGATACGCTCTTCTAAAAGATGGAACTCTGGCACGATAGAATCCTGGTCCTCGATTTCGGCTCCCAGTACACCCAGTTGATCGCGCGACGCATCCGGGAAGCGCAGGTCTATTCCCAGATCCTTCCGTGCACCGTTCCACTCGCCACGATGTTGGCCTATAGGCCGCAGGGGATCGTCCTTTCCGGTGGCCCGTCCAGCGTCTATGAAAAGAAGGCTCCGGCCGTACCAAGAGAACTGTTCGATCAGGGTATTCCGATTCTCGGCATCTGCTACGGCATGCAGCTGGTGACGCATCTTTCCGGCGGGGAAGTCTCGAAATCGAAGCACCGTGAATATGGTCGGGCCGAGCTGACCATAGACGATGCGAGTGATTTGTTTGCTGGCATCGGCAAGGCCAACTCCACGGTCGTCTGGATGTCCCATGGCGACCGTATCGAACGGATGCCTCCTGGATTCCGGTCCATTGCCCATACGGAAAATTCTCCGGTCGCCGCCATGAAGAGAGTCGACGGCAAACGGCGGATATACTGCCTGCAGTTCCATCCTGAAGTGGCCCATACTCCGGAAGGGACCCAGCTGCTTCGGAACTTTGTCTATGAGATTTGCGGCAGCAAACCGACCTGGACGATGCAGTCTTATGTCGAAACGGCGGTTAAACAGATCCGAGAGCAGGTGGGCACTGAGCGCGTCATTTGTGCGTTGAGCGGCGGCGTGGATTCATCGGTGGCCGCGGCGCTGACCCACCGGGCCATTGGCGATCAGCTCACCTGCATCTTTGTTGACAACGGGGTTCTCCGGGCGGGCGAGCGCGATCAGGTGCAGAAGACCTTCGCCTCACAGCTGCATCTGAATCTCCGGATACTCGATCGGACGGAAGCGTTTCTGGCAGGCTTAAAGAACGTGACTGATCCTGAGCGGAAACGCAAGAACATCGGGCGTCTGTTCATCAAGAATTTCGAGGCCGAGGCCGGGAAGCTGAAGGGCGTCAAATATCTGGTTCAGGGAACGTTGTATCCGGATGTCATTGAGAGCGTCAGCTTCAAAGGCCCGTCTGCAACGATCAAGACTCATCACAACGTCGGCGGACTGCCGGCGCGGATGAGGCTCAAGCTGATCGAGCCGCTGCGTGAATTGTTCAAAGACGAAGTGCGGGTGTTGGGACAGGAGCTAGGCTTGCCGGACGAGATCATCTGGCGCCAGCCGTTCCCCGGTCCCGGGTTGGCGATTCGAGTGCTCGGCTCCGTGACGAAGGAGCGCCTGGCCATTTTACGTGCGGCAGAGACGATCGTTGATCAGGAAATTCGAAGCGCCGGCCTCTATCGCGACATTTGGCAGGCGTTCGCGGTACTGCTGCCCATCCGGACAGTCGGCGTGATGGGTGATCAGCGAACGTATGAGAATGTCGTGGCGATTCGGGCCGTGACGAGCTTGGATGGAATGACGGCCGACTGGGCGAAGATTCCTAACGAGGTGCTCGGCCGGATGTCCAATCGAATCATCAACGAAGTCAAAGGCGTGAATCGCGTCGTCTACGACATTAGCTCGAAACCGCCGAGCACCATCGAATGGGAATAGGATGATCAGCCTGACCAGTCCTTGTGCGCGGAAAGCGGCATATCAGATTGGATGGGGTGAGGCTGTTGGTCCCCGTTGCTCGCCGAACGCGCGCCCGCAGAAGGGCCTCGTCCAGGCGCGCAGTTGGAGACCAATCAGCCTCCATCCCTTGGAGAGGACCATTGTCACGCGGTGCTTGCCTGGGACACGGCGCGTCTCGGTGCGGAGAGGGTGGGCGGGTGAAAATGACACGCACTTTTAGAATGATCCAGGTTGTTCTTGTGGGACAAACGAGCTTTGAAGGAGCGAATATAAGGCGGTGCTCACCCGGGTAGAGGGTGCGTTCGCCCTCAGCGACCAAGATGGAAGTAAGACTGCAAAAATTGATTGCCGGCACCGGTCTCGCGTCTCGGCGAAAAGCCGAGGGCTTGATCGCGGCTGGTCGAGTGATGGTCAATGGAAAGATCGTCACGGAGCTAGGGACCCGCGTGGATCCGGAACGGGATCACGTCAAAGTCGATGGCAAGCATCTCAGTGCGTTACAGCCGTTTGTGTATCTGATGCTCAACAAGCCTCGGAATGTCGTGTCGACGCTCGACGATCCCGGAGGGCGCACCACCGTCAAGGATTATTTGCGTGGCGTGTCCGTACGGGTGTTTCCAGTCGGCCGATTGGATTTCGACAGCGAAGGACTGATGCTGTTGACCAACAACGGAGATCTTGCTCAGGCTCTGCTCCATCCACGCTACCATGTACCCAAGACGTATCTGATCAAAGTAAAGGGCGTGCTGACGGATGAAGACATTGCTCAATTGGAACAGGGTGTGAGACTGGAGGACGGGATGACGAGCCCCGCGCAGGTCAAAAAGGTCCGAAAAGTCGAGGCGAATTCCTGGCTGGAGATCACCATTCGCGAGGGACGTAAACACCAAGTCAAGCGGATGCTCGAATCGGTCGGCCATCCGGTCATCAAACTGATGCGGATTAGAATGGGGCCGCTCTCCCTGGGCCATTTGGAGCCGGGTGAGTTCCGCTTCTTAACCGATCGCGAGGCAAATACGCTGCGCCAACTCGTAGACGAACGGGTGGCACTTGTAGAAGGATCAGCGGAACCGGCTCGCACGTCCAGGAGGCAGCCGAGGCGTTCCGGGTGGGCGCGTTCAACCAAGAAAAAAGTGCCACGCGGTCGAGCCGCATGGTCCTCAATGAGAAAGCGAGCGTGATGTGAAGAGCAGAACGCACCGGTGCGGAGAGTTGAACAGGTCCCATGTCGGTCAGACCGTGGTATTGAACGGGTGGGTGCAGCGTCGTCGCGATCACGGGATGGTGCTGTTTATCGACCTGAGGGACCGGAGCGGTATCACACAAGTCGTCTTCAATGCGGAGCGCAATGCCGCCGTGCACAAAGCGGCCCATACCCTACGGAGCGAGTGCGTCGTTTCGGTAACCGGGACGGTGGCGGCCCGTCCGGATGAGTCCAGGAACCCCAATCTGTCGACCGGTGAAATTGAAGTCTTTGCGGATGCCGTGGAGATTTTGAACGAGGCGAAGACACCCCCATTTGTCATTGAGGACGATGCCGAAGTCACGGAAGCCATCCGCTTGAAGTATCGCTATCTGGACTTACGCCGGCCCAAAATGCAGCGGTTACTGAGCTTGCGGCACGCGATCATGCAGGCGACGCGTGCCTTCTTGAATGCTGAGGGATTCCTTGAAGTCGAAACGCCGATTCTAACGAAAAGCACGCCGGAAGGCGCGCGCGACTATCTGGTGCCCAGCCGGGTTAACGCCGGACAGTTTTTTGCCCTTCCGCAGTCCCCTCAACTTTTTAAGCAAGTCCTCATGGTGAGCGGCGTGGACCGGTACTACCAGATTGCCCGTTGTTTCAGGGATGAAGATCTCAGAAACGACCGCCAACCCGAGTTCACACAAATCGATCTGGAGTTGTCGTTTGTCGACCGCGGAGACGTGATGAGTCTCACTGAACGAATGATTGCCACGATCTTCCGCGATGCCGGCGGCGTGCAGCTGCCGTCGCCGTTCCCCCGGATGTCATATGCGGAGGCGATGGGGAAATATGGAACGGACAAACCTGACCTGAGATTCGACATGCCCTTGTACGACGTCACGGCCTTTGCCGGGACGAGCGAGTTCAAGGTGTTTCGCGAAGCGGCCGGTAAGGGAAAGATCGTCAAGGCGCTCATCGTCAAAGGGGGGAGCAGCATCGCACGCAGCCGCATCGATGCCTTGGGAGAAACCGCCAGGAGCTTCGGGGCCAAGGGCCTGGCATGGCTGAAGGTGGCAAGCGATGGTCAATTGGATTCGGTCATTGCAAAATTCCTTGATGCCAAAGCATTTGCTGTCGCCTTGCCGGAAGCCAAGCCCGGCGACCTGGTGCTGTTCGGGGCGGACACCCCCGCCGTCGTTCATGACGTGTTGGGCCGCATTCGGTTGCTGCTAGCAGAAGAGCTTAACTTGATCGACAAGACGGCGTGGAAGCCTCTCTGGGTCACTGAGTTTCCTTTGCTCGATTATTCGCAGGAAGAAAAACGCTACGTTTTCATGCACAATCCTTTTGCCGCTCCCCTCGACGAGGATCTGGCATTGCTGGATTCGGACCCGCTCAAAGTGCGTGCCAAGGCCTACGACATGGTGCTCAACGGTAACGAAATTGGAGGAGGCAGCATCCGCAACCATCGTAGTGATGTACAGCTGCGCATCCTCGATCTCCTGGGAATCGGCAAGGAGCAGGCGCAGGCCAAGTTCGGCTTCTTGCTCGATGCTCTGGATTACGGAGCGCCTCCGCACGGCGGCATCGCCTTCGGCCTCGACAGGCTGATCATGCTGCTCGGGGGCGCCGAGTCCATTCGTGACGTCATAGCGTTTCCAAAAACGCAACGCGCCCAATGCCCCCTCACGGATGCCCCGTCACCGGTCGGCACCGATCAGTTGAAGGAGTTGCGCATCAAGCTCGATCTGCTGGAGTGAACCAGAGAGGATTCCCCGCAATGGCCGGCAATACGTTCGGTCACATCTTCACCGTCACGTCTTTTGGCGAGAGTCACGGGCCTGCGATCGGTTGTGTCGTTGATGGCTGCCCTCCTGGGCTTGCGCTCTCCGCGCAGGATATCCAACAGGACCTGGACCGACGCAAGCCAGGTACCTCGCGCCACGTGACGCAGCGGCAGGAAGCGGACACAGTTGAAATTCTCTCAGGCGTGTTTGAAGGTAAGACGACGGGAACCCCGGTGGCGCTGCTGATCCGCAATGAAGACGCGCGGAGCAAAGATTACGGCAGCCTCATCGATACATTTCGTCCCGGTCATGCCGACTATACCTATTGGCAGAAATATGGAATCCGGGATCACCGCGGGGGTGGCCGCGCATCTGCGCGCGAGACCGCCGTGCGTGTTGCCGCGGCTGCCATTGCCAGGAAGTGGCTCCGGGAGACGTACGGCGTCCTCATACACGGCTATCTGAGCCAGCTCGGCCCGCACCCCGTCCCGTTCAAAACATGGGAGGCGGTCACCGGCAATCCATTTTTCGCCCCCAATGCCGAGGTCGTTGCGACACTCGAGGCGTTTATGGATGAGCTGAGGAAATCCGGCGACTCGGTCGGCGCCAGGATAACAACAGTGGCCGAGCATGTTCCGGTCGGGTGGGGCGCGCCCGTGTATGCCAAGTTGGATGCCGATCTGGCGGCAGCGATGATGAGCATCAACGCGGTCAAGGCGGTCGAAATCGGCGCAGGGTTCGCCTCCGTCATGCAACGCGGGTCAGAGCATGGCGATGAATTGACGCCTGAGGGGTTCGTCACGAATCATGCCGGCGGCATCCTGGGGGGTATTTCGACGGGTCAGGATATTGTCGTCACGATCGGTATCAAACCCACTTCGAGCATACGAGTCTCCCGCCGCTCCATAGACAAGCAGGGCAATCCCGTGACGGTTGAGACGAATGGACGCCATGACCCCTGTGTTGGCATCCGGGCCACTCCCATCGCGGAAGCGATGATGGCACTGGTGCTCATGGATCACGCGCTGCTTCATCGGGCACAAAATGCCGAGGTCAAGACCGCGACTCCAAAAATCGGTGGATCGGTCACTGTTTCACACACCGGCGGCAGGGGGAAACCAATTGCGAAGGTGAATCCAGAACCCCACGAAGCCTAAGTTCTTAGAGATGTCGAATGCGTTCCTCCTCATCATCCCGTCCACAAGATCTCTTCACTATTTGAGTCTTCGGCTGTGTACCTTCACGGCATGACCGCCCCCAGTTCCTACGAGGGCCGCATCCTCGACATCAAACACGCGACCATCTACCGGGGCGATACCTGCGTCTTTGAGGACCTCTCTTTTGTGCTGGAGGAAGACCAGCATACGGCAGTGCTCGGGCCGAACGGGGCAGGGAAGTCTACGATTTTGAAACTGCTGGCCGGCGAAGTGCACGCGATGCCGAGTGATACGACATCCATCCGGCTATTCGGCGAGGAACAGTGGAACGTCTGGGACATTCGGAGGCGCCTGGGAATGGTCTCGCACGATCTCCAGCATCAATACATGGAGCAGGTGACCGGCTTGAAAGTCGTGTTGTCAGGGTATTACTCCAGCATCGGGACCTACGGCCATCAGCAGTTCTCCTATGCGCACATTGCCAGGGCCCATTCAGTGATGGAAGATTTGGGTATCGGTTTCCTGACCGACCGCCGGTATGCCGCCATGTCAACAGGCGAACAGCGGCGCTGTCTGCTCGCCCGGGCTCTCGTTCACGGGCCATCGGTCCTTGTGCTCGATGAACCGACGAGCGGTCTGGATCTCACAGCAACCTTTCACTATCTCGATCTCGTGCGCGGATATATGCGCAAAGGGAAAACGGTGCTGCTCGTGACGCATCACATCCACGAAATACCGCCGGAAATCCGGAGAGTCGTCCTGTTGAAGAAAGGGAAGATCCTTCAAGACGGAGAAAAAAAGGCGGTGTTGTCAGACAAGAACTTGAGCGACCTGTTCGATTGCCGGGTCGTATTGGCCTGTGCCAATGGCTGGTATCAGGCATTACCGGGCTGATGGACTGGCTCCGGCATCGCCGGTGCCTGTCCCTTAGACGGGAGACGGGGACAGTCGCCGGGAAGAAGGGCGACAGTCCCCTCTGCGTCAATACCGCTTAAATGAGCCTTCCAAGCTAGCTTGTGACTTCAAAGGAGCAGCCTGGATCAGTCCAACGTGCGCGCGCACGGTATTTCTTTTCTCCTCCGGTTGGACGGTGGGAGCCACCTGCGTCTTGCGAGAGGTGCACGGCGCCACTGCTGCGGTCGCTCTTTGGGCGATGGCGAGACGCCATGTCTGAAGGTCCGTTCGGACGATGTCCGGGACGGACCAAGTTGGCGGAGCCAGCAGCAGCGGCACCGTGCGGTTCACCTCTCGCTGAAGCAGTGGTTTATCCGCCCACCAGCGTCACGGTAAACGTCAGATCCGCCTCGGCCCGGCGTACTTTGACTGCAACCCGCTGGCCAGGAGCCGTTTGCTCGATCAGGTAGTTCTTCAAATGCGCGGCATCCAGGATCTCCGTGTCCTCTATCGCCAACAGAATGTCATGCTTTTGAATGCCTGCGCTTTTCGCCGGCTCTGCGACGTCTTTTACGGCGATCCGCCATTTCGTGCCGTCTTTCACTGCAGTCATGTGAATACCCAGTTTTGAGAAAGCCAACGGTTTTCCTTCGATGGCGGCCGTCACGATCCGTGCAGCCAAAGTACCGGGAATGGCAAAGGCCATCTGGCTGCAATACACGCGACTTTCATCTTTGTCCGTTTGGATCACGGCATGCATGATTCCAACGACTTCGCCCCCCGCATTGAAGAGGGCGCCTCCCGAATTGCCGCTGCATGCCGCAAGATCGGCTTGCAGCAGTCGCGTCTCGACCGTTTGCAGAAAGGTGTTGGCATTGCCGATACGGCCGAATGCCATCGTGGGACCCCATCCCATCGGATACCCAACCGTAAAGACTTCGCTACCGACCAGGGGCGTGTCCACGGCAAAGGGAGCTCCGACGGACAGCACGGGACGGTCCTGTTGATTGAGACGGTAGACCACGACGTCCAGATAGGCGCTCTCTCCAACGATCTGAGCGACGACTTCGTGTAGATCGGTCGTCAGAACATGAATGACCTTCGGCACCACCGGGCCTGACGGGGTGTTTTTCTCGACAGCGTGCCTGGCTGTGACGATATATCCGTCATGCAAATGAAATCCGGTGCCGCGGATCTTGATCTTGCCCGGCTTGTCGGGAGTCCGTGGATCTTGCGTGTCTTCCAAAATGCCGAGGGTCGCTCGTTTGGCACGCTCAATGGCATCCGAGGGTGTCTCTTGAGCGGTTGAGGTACGCGGAGTCACTAGCAGGCAGGCAAGGAGGATTACTAATGGGAGAGACGCCAGGCGATAATCTGAGCAATGCCACATGAATCATCCTTTCACTGTATGAAGCCGATGCCGCACAGTATAATGGGCAGAAAACATCAATGACAGGGGGAATCAATGAGAGGGCCATTTACCACCGTATGCGTCTGGACCCTGGCCATTGCTCTCCTGAGTTACGGGATTGCCTCCGGCGCCGAGGCGGAAGGTGGGGGAGAGGCCTCATTTTCGGAAAAGGTGGGTGACGGGGCCAGGAAGATCGGCCAGGCAATCGCGGACGGTATCAAGAAAACCGCAAAGAAGATCGAAGATAAGCACGTGCCGGAAAAGGTGGAACGGAAATTCAAGAAGGCCGCCGACAAAACGGCCGAAGGCTTCGGCAAGGCGGAGAAGAAAATCAAACAAAAGCTCGCCGACTAGCCTGCCGGCGGCCTCTTGCCCAGGTCATTTCTTCCGGAAGCCAAAAAACGATCCGGCGCCTGCTGCACCGGCTGACGGAAGAAAGCCTGCCAGCAGATTTCTCAATCCTTGGGCTTCGCCATGGAGCCATTGGACCGTCTGGGAAATCTGAGCCTCAATCGCGGTCCAATCCACATCCACCCAGCCGGTCGTTTTCAACGCACCGATCAGCGCGAGACCAACGGCCACCATCATCGCCGCCATTTTCAAGAACCGGCGAAAAGCCCAGCCGATGAGATAACCGCCAAGATAGCTTCCACCCAGTTGAGCGACAGTCGGAGACGTATAGTTCGAAATCCATGACGCCAACCCGCCGATCGTCGCCACTCCAACGGCGAGAAACGATCTTGCTGCCCAGGGGGGATCAGCGAGCACCGCCTCCCAGCCCGACTGTGGAGGGGAAGCGGTGGAACAGGCGTCTTCTTCGACCATGCGGTTCTCCTGGATTTACAGCTGATGTGACGAGAATGTATCGCAGGCCTCGGGATTTCCGGTGTCCAGCCCTTTGCGCAGCCACGTCTTCCGCTGTTGAGACGAGCCGTGTGTCCAGCTCTCTGGCTGCACCTGCCCGCGAGACATGTTCTGCAAGCGATCGTCTCCGATAGCCGCCGCGGCGGTCAGTCCCTCTTCAAAATCGCCCGGCTCGATCAACCTCCGTTCACGGTTGGCATGGTAGCCCCAAACACCGGCAAAGCAATCGGCCTGTAATTCCAGGCGAACAGACAGCGCGTTCCCCTCGGCTGTCCCGGCCTGACGCTGAAGTTGGTGGACTTTCTCGGCAATCCCGAGCAAATTCTGGACGTGGTGGCCGACCTCGTGAGCGATCACATACGCCTGGGCAAAATCCCCGGGAGCGCCAAGCCGCTGGGACATTTCCTTGAAGAAGGAGACATCGAGGTAGAGCTTCCGATCCTGCGGGCAATAGAAGGGCCCCACGGCCGAGGATGTCGCGCCGCAGGCGGAGTGCACCGCGCCTGTAAACAACACGAGACGGGGGTTTTCGTAATGGCCTCCCGCTTTGGGAAGCAACTGTTGCCAGGTATCTTCAGTGTCGGCGAGCACGACAGATGCGAACTGACCGATCTCGTCTTTGACGGGACCTGTCGGCACCGACTCAACGGGCGGCTCCGTCGTCGTGCTCTGAATTCCACTCATTAGGTCGATCAGCGTCAGCGGGTTCATGCCGGTAAAATAACTGACAGCCAGTACCAGTACGATGCCGCCAAGACCCAGTCCGCCGACTCCGCCGATACTCGCCGGGCCGAATCCACGCCGGTCTTCCACATTCTCGCTTTGACGTTGGCCCTGCCAGCGCATGGCTCTCCTTCCTCGAGCAGTTCCGTCCACGATACTGCGACTGGGAGGAGAAGTCCAGGTGTGCGATGGTGGCGAGGCCTTCCGCCAGGAAGGCCTCGCTTGATCGACGCGGCGGATACGTCAGTTGGCAGGGGGTAGGCCGCCCGCGATTTGCGAGAGATCTTTGGGGTAGAGGACGATCTCGATACGCCGGTTGGAGGAGCGCCCCTGCTCTGAGTCATTGTTTGCAATGGGATGCGTATCGGCGTATCCCACGGCCGAGAGCCCTTGAGGCTGCACGCCTCCCTGATCAATGAGGTAGCGCACCACGACCGTTGCGCGGGCGGTGGAGAGTTCCCAATTGGTTTTGAACTTATCCTGAAGCTTCGTGCTGATCGGAACGTTGTCGGTATGCCCTTCGATCCTGATTTGCTTATCCTCAATCTTGCTCAACACATCGCTGACCTGTTTCAGAACCTTCAATCCCGCCGGCTTGATGTCGGCGCGGCCGGAGTCGAACAGCACTCGATCGATCATGTTGATCGTGAGCCGATCGCGAACCTGCTGGATCGTAATGTTTCCTTTCGCGATTTCGTCCTTGAGGGACCTCGAGAGTTCCTCCTGGGTCTTCGTGAGACGACGGATCTCGTCCTCCTTGGCTACTCGTTCCTGCTCAAGACGAGCCTTCTCTTCCGCCTCGGCCTTCAGGCGCTTGCGCTCCTCGTCCAGACTGGCCGACAGTTGAGATTGCTCGTGCTGGAGCTGCTCGTGCTCCTTGGCAAGCCTCGACTTCTCTTCCGCTTCGGCCTTCAGGCGCTTGCGCTCCTCGTCTAGACTGGCCGACAGTTGAGATTGCTCGTGCTGGAGCTGCTCGCGCTCTTTGGCAAGCCTCGCCTTTTCCTCTGCTTCAGTCTTCAAACGTTGGCGTTCCTGGTCCAGAGCAGCTGAGAGCCTGGACTGCTCCTGTCGCAATTGTTCCCGCTCTTTCGCGACCCGGGACGACTCGGCCTCCAATTCGGCGGCCCGCTGTTGAAGCTTGATGATCTCGCTTTGAGCCGTGGCCGTTCCGCTGGCGAGCTGTTGCTTGTCGTTTTCGAGCGCGGATACCTGTGCGGTCTCGTCGGCCAATTTCTTCTCCAGAGTCGTAATTTGTCCGCGCACGTCACTCAACTCGGTCCCTAACTGGCCTTTTTCGCGCTCGAGGCCGTCCAGCCTGGTTTGGAGCTCGGCTGATCGGGCGCTCAAGGCTTCGCGTTCCTTCTGAAGCGAAGCCGCTTGCTGCTCAGCATTTTTTCTCTGGATCGATTCCTCATCGAGATTGTGCTGGAGCCCTGCCAGTTGCTGTTGCAGTTGTTCCGATTCGGCCTTGGATTTCCTTTTCAGGGCGTCCAATTCCGCTGCTTGGCTGGCCGACAGTTTCTTGCTTTTCTCCAGTTCTTCCAATGCCTTCTGATGGGTATCGGTTGAGACACAGCCGGATCCCGTGAGGAAAGCTGCCATGATCAGGCTGGCCTGGATGAGGATCAGATGATGGCGAATGCGGTGCGGTGTCATAAGCCCTCCTGTATGAAGGTGTAGATGTATGGTGAATCAGGCACGAGCAAGTCGGTGCCCTTATTTAGCATGAGTGCATCAGGGGGGAAAGCCAGAACAAATGCTGGTTACTCAATAACTTCTGCCTTTCAACCAATCACGACCATTCATCACCGTTTTGATCCGAGTGGAAAGGTGAACAGCATGGATGGACCACGTAAAGTCAAACGGATCCCTCTGGTGCACTGACTGCGGGGGGAATCAAATTGTAGGGACGTTCTGAAAGCGGATGCAGGAAGACGGGAGATAGCGGGAGCGCAGCGGACGCTGCGCTCCCGCAGCGTCACTACTTGCCGCCCATACCTTTCTTGTCGTCCTTCTTGTTCTCGTCGTCCGCCTTGCTACCGCTCGCGTCCTTCTTCTCTTTCTGTTCCGAAGGAGCAGGCTCATTCGCGAAGCTCACCGGTGCACCGATGCCCACTGCCAGGAACGCCACCAATACGATAAGGTGTGCAAAACGGGTCATGATAAAACCTCCTTGTGGTGAGAAAAGAACGGGTGTCAACCGAGACATCCCATTCGGGTTAAAATGTCAGGGAGTGCAGCGATCTCGCCGTGAGCAATTGCAGTGCCGCTTAAAAATTGTTCTACCTCAGTGATCTAGACTAGGGATAATACCTGTATTGAGGACTAAGAGGGATCATTTTGGTCACTACCAGTAAGTCTAAAGGGGGCATTCGTTTGAGGGGACGGGATAGCCGTATGAAGGGAAACGCATACAAACCTACAATGACACCTCGACTAAGGTTACTGGCCAAGCGAAAGCACAGTCTCGCAAGTGTATTCCTGTTGAACCATGCCACGAACTATTATTTTTCATAAGCCATACGATGTTTTACCCTGTTTTAGGGATCCTGATGGACGCCCAACTCTCGCTGACTATGTCACCGTACCCGGCGTCTATGCCGCAGGACGCTTGGACCGCGACAGCGAAGGGCTGATGATCCTGACTTCCGATGGCGCACTGGTGCATCGCATCACTGATCCACAACACAAACTACCCAAGGTGTATTGGGCCCAGGTTGAACGCGTTCCCGCGGAAGAAGCTTTGGACCGATTGCGCCGTGGCGTCATGCTGAGGGGGATTCGCACGAGACCCGCCCACGTCCGTCTTCTCAGGCAGGAACCGCTCTTATGGGAGCGGCCGGTGCCGATCAGGGTCCGTCGAAACGTGCCTACGGCATGGCTCGAGGTCGTGATCCATGAAGGGAGGAACCGGCAGGTAAGGCGCATGACTGCAGCAGTGGGGCACCCGACACTGCGTCTGATCCGAGTCGCCATCGGCCCTATTCGGCTCGACAACTTACAGCCAGGCCAATGGCGCGATGCGTCCAACGCTGAACTTCAGACTTTGTGCCAGCAGCGTCGCTTGAATCCGCCTGCACGCCCTTCTCGGCTGCGGTAACCTCGCGCCTGCGCAAATCGGGTGGAACACCAATTGTGGAAGGCCGTTATGCCTATCGGATCTTGAATCACGAGGCCTATCGCTCCTGTGCTCCCGGAGGCGGCGGGCGGGACGAATCGCATTTTGAGATCAAGGGAGGTGCTCCCACGACGGGCGCAGTAGAAGCGACGAGCGCTAACGGCTGCGGATCATACGGCCGATAATGCCGATTCCAATGCCCAGCAGGATATATCCCGCCAGTACATTGACAATGACGACCCCCTGGCTGAGAACATGCGTGGGTTGATAGTCCACCAATCCCAGTGCTGCCGTCACATTCACCGAATAATAGACGGCCGACCAGAATGGAATCCAGGGAGCGACGGCATCCGTTTCCATCGGTTGCAGCCAGCGAAGATGGAAGAAGATCTCGTACAGCAGGCTGAACAGTCCGATCGTACCGATGACCCACAAGCCCCAGCGCGAGAAGCTGGTGCCGTAGTTACTCGTGGCTTTCCACGCCAGCTCGGCCCAGGGATGTTTCCCCTCCATCTTGGCCCACCTCACTCGGGCATTGCGCTCGTTCAGATATTCGGTCTGCGACCAGTCCAACTCGCCGACTTCGGCGAAGCAATGATTGGCGCGCGAGTACGAGCGAACGGCTAAGTGCTGCAGATCATGTCTCGCTGAAGGGCTCGCTGCCGCTTGAGCCGCGTGTTCTGCCAGTCGTCCGGCATTGGAATAGGCGCGGCCGGCCTGGGTGAAGTATCCGATCCGGTGCAGTTGCTGCCCGGCCTGATGATAGGCCTGTGCCGAATCGCCTGCATTTCGGCCTTCGAGAAAGTGTGCCGCAGCCAGATAATAGAAGGCCGATTGCATAATTTCCGTCCGGGCGTCCTTGTGTCCGAACTCTTCCGCTTTTCTGAGGACGGCGTCGGCGGACTGCGCCGATTCCAGCTCGATCTCACCCTGTCGGTAAAATTCACTGGCGAGAGGATCGGTAAAAGTTTGTTCAGACATCGAATTCGATAGTGCGGTGGTCGTGGGACGCCCATGTTACTTGAAAGACAGCCCGGCAGGAAAGCCCATCCAGACGAGAAAGGAGCGATACCCTTTCTGAGGTGATTCTCTACCGTGCCGGCCAATTTCGTCTTGCGGGGGGATTCGTCGGGTCGTCCGCGACGATCATCGGACGGACGGTGCTGTTCTATTTCACCTGGGCCGCGACGGATCTGCTCGCTCCACCATGAGTATCAACAAGGTACGGTCCAGACTATCTCTGCCGGCCAATTAATGGTGCTTGAAGTATTGCACCTCCCGTTCATGCTTCTCGCTGCCCTGGTCTTGAACGTCCCCAGGTTTCGCCGCTTGCCAGTTTTGGGGTCTTTCTTGCGAGAATAGAGGCGGTAGGCCCCAGACGATAGCTTTCGTATCATGGTTGCCCCCCGATACGGATCGATGAGGAAGCAAGCGCAAAAGCAGCGGGACGCATTAATCAGACTTCCGAGACCTCGGAGATGATCGTGTGATAGCCTGACGCTCCCGCCGGTTGCGGTCGGACCAGCTCAGCAATCTGAAGCTGTCCCTTTGTGTCGGTTGCCCGGACGACGGTTTGATACTTTCCGGGCTTCGGGGGCTGCCAGGTATAGCTCCACAGGACCCAGGAATAGGGGGACATGGGCGGTTCGATCGTGCACTCGTTCCACGTGCGGCCGGCATCGAAACTCAATTCGACCTTGGCGATGCTGTGGGGCCCGCCGAATGCAATGCCTCGGAACGTCTGCTGGCCTCCTCGCAACGTTTGGTAATGCCCTGGCGAGTCAATTCGCGAAAAGATCTTGATGGTGCCGTCGTCCGTCCATCCCTTGCGCTGCCAGTATCCCAGGTAGTCGCCCGGATACACTTCGATTTCGTGGATCCATTTCACGTTCTTAATGCCGTATAAGCCCGGCACGATGGCGCGGAGTGGAAACCCGTGCTCTTTAGGCAGCTTCTCCCCATTCATGAGAAAAGCGAGCATCACGTCATCCTGCATCGCCCGCTTGAAGGGAATGCTGTCGTCATATCCATCGATGCCGCGAAACACCACATCCCGGGCCGTGTCTTCTTCCGCGCCGGCGTCCTGAAGGAGTTTCTTCAATGAAATGCCCCGCCAGGTGGCGTTGCCAAGGCTGTCGCCTCCCGGCAAGGTGTCGATGCACATCAGCGTGGAGACCTGATCGTACGAATCACGATTCAGGATGTCCCTCCAGCCGAGTGACAGAGGGCTTTTGACATCGCCCTTGACGGTCAATTTCCATTGTTCGATGTTGATCTCGCGCGACACGGACACGGCACTGTCGGCATAGTTTACGACATAGAATTTGGAGTTGGGCGTGAAATAGGTGGTCTCTCGAGGCGGAACCGCGAACATGCGACCGAAGACACCGCCGACGGCGTCACAGCCGCCGACCATACCGGCCAACGCCCCCAAGCCCGTCGCCTTGAGCAATGTTCGTCGCGAGAGCCGCATCTGGTCATTATCGTACATGAAAGCAAGGGACCGCAACGAGTGATCGTCCAGGTTCAGTGACGGGTAAATTGGATTGCTGCGCTCGAACAGAAGAATTCATGGATGACAAGAGATCTCAGGTGAGTGACAATGGCCGTTAGACTGCAGGAGGCGCTGTATGGATTACCTTTCAAGACTGAGAAAGTCGTGTATCGCCTGCCCACTCGTCCTCGTGATCAGTGCAGTGGCCGCATGCGCCGGAGGACCGTCTCAATCCGATTCCTCATGGAAGTCCGTGCCGATTACTGATGTTTCGATGGTGGTGGGGGAGTGGGACGGAACCGTGACAAAGGACCGGGCCATGTTTCCGGAGGGTGCGATTCGCCTGATCATCCGCGCCAACAGCACCTATCTGTTCGCGGGTGAAACCTTGTCTCAATCGGCCGTCGGTTCCGGAGGAGTCGAAACGCGCGAGGGGCGATTGATCGGTGACACGGAGCACCGCGCTGTGACGTTTACCCTTTATGACCACAAAGGGGCGCGGGTGCTCGTCGTGGATACGACCAACAAAGAAAACGGTACGCGATATCATGGACAGTTTACAAAGGTTCGATAAGGACTCACGCTACTCCTGTTATTTTTGACAGTTTCCCTATTTGCCCAGACATGATACCCCACACATCTCAATAGTCGCCGTATCCCGGCCGTTATCGTGTCGTTCACAGGTCATTGGTGTGACGGGGCGGCTTCGACGATCCTGCATTCGCAACGTTTTGGGCGCGTCTGGTGCATCTCTATGATTCCGTGCAGAAATCCCGAACCGAGTGAGCGGAGCAATCAGCTCTACTTCCCTGCTCTCCTGAGTGGGCTGATCGTGGTGTTGGCCCTGAATGGCTGCGAAGAAGATCGATATACAGTCATGATGGAGGCGGCGGAGCAGAGGATGAACCCGCTTTCAGCGGCGGACGACCATGCAAGCGAGGTTCGCCTCCATCAAGCCCTGATCGATCATTTCGGATTCTCAGCGCTCGGTCTTTCGACCTATGTCTTCATGAACAGGGGATATGTTGTCGGATATGTCGACAGCCCTGAGCAGACTCAGGCAGTGTTCGAGACCGCCAAATCTGTCAAAGGCCTTCAATCCATTGAGGCCGTGCTCCCTGTGAAACGGCAGCCATCTGCAGATGTCGGAAAGGTGATTTCAGATTCAGCTCTGAAGTCTCAGATCCAGTCTGCGCTCACAAGCGGTACCGCTATGGTGTCGGGCCGGGTCCATGTGGAGGTGCTGAACGGCCGTGTGGTGCTCTTGGGCGTCGTCTCTGGCGGCGAAGAACGGGAACGGGCAGAACGAGCGGCGGCGGGAACGATCGGAGTCACACGAGTCACCAATTGGCTGTTGCTGCCGGAAACAGAGTATATGGCGATCCGTTCGCAAGTCTTCTAGGAGTGGCTCATGAAGCCGTCTTGTCGTTTCTGCCTCCTTGTCTGGATCCTCGCGATCTCGCCCGTCGCGTGTGCTGCAGCGAGGCAGGGGACAACCGTGTCGAAGCCATCCGGTTCGCCGATGCAACGGGTCACCGTGCTGTCCTATAACACGCTGCATGGCCTGGAGCCCAGCGGTCTGATCGTTAAACCAAGCGAACCCGACGAAGCACGCCTGGCGAGGCTTCATTTGCAATTCGAACAACTCGCGGTGGCCCGACCTGAGCTCATCCTCCTGCAGGAGGTCAATCCTCTGCCTGAGATGGCTGACACGTATGTCGCTGCGATGAAACGCGCTGGTTTGGAGTATAGCCAGGTGCATCAAGTCGATGCCTGCGGGGTACGCCTTGCGCCAGGGCTCGCTGTGGTTCCGCATCTGAACAATGGGTTGGTGGTCCTTGCCAAAGCGCCTTTGAAATTAAGAAAAGTTGTGGGGCTCAAGCTAAGCGGAGGCTTCGGACGCTGCGACGATTACATGGGTCTGCAGACCGGCGAACTACGCTATGCCTTGGTCGCCGAAGTCGAAAACCCGGATACAGGAAAGAAGCTCCTGGCGGTGAGTCTTCATCTACATTCCGGTATTGAGCGCAATGCTTTTTTTATTCAGAAGATCAATGAGGCTGTGAAGCAGGGAAGGGCACGGCGGGAGGACTTCGAGCGCATCGTCGCCGCGATCGAACAAGACCAGAACAGGCGCCTTGATGAGATTCGCCTGCTTATGAAAGAGATACAGCAACTTGATGCAAAGGGCCAATACATTGGAACACTCGTCGGTGGAGATTTCAATTTTGAGCCGGATGATCCTGAATATCGAGAGCTTGAACGGGCGGGGCTAACAGATACCTACGTGATGGCCAAATCCCAGAGTGAAATCTACAGTCTTGACCCTCAGCAGAACGTGATTGCGGGGAAGGGAGTACAAGAGGTCCCCGCTGCGCTTCGCGAGGCGATGAAGCGGTTGCCTCAGAGCCAGCAACAGAAAATTCTTGAAGGCTATCAAGCGGGTATCAGCCAGGCGAGGCGAGTTGATTTTCTCTTTCTCATGAGGAAACCCTCGAACGGTCCTACAGGGTGCTTTCATCAGGAACTATTCGGCAAACCGGCAATGGTTTCCATTCAACCCGCATCGGATCACTATGGTGTCCTTGTGACCTATCTCGCTGACGCGTCCCGATGTTGACCAGGACGCCTCATGCTTGCAGTCTGACCAGATGGAAGGTGCGCCTTGTTGAACATGTCAATGCCGTTGCATGAACTTATCGGCTTCGTGGCAGGCTTCGGGACCACATTTGCCGCCATGCCCGACCTCATCTCTATGCTCAAGCGGCGTTCTTGTGAAGGCATGAATCCGACTATGGCTGCGATTATGGGCACCTTTCAAATCGTGTGGGTCTATTACGGAGTCTTGGTCGAATCGAGGCCCGTCATTGTTTGGAATACGATCGCAGTGGGGATCAATTTTTTGGTGGTCGGCGCCTACTTCTATTTTTCCTGCAGCGGCCCACGGCATGGGCAGGTTGTCAACGGTTCACACTCGAGCGAAGGTCCCAAGAGCTCTCCGCCACGATAGGTGGCGCGTAAGAAGAGGGGAGTCTGGAGTCTATGGATGGTCGACAACGTCGGAAGTGGAGGGATGCATGCATCGTGGACGAACGGCCTGCCTGCTCATCCTGACGATGAGCCTAGCGGCCTGTAGCTCATTTAAGGTGAACACCGATCACGATCCGACGGTAGATTTCTCGTCGTTCAGGACCTTCGCCTTTGCTGGACCGTCCGAGATGAACAAAGGTGGAATCTACGATAATTCCTTGACGCGAAAACGTATTGAGTCTGCCGTCGTGCGGGAGCTCACGGGCAAAGGACTTCGCCAAGTAGGGCTCGATGAACCGCATGACCTTCTCGTGCACTACTGGGTCGGCATCCAAGACAAACAACGACTCGAGAGCACGGGGCCGACGGTCGGCGTTGCCCGTGGGCCGGGAGGTGGGTACGGATGGGGCGCCGGGTATGGCGGCGGCGTCACGACCTACGAATATAAGGAAGGAACATTAGTGTTAGATCTGATTGAACCGCCGAAGAAACAGCTGGTTTGGCGGGCCACGATCGTCGGTACCTTGCAGGACTCCACAACAGACAATGTCGAACTCGCGAACAAGGCCATCGCTAAGGCCTTCGAAAGTTATCCGCCGCCTGTGAAAGCCCCGTGAACTCTATAAACCGAGGAGGGACAACCATGACAAGGTCAGCGACCATTACCGCCGCACTGATCGCTCTGCTGCTCTGCGGGCCAGGCCGAGCTTTGGCAGATGATGCCGGCGATGCCAAGAACATCATTAATCAGGCCGAGGCCACGCTTAAAAACTTCATGAACGACCCCGACATGAAGTGGTTCGGCAGCCATCTACAAGAGGCCAAGGGCGTCTACATTGTGCCCAAACTTACAAAGGGGGCCTTCATCTTCGGCGTCGAAGGCGGCAATGGCGTCGTACTCGCGCGAGATGAAAAATCCGGTGCATGGAGCGAACCGGTGTTCTATGAAACCTCGGCGGCTAGTTTTGGCCTGCAGGCAGGAGCCCAGTCATCCGAAGCGGTCGTGTTGATCATGACGCCTAAGGCGGTAGATTCGCTGCTGGGGAACAAGATCAAGCTTGGGGCAGATGGATCTGTGGCAATCGGGCCGAAGGGAGGAGGAGCCGACACGAATCTGACTGCTGATTTCGTGACGTTCACACGTGCGAAGGGGTTATATGCCGGGGTCTCATTCGATGGAGCATCAATCCGGTCAAGGGACGAACTCAATGCCGCCTATTATGGACAAGACGTGCGTCCGTCGGACATCATTATTGCCCATAAGGCGAAACCGAACGCAAACTCCAAGTCATTGCAGACCATGCTGACGACGGCTTCGACGGTGAAACCATAAAAGCGAAGGTCAAAGAAGCCTGACCACCAGCAAAGCCGTGGGACATCAGTGGTCACCTTGGTGGGCGGCAGGTATTATCTGCATCGTGCTGATCGGCAGTGTTTCTCCTCTCGAGAAGACAGCCGTTGGTGCGGAGCTGCCGCCCTCCGGTCCCGGTGACTCAATCGTCTGCTCCGATCTGGGATCGGATGTCGAGCGGTTGAAATGTTATGACGATGAGGCGGCGCAGCGGAGCGTTCGACGTGGCCAGGATTCTGGCGCTGCGGCGGCTGATGTTGCGCGGCCACCCTCGTTGATGGGCAGGCGCTGGGAACTGGACCCTGGCACAGAGCAAGGGCTATTTTCGATCCGTCCTCACAAGCAAGTGTATCTGCTGCCTGTTCGCTATACCACCAATGTGAACAACCAACCGTCGAGTCCTACGCAAGGTACGATTCCTCAGTCGTTGGGGTATAGCAACACAGAGGTCAAGTTTCAATTCTCAGCGAAACTCAAAGCGATCGAGATCAAAGAACGATTCGATTTATGGATCGCCTATACGCAACTCTCTTTCTTCCAGATGTACAACAAATCGAAGTCGGCGCCCTTTCGCGAAAGCAATTACGAACCGGAAATCATGGGCGTGATTCATACTGACTACGATCTGTTCGGACTGAAGGGACGATTCATCAATATTGGCCTTGTCCATCAGTCCAACGGACGTCAGGATCCACTGTCGCGAAGCTGGAATCGGATTTACGCACAATTCGGATTCGAGCGAGGAGGGTTCGGGCTGACCATCAGACCGTGGTACCGCATTCGAGAAGACTGGACCAATGACAATAACCCCGATATCACCACCTTCGTCGGACGGGGCGACATCGTCGCGACATATCAGAAGGGTGGACACAACCTTTCACTTCTTCTGCGCAGTAATGTGGACTTTTGGAATTTGCGCGGCGCGGTTCAGTTGGACTGGAGTTTTCCGCTGTACCGAGAGCTCAAGGGCTATGTGCAGGTGTTCTCCGGTTACGGTGAAAGCTTGATTGATTACAATCACAATCAAACGACGTTGGGAGCCGGATTTCTGTTGATCGACTGGATGTGAGATCCTCCAAGGCTCTGTCATTTTTGACAGTGTCTGTCCCTGTCAAATGATGATAGCGTGCAGTCGGTGAAAAGGTGCATTCATCTGCTGTGAGCAGGAAGGAGCCGTCATGAAACCGAACGTGGTGGTCGGCATGTGTCTCATGGTTGGGTTGATGGTTCCTAGTCTGCATGCACAGGAATCAACATTGCCCCAATCAACACTGAAGGTGGTGCCCATTCGACCGAATTTGGATCCCGACAAACTGCAGTATATTTTGTCGACGGAGCGCAAAGTGGTGTTCGAACGGAACATGGACCTGGATGAGCAGCAAAGTGAGGTGTTTTGGGGCGTGTATCATCGGTATGAAAAGGAAAAGGACCAGCTTGAGGCGAAACGACTTCGCTTACTCGGAACCTATATTGAGAAATATGCATCGCTTACGAACGATGATGTGATGAAGATCGTCAAGCAGTCGAGCGAGAACCAGCAGGCGGACCTTGCCCTGAGAAAGAAGTATTTCCACATTTACAGTAAGAAACTGAATCCGGTAGCCGCCGCTCGCTTCATGCAGCTGGACGATATCGTGGGGATGGTCACACGCCTCGCGATTCTGGGCAATCTGCCATTAATCGGGGATGTTCCTCACGCGGCCGCTTCGGGATCTTCCGCAGGCGAGACTGGGTCTCCAGGGGATCATGACACTTCTGCGTCGAACACGGACCATCCCTCCATGGAGCTGACGAAATGACTGTATGTAAGATTCGTGAGATTGAGGAGGCATGTATGGATTACTCACGATTGATGGTCATCGTGATGGGGTTGCTGTTCATCTCGAGTGAAGCGCTTGCAGCTGCAGACCTGTTCGTGTATCCCAGTAAGGGCCAAACGAAGGATCAACAGGAACAGGACGAGTTCAGTTGCTACAAATGGGCCAAAGAGCAAACGGGGTTCGATCCGAACCAGCCGATGCAACAAGCCGCTGCTCCGCCGCCGCAGGGCGGCGCCGTGAAGGGCGCGGCGAGAGGCGCCGCCATCGGGGCAGTCGGGGGTGCCATCGGCGGCGATGCAGGAAAGGGAGCGGCCATTGGAGCGGGAGTTGGCGCTGCAGGAGGTGCGATGCGCCGCCGTCACGCAGCGGAGCAGCAAGCCGCGGCCCAGGAAAAAGCAAAGCAGGCGTATAACGCGGATGTCGGCGGCTACAAGCGCGCGTTCGCCGCCTGCATGACGGGGCGGGGCTATACCGTCAGTTGACCGGTGTATGATTTCTCCACCGCAGGGAGCGAATTGACGCCTACACGAAGTTGTTCGAGACAGAGACGGTTCGGCACATTGTGCTGTGCAATCCTACTGCCGCCTGTCTATGCGATCAGCGCATGGGCAGGCTCGCCACTGAACATTCCAAAGCCAAACGATCCGCTCAAGCCTGCGCCTCCACCGCCCGCCTTGGAGGCGTCCGTCGTGAATCTCGATATTCGGCTGCCTGCGGAAGAACTTGCTGTCGCCGTGGATGAGGGCTTCCCCCCTGTCGCCTCGCGCGAGGAGGACTGGAACGATGCGGGAACCCTTGGAGAGCGGGATGACGTCCGGTACTTGTATCGCCTGGTCAGAGGGTCGTTTCGATATCGGATGAACCAGGATCACTTTGATGTGTGGTTTGACCACGTGCGCTATCGGGTATGGGCGCGAAAGAGCCAGGGACAAGAGTTTGTTGAAGGCCGTTGCGGCCATGGTGATGATCCGCCGAAACGACTGAATCTTGCGGCCCGTTCTGCCCTGACCTGGTCCGACCAATGGCGCGTTCAATCTCACACCACTTTCGAGGAGCCGGTGTTCGTCGAACCCTGCCAGCTCGCGGGTCTTGACCTCGACGCCACGCCGTTCCTGAAAGCGGTACTGCAACCGCGGCTTGCCGCGCTGGGTCACAGCATCGATCGGATCATCCGCGGACGAACGGAAGCGAAGAAGCGGGCCGAGACGATCTGGCAGAAATTGCAGGAACCGATCGAATTACGCCCCAACCAATGGCTCGAATTCAATCCCCGCGACGCGCGGGTCGGTCCGATCACGTCCAACGGTACGCTGGTGGTAAAGACGTCCGTCAATCTGGTGATGGAGCCAAAAATTGTCAGCGGCTCCAAGCCCCAGATCGTTTCGACGTCGTTGCCGCCGCTCCAATTGACTGCCCTGCCGCTCGAAGGCGTTCACCTCGCACTACCGATCGCTATCGACTACGCTCGGATCAATCAACGGCTTGAAGAGGAGATGCTTGGACAGGAGCTTCAGACACCGCTCGGCGATACGCTGAAGGTCGAGGGTGTGCAACTCTACGGGAGCGGCGATAAACTGATCCTCGCGCTCCGAGTGTCTGGAGGAGTGAACGGAAACCTGTACGCGACTGGCACACCGGTGTTCGAGGAAGGCCTCGGGATCCTCCGATTCGTTGATTTGGATTTCACGGTGGATACCCGCAATGTGCTGATTCGTTCGGCAAACTGGATGTTTCACGAGAACATCTTGTCGAGCCTGAAGGCCCATGCGGTGATCGATCTTTCGAGCCAGCTTCAGACGCTTAGATCACGTCTCGAAACGGCTTTGACGCGAGATCTGGGGCCCGATGCCCGGCTCCAAGCAGAAGTTCTGACGCTTCGTCCTCGCGGCGTGTATCCCGTAGCAGGCGGAGTGGAAGTGCATATTATCGCGGATGGCGCCATGTGGGTGGAGTTGCATTGAGGTAGCTGGGAGCAGACCAGTTCGCAGACGCACAGCCATCACCTCTTCGGCGATCCCAGGTGAGGCGACACGAATGCTCTTCCCGCCAGCGCTTCCCGAACAGCGGGAAGCAAATCTGTGCCGAGCCGCGGTTTGACGACATAGCCGAGCGCCCCGACGGAAAAAGCTTCCTCGACAAATTCTGGATCCTGGTGAACCGTAAGAAAGACGATCTTGGCCTTGGACCCAGTGCGTGTCAGCAGGCGTGCGGCTTCCAGACCATTGAGCATCCCCATGCAAATATCGATTATTAAGACATCAGGCCTCAGCGCGTCTGCGGCCTCAAGAAGGGCCTCACCATCCTTGACGGTTCCCACCACCTGGAATTCAGGCTCCAGGATGCGGCGCGCGGCCTGCAGCATCGATGGGTTGTCATCGGCTAAGAGGACGCGGGCAGAAGTGGAGCCGTCAAAACTGCTTCCCCGAGATCGAGCCATGCCTGCTCCAGGGAAAAGGAGATGCGAGGGGAGCTTCTTATCACTTCGACTGCGCGCGCGTAACTGGCAAAACTAACAGTACACTGGTCCTCGACGGATGGACTGGCAAGAGTCGTAATCTGATGGCCTGCAGGCAGCGCGGCGTGGTTAGTGTTGATGCGGGGTGCCCAAGGTAACACGTTGCTCAATGGCGAACTGAATGAGCTGTGCGTTACTTTTGAGGCGGAAGAGCTGCATCACTCGATATTTATGGAATGCGACGGTGCGCGCTGTCACGCGGAGAAGACGGGCCGCTTCTTTCATGGAGAACCCTTCCACGAGCAACTGAAGCACCTCGCGCTGGCGCGCAGTCAGTTCACCGGTTGTGGAACGCTCGCCTTCTTGGGTAAAGGATTCATCCAACTTGGCAGAAGCACGGCAGTCGACATAGGTGTCGCCACGGATTGCCGCCCGGATGGCTTCAGGCAACTCCGATGCCGCTGAACTTTTGAGAAGGTATCCGGACGCCCCGATGTGAAGGGCTTCCCTGGTAAGGTCGGGATCTTCGTTCATCGTCATGAAAATCAATTTGATGCCGGGCAGGGACTGCTTGATTTGTCGGGCCGCATCGAGTCCGTTCAACAAGGGCATGCCGATGTCCAGTACGATGACATCAGGATGAAGATCACGAGCGATGGGAAGCAGCGCCCGTCCATCCGTCACGGTGCCAACGACTTCGCATTCCGGCTCCAAAAGCCTGATGCAGGCTTCGGCAAGCATGCGATGGTCATCGGCGAGCAAGACACGCGGACGCTGCACGGAATCCTTTCCCATCTAGGCGGCCAAATGCACTGAAATGCGCGTTCCCGTAGACGGACGCGATTCGACCGAGATGGTACCCCCCGCGGCCCGCACCCGCTCTTGCATGCTGGTCAAACCGAGGCGGCCTTTGAGAGAAACGGCTTGAGCATCAAACCCAGCGCCTGAGTCGGAGACACATAAATGCAGGACACCCCCATCAGCAAACAGCTCGAGCGTTCCATTCTTCACGCCGCTGTGCTTGATCGTATTGCTCAAGGCTTCTTGAGCGACGCGAAACAGACACAACGCCGACTCTTGGCTGATCGGATTGGGGACATTGCGATGCACGAAGGTGATTTGCGCGCCATACAACTCAGATAGCTCACGACACAATCCCTTGATTGCGGGGACGAGACCCAGATGTTGCAGTTTTGCGGGGTGGAGCCGGTGGGACAGGCGATGCACGTCGGATGCGATCTCTTGTGTCATGTGGTAGAGATCCGAGACCTGAGCGGCAACACCGCTCTCCGATTCGAGCGTGTGCCCCAGACGCTGGAGACCGATCGCGAGCAGCGCCAACCGTTGATTGAAATCATCATGCAGTTCTCGAGCAATTCTGCTACGCTCCTCCTCCTGCGCTCGGATTAAGCGCCCGGTCATTTCAATCAAACAGGCCTCGGCTGCTTTTCGGTCGGTGATATCCACCATGACCCCGATCAATTCCTTGCGTGCCCCGACATTGATGGCATGGACGCAGCCGTGAAACCAGACCTCTCGGCCATCAGCTGCCGTCATGCGGTAATCGAGCCGATGGTTTTCTCCGTCTCGACTGGCGTCACGGTAGCAAGCGAGTACCTTCAATCGGTCCTCGGGATGTAGGTGTGTCTCCTGGAAGTCTGGTTGTCGCCATTGACTGAGCGGGTAGCCAAGAATGAGCTGCGCTCGCTCGCTGACATAGGTGACCTGAAGGGTGGCAGTATCTGCGCTCCAGACAATAGCATCTAACAAACGCACGAGATCCTGGTTGTGCGGTTGAGTCTGGCAGGCAGCACTTTTCTGCTGGAGAAACGACGCGCGGTTTTCCTGGACTTTTGTTGAAGATGCCATTGGCGTGGTCAGCATGCTGACCTCCCGTCGATGAGTGTGCTGATGAAGGGATGCCAAGCATGAACCTATCTTCTATTCGCAGTCAAGAGCGCTATAAGACTTCGTCCTATAGTCAGGAATGCGACAACCATGCTACCCGTAGGGCCGGCTGAACAAAAATCCATGCCTAGGGGATTGAACGTGCTTCCTTCACTGTCAAATCTGACAGTGTTCTTAAGTACTTCCGCAATGTACAGTGCTTCCTCTAAACCTCGTTCCAATCCAATGAACGAAGGAACTGGCCTTCGAACCCGTATCACCTTCAGCGTTTCGAGATGGCGTCTATGAACCGTACAAAATCGAAGGCAAACGTCACGGCAACGTCTCAATGAAGCAGATACCCGTGGCTCAATGGCCCCGTCACCCAACGATTTACGAGATCAATACTTGGGTGTGGCTTTATGAACTGAGTGAGCGTGCTCGGCGTCCCATCACATTGGGCAACGTGCCCGCGAAGCAATGGGATGCCATTGCGGCCTATGGATTTGATGCCGTCTGGTTCATGGGCGTCTGGGAGCGAAGTCCGGCGGGTGTCGCGATCTCGATGCGAAATGCAGCCCTTGTCGCGGAGTTCCGCCGAGTGCTGCCCGATTTTACCGAAGAGGACAATGTGGGGTCCGCCTACTGTATCCGGGATTATCGTGTGGACGCTCGACTCGGCGGTCCGGAAGGGTTGGCGCATGCCAGAGCGCAGTTGGCCGAACGGGGCATGCGATTGGTTCTTGATTTTGTCCCCAACCACGTGGCCCCCGATCATCTCTGGGCCACGGAGCATCCGGACTACTTCATCCGAGGGAGCTCCGGCGACCTGTCCGACAAACCTAACGATTTTATTCGGGTCGGGGAGTACATCCTGGCCTGCGGCCGCGATCCCTATTTTCCGGCCTGGTCGGACGTCTTACAACTGAATGCGTTCAATCCTCACTTGCGAAAAGCGGCGATCGAAACGGTCCTGTCGATTGCCGAGCAGTGCGACGGGATGCGTTGTGATATGGCCATGCTGCTCATGAATTCCATTTTTGAACGGACCTGGGGAGGACGGGCCGGTCAGGTACCTCCGAGCGAGTATTGGACAGACCTGATTGGGACGGTCAAACAACGCTATCAGGACGTCCTGTTCATCGCCGAAGCCTACTGGGACCTTGAGTACACGTTGCAGCAACAGGGGTTCAACTATTGTTATGACAAGCGGTTATACGATCGCCTCGAGCACGGCCCAGCTGAAAGTATCCGTCTGCATTTGAAGGCTGACTCTGCGTATCAGCAGAAGCTGCTCCGATTCATCGAGAATCACGATGAGCCACGTGCTGCGGCGACGTTCTCCTCCTCCAAGGCACGGGCGGCAGCTGTCGCCATGTCGACCCTGCAGGGTGCAGTCTTGTTCCATAATGGACAGTTCGAAGGGCGGCGTGTCAGGCTGCCGGTGTTCTTGCGGCGTCGTCCTGAAGAGCCGACCGACCACAGTGTAGAGGATTTTTATCGGACGCTGCTCAAGACCCTGCGGGGTGAGGATTTCAAGAAGGGTGACTGGTACCTATGCGAGCGGATAGGATGGCCGGACAACCAGAGCCACCTCAATCTTGTCGCTTGGTACGTCCACAGCGACCAGACACGCCATCTCATTGTCGTCAATCTCTCCGATTCTCCGTCTCAGGGTAGAATTCGGCTCCCGGTAGAAACTCCTGACGGGAGGAAGGTGCGTATGACCGATGCGATCAGCGGGACCCGGTATGAACGCAGCTGTGATGAGATCAGCGAGGCAGGACTCTATGTCGAACTCGATCCATGGGGGTATCATGTGCTGGGGGTCTCGGCAGGCGAGTAAATTCATAGGAGCACGAGCATGAACCGAAGTACGAAGAGATGCAGGTGGATCGCAACATCGGTGCTTGCGCTGACGGTCTCCTGCTCGACGATGCCGAAGGATTTTGAAGCGCCGCGGGTCACGATCACCGATTTGACTCCCAAAGACATGGCGATCTTCGAGCAGCGATTCGACGTGAAATTGCGGATTCAAAATCCGAACGACCAAGAGCTCAGCATCAACGGCATCCGGTTTGATATACAACTGAACGAGCATGAGTTTGCCAGCGGAATGTCAGGGCAACACGTGGCGGTGCCGAGGTTTGGTTCTCAGTTGGTGGACGTCGAGGTCTTCACGACATTGGCGAGCTTTCTCCGCCAGATTCGAGATCTCACGAAGCGGGAGGGGCAACACGTCAGCTATCGGCTCAAAGGGACGGCATTTGTAGACGCTCCCAGCACATTCAAGGCGCCGTTCGATGAACAAGGTGAGATTGACCTTGATTTTGAATCCCTGTCTGAAAAGGCTCCGCCCGAGGGTTCCAAGGGCTTTTAAGAGGAGATGACCTATGATGTCAAACCTGATGGGCGCATTGAGACGTATGTCGGCCTGCGCCGGAATAGCGGTGATGCCAGTCCTGTTCGGTGCGGCTCCGGCATTCTCCGCGGGGGGAGTCGCACAACAGCAGCTTGTCGACAAGGCGCAATTGACCCTGGAAGCCTTCGCAGCCGACCCCCAGCTGAAAGAGTCCTTGAAAGAGCTACACAAGGAAGCCAGAGCGCTGTTCATTGTTCCACAGTTCATGCGAGGAGCGTTCATCTTCGGCGGAGCCGGCGGAAGCGGCGTGTTGATTGCGCGGGACGAGCGGACCGGTAAATGGGGCGATCCGGTGTTCTATAACATTGGATCGGCGAGCTTCGGCGCACAGATCGGGGCCGACGTCTCCGAGATGGTTCTGGTCGTGCGGACGAAGAAAGGGCTGGAGGAATTTTACACGAACGACTTCAAGCTCGGAGCCAATGCCGGCATGGCTACGGGTCCAGTCGGCGCCGGCATGTCCGCTCAAGGTCTTGCGGCCGATATCATCTCGTATGCGAGGCAAAAAGGCGCTTTTGCGGGGATGGCCATCGACGGGGCCTTCGTCTCGGTGTCGAATGACTCCAACGAGGCCTACTATGGGAAACCGGTGCGTCCCACCGATATCATCGTGAAGAATGAGATCGGCAACCCCAAGTCACTCCAGCTTCGCGCTGCCGCGGACAAATTGATGAATTAGCCGGCGGGCCGGATCATGTGTGAGTCCAACAGTAGATGAGCGAGCGATCATGCGGTCGATCCTCAGGCGCGGCAGTACTGGGTATCCTTATGATGCTGAGCTGGACCGGTCCGGGACCGGCTCATGGAGAGGTGAACCCCACCGATCATTTCGACGAGATGCCATCGGACCGAATGGACGAGACTCAGAACCCGGAGAACGAACCTGAAGGACCCGTGTCACCCTCCGAGAAAGAACCCGGACGCCGTCCGTTCAAGCGGATCGGTCCACAGCCCATGACTCCCGAAGAGCGGGAAGAAGCTGAGCGGCTCCGCAAAGTTGCCGCGAAATACGGCACGGATCCCACGGCGATTGTCGGGCGGTTGCAGTTGACCAGCCAATACCTCGACCTCCCTCACGGTGCGCGTGCTCGCGATGCGGTGGCCCGTGTGGATGTTCCCTATCGAAGAGACTGGCTGCTGCGGGTTGACGTGCCCTTCTTCAAGTGGATCGATCCCAATCTCCCCGGAACAACCAGCGCCCAAGGCATGAGCGACCTGGCTGTGACCGCGGGATGGAGAGTCTACAACACGCCGGAATACGCTGTGTTGATCGGTGCCCTGGCAACATTTCCTACTGCGTCCGATGCGGGAGTAGGTAGTGGAAAGTATACGGCCGGTCCGGCGATCGCCACGGCACGATTTCTTCCAAGGTGGGATTCGTTCTTGATCGGATTACTTCAACATCAGACTTCCGTCGGGGGTGATCCGTCTCGCAGGGATATTGCGCTCTCGCGAGCTGCAGCCCAGGTGAATTCGTTTTGGGCGGAAAAATGGTGGACCATCGTCCAAGCGGTCTGGCAGATCGATTGGGAGCGAAGCGCGAAGAGCAGCATGACCATGGAATTCGAGGCCGGTAGGAGTCTGGTCGGACGGTTTGGAGCTTACGTCCGCCCGGGGGTGGGAATCTGGGGACGTGATGTCGCGGGGGCGTACCAATGGAACATCGAAGTCGGGGTTCGCTACATGTTTTCCAGCTTCTGACGTGAACAGGAAGGTGGGAGGCTGAGGAGTTATTTCAGGGCTTCTGC
>Ga0209974_10000044_pt1 | contig 31037 bp, 27 predicted proteins | sample InoplaM3SPM_FD_187592 | JGI IMG/M metagenome (GOLD analysis project Ga0209974, IMG submission 187592) | Arabidopsis thaliana rhizosphere microbial communities from the Joint Genome Institute, USA, that affect carbon cycling - Inoculated... | ecosystem: Host-associated > Plants > Roots >...
GATGTCGAGCGTGAGACCGAAGTAGTCCTTGCGTGTGCGAACGGCCATCACGATCTCTTCGAGGGCGCAGTTGCCGGCGCGCTCGCCCAGGCCGTTGATGGTGCACTCGACTTGCCGTGCGCCGCCGATCTTCACTCCAGCCAACGAATTGGCCACCGCCATGCCGAGGTCGTTGTGGCAATGCACCGACCACACCGCCTTGTCGGCGTTCGGGATGCGCGTTCGCAGATCGAGGATGAAATTGCCGTACAACTCGGGAATGGCATAACCCACGGTGTCTGGGATGTTGATGGTGGTCGCGCCTTCAGCGATCACCGCCTCCAGCACCCGGCACAAGAAGTCGGGGTCGGAGCGGTAGCCGTCTTCCGGCGAGAACTCGATATCGCCCGACAGGTTGCGCGCAAACCGTGTTGCCAAACGCGCCTGCTCGTACACCTGCTCCGGCGTCATGCGCAGCTTCTTTTCCATGTGCAAGGCACTGGTCGCGAGGAACAGGTGGATGCGGGTGGAGTTGCCGCCCTGCAATGCCTCGGCCGCGCGGGAGATGTCGCGATCGTTGGCACGTGCCAGCGAGCAGACCGTGCTCTCCTTGATGGCTTGGGCGATCGCCTTGACCGCCTCGAAGTCGCCGTTGGACGAGGCGGCAAAACCGGCCTCGATCACGTTGACCTTCAGGCGCTCAAGCTGGCGCGCGATGCGCAGCTTTTCGTCCTTGGTCATTGATGCGCCGGGGGACTGTTCGCCATCACGCAAGGTGGTGTCGAAGATGATGAGTTTGTCGGTCATGGCTGGCTCCTGTTTTCTTTCCGTATGTTAGGCGAGCACGGCTTGCGCAAAGCGCAGATGGCCCTGGTGCATGGCGCGGTGCAGGCCCGAGGTGATGGCTTTCAGCGAGGCCGAGACGATGTTTGAATCGATGCCCACGCCGAAGAGCGTGACGCCCTCTCCGATACGCACTTCGAGATAGGCCACGGCCTTGGCATCGGCGCCGCTGCCGATGGCGTGCTCGTGGTAGTCGAGTACGCGCAGCTTGGTCGACAGTTGCCGGTTGACGCCTTCGACAAAGGCGTCGATGGGACCCGAGCCCACACCTTCGACACCCAGACCACGCCCACCCAACTCGACCGCCGTGGTCAAGCGCACCTGCCCATTGGGCGCCTTGGAGAGCGTGGCGTGGATCACCTGCGCACTCCAGGCGCCGGCCACGCTGTATTCGCGCTGGAAAATGTTCCACAGCTCGGTGGCGGTGAGTTCCTTGCCGCTGTCGTCCATTACCTGCTGTACCACCTGGCTGAACTCGATCTGCAAGCGCCGCGGCAACTCCAGCCCGTATTCGTTTTCGAGCAGGTAGGAAATGCCCCCCTTGCCCGATTGGCTGTTGACGCGGATCACCGCGTCGTAGCTGCGGCCAAGGTCCTTGGGGTCGATGGGCAGATAAGGCATGTTCCACACATCGCCTTCACGGCGAGCGGCGAAGGCCTTCTTGATCGCGTCCTGGTGTGAGCCGGAAAACGAGGTGTAGACCAGGTCGCCCACGTAAGGGTGGCGCGGGTGCACCGGCAGCTGGTTGCAATGCTCGACACAGCGGCGCACCTCGTCGATGTCTGAAAAGTCGAGACCCGGTGCCACACCCTGGGTGTAGAGGTTGAGCGCGATGTTGACCAGGTCGACGTTACCGGTGCGCTCGCCATTGCCAAACAGGCAACCCTCGATGCGGTCGGCACCCGCCATCAAGGCCAGTTCACCGGTGGCCGTGCCGGTGCCGCGGTCGTTGTGCGGGTGAACCGAAAGCACGATGGCGTCTCGATGCGCCAGGTGCCGATGCATCCACTCGACCATGTCGGCAAACACATTCGGCGTAGAGCGCTCGATGGTGGTCGGCAGGTTGATGATGCACTTGCGCTGGGGCGTGGGTTGCCACACGTCGGTGACGGCGTCCACCACACGCTTGGCGAATTCGAGTTCGGTGTCGGAGAAGGTTTCCGGTGAGTACTCGAAGCGCCAGTCCGTCTCGGGTTGCGCCGCTGCCAGCTCGTTCATCAACTGCGAATGCTCCACCGCCAAAGCCACCACGCCGTCCTGATCCAGGCCCAGCACAACGTCGCGCATCACCGGTGCGGTGGCGTTGTAGAGGTGAACGATCGCGCGTTTTGCACCTTGCAAGGACTCGAAGGTGCGCCGGATCAAGGGCTCACGCGCCTGCGTCAACACCTGGATCGTGACGTCATCGGGGATCAGGTCTTGCTCGATCAGCATGCGGACGAAGTCGAACTCGGTCTGCGACGCCGACGGGAACCCCACCTCGATCTCTTTGAAGCCAATGCGCAGCAGCATCTGGAACATGCGCAGCTTGCGCGCCGAGTCCATCGGCTCGATCAGCGCCTGGTTGCCGTCGCGCAAGTCGGTGCTCAACCAGACGGGCGCGTGCGTCAGCACGGCATCGGGCCAGGTGCGGTCGCGCAAGGCGACAGGGGCAAAAGGTCGGTACTTCAAGTGCGGTTGTTTCAACATCATGGCGAATCCCCAGTGAGTGAGATCGCAACCAGCACACGCTCGACAAAGCAAAACGGCCCGATGCTGGTTGCATACGGGCCGTTGAGAGCGAAAACGAGTAGACGTGAACGTTCAGCGAGCCCGTGGCACCTCTAGTAGCAGAGCTAGCGTGATTGCGGTCGAGAACGTCATGGGCGCGAATATAGCACGCACTTTTTTCAGCGGTGCAGCCCTTCTTCATCGGGCTCATCCATCGACGTGGCGATGACACTCACCGGCCGGCCCTTCAACCGCTTCCAGACATACACTCCGTAGCCTGACAGGCCATAGATGCAAAACACGCCGAACAGTACAGACGGCGCGTGGATGTTGATGACAGCGATACCCAGCGCGATGGCGACGATCACGATGAACGGCACCGAGTGCTTGAAGCTCACGTCCTTGAAGCTGTAGAACGGCACGTTGGTCACCATCGTCAACCCGGCATACATCGCGAACGCGAACGCCGTCCAGCGCAGCCACTCGCCTTCTTGCGCCACCCTGAAACCCTGGTCATCCATCAGCCAGATGAACCCCATGACCAGCGCGGCGGCAGCCGGGCTGGGCAAGCCCTGGAAGAAGCGTTTGTCGACCACTGTCAGATTGGTGTTGAAGCGGGCCAAGCGCAAGGCCGCACATGAGCAATAGACGAAGGCTGCAATCCAACCCAGCTTGCCCAAGCCTTTGAGCGCCCACTCGTACACGATCAGAGCCGGCGCCGCGCCGAAAGAGACCATGTCGGACAAGCTGTCCATCTGCTCACCGAAGGTGCTCTGGGTGTTGGTCATGCGCGCCACGCGGCCATCCAGGCTGTCGAGCACCATGGCGCAAAAGATGCCGATGGCCGACTGCTCGAAGCGTCCATTCATGGCCATCACGATGGCATAGAAGCCCCCGAACAATGCCGCCAGCGTGAAGAGGTTGGGCAGGATGTAAATGCCCTTGCGGCGCGGGCGCACAGGAGCGTCATCTCCGTCGGCAACGGGTTGGCCGCCATCGTGCATGTCATTCATGAGCCAAGCGTTGATCGGGGTGTTTCATGCCGCGAAGGATACCCCAGCGCTCAACGAAAAACGCCGCAAGGTTTCCCTTGCGGCGAGTCTTGTTTGGGCGAAGCAGAAGATCAGTTCTTGCTTTGATCGACCAGTCGGTTCTTCTTGATCCAGGGCATCATGGCGCGCAGTTGCTCACCAACCTGCTCGATCGGGTGCTCGGCCGTCAGGCGGCGGCGCGACAGCAAGGTCGGCGCACCGGCCTTGTTTTCCAGGATGAAGCTCTTGGCATATTCGCCGGTCTGAATGTCCTTCAGGCACTGGCGCATCGCGTTCTTCGTCGCCTCGGTCACAACCTTCGGGCCGGTGACGTACTCGCCGTACTCGGCGTTGTTTGAGATCGAGTAGTTCATGTTGGCGATGCCGCCTTCATAGATCAGGTCGACGATCAGCTTCAGCTCGTGCAGGCACTCGAAATAGGCCATTTCAGGCGCATAACCAGCTTCGGTCAGCGTCTCGAAGCCCGCCTTGATCAGCTCGACCGCTCCGCCGCACAGCACGGCCTGCTCACCGAACAAGTCGGTTTCGGTCTCTTCGCGGAAGTTGGTCTCGATCACACCAGCCTTGCCGCCGCCATTGGCCGCTGCATAGCTGAGGGCCAGGTCACGCGCCTTGCCGCTCTTGTCGGCATGCACGGCGATCAGGTGGGGCACGCCGCCACCCTGGGTGTAAGTCGAGCGCACGGTGTGGCCGGGGGCCTTCGGGGCAACCATCCATACGTCGAGGTCGGCGCGGGGAACCACTTGGCCGTAGTGCACGTTGAAGCCGTGGGCAAATGCCAAAGAGGCGCCTTGCTTGATGTGGGGCTCGACGTCATTCGTGTAAACCGAGGCGATCTGCTCGTCGGGCAGCAGCAGCATCACGATGTCAGCCGACTTCACGGCATCGGCAATCTCGGCGACCTTCAGGCCGGCCTTCTCGACCTTGGACCAGGATGCGCCGCCTTTGCGCAGACCGACGGTGACCTTCACTCCGCTGTCGTTCAGGTTTTGTGCGTGGGCGTGGCCTTGCGAGCCGTAACCAATGATCGTGACGTTCTTGCCCTTGACCAGGCTCAGGTCAGCGTCCTTGTCGTAATAAACCTTCATCTCTATCTCCTTCATATCAGTTCAATGCGGGGTTTCGGTGATGAATCACGCGCGCAGAATGCGCTCGCCGCGACCGATCCCGCTGGTGCCGGTGCGCACGGTTTCCAAAATGGCGGTGCGGTCGATGGCCTCAATAAAGGCATCGAGCTTGGACGCATCGCCCGTCAACTCAATGGTGTAGCTTTTTTCGGTCACGTCGATGATGCGCCCGCGGAAGATGTCTGCCATGCGCTTCATCTCTTCGCGCTCCTTGCCGACAGCACGCACCTTGATGAGCATCAGTTCACGCTCGGTGTAGCTACCCTCCGTCAGGTCGACGACTTTCACGACCTCGATCAAACGGTTCAGGTGCTTGGTGATCTGCTCGATCACGTCGTCAGAACCCGTGGTCACGATGGTCATGCGCGACAAAGACGGATCTTCGGTCGGCGCCACCGTGAGACTCTCGATGTTGTAGCCGCGGGCCGAGAACAAGCCAACAACGCGCGACAACGCGCCTGGTTCGTTCTCCAGCAACAGGGCAATGATGTGTTTCATGGTTTCTTGAAGCGCACTCTTCAGACCATTGGCGGTAACCAATGGCCCTTGGCCACGCTGTCCACAGTGATTGAATGAGAAATCGCCGAAGCCGCTCGCTGCATCCCCTTTGGTTTCAAGTGCGCGCGGTAACGCGCACTCTCGACCAAGGTTTAGCGCGTCACAGGTCTTCAGACCCCAACAGCATTTCGGAAATGCCTTTGCCGGCCTGCACCATCGGCCAGACGTTCTCCGTCGGATCGGTGCGTATGTCGAGGAAAACCGTCCGATCCTTGAGCTTGATGGCTTCACGCAACGCCGGCTCCACGTCGGATGGTTTTTCCACCAACAGTCCGACGTGGCCGTAGGCCTCTGCGAGTTTGACGAAGTCGGGCAACGCGTCCATGTAGCTGTGCGAGTAGCGCCCGCCGTAGTCCAGCTCCTGCCACTGGCGCACCATGCCAAGGTAGCGGTTGTTCAGCGACACGATCTTCACCGGTGTTTTGTACTGCAGGCAGGTTGAGAGCTCCTGGATGCACATCTGGATCGAGCCTTCGCCGGTGATGCAGAACACATCCGAATCGGGCTTGGCCAGCTTGATGCCCATGGCATAGGGCAAGCCCACGCCCATGGTGCCCAGGCCGCCGGAATTGATCCAGCGGCGCGGCTCCTCGAAGCGATAGAACTGGGCAGCCCACATCTGATGCTGGCCAACATCAGATGTGATGTAGGTATCACGGTTGCGAGTCATTTCGCACAGCGTTTCCACCACGTACTGCGGCTTGATGACGTCGGTACTGTTCTTGTACTTCAGGCACTCGCGCTTACGCCACTCGTTGATCTGCCCCCACCAGGCGGACAGGGCCTGCACGTCAGGCTTGATTTGGGCTTCCTTGGTCTGCGAAATGAGCTCTTGCAGCACCTCTTTCACGTCGCCGACGATGGGGATGTCAACCTTCACACGCTTGGAAATCGACGACGGGTCGATGTCAATGTGAATGATCTTGCGTTCCACCGAAGCGAAGTGCTTGGGGTTGCCGATGACGCGGTCGTCGAATCGTGCCCCCACCGCCAGCAGAACGTCACAGTTCTGCATGGTCATGTTGGCCTCGTAAGTGCCGTGCATGCCCAGCATGCCCAGGAACTTCGGGTCGCTGGCCGGAATGGAACCCAAACCCATCAAGGTGTTGGTGCACGGGTAGCCAAGCATGTTGACCAGCTCGCGCAACTCGGCTGCGGCATTTCCCAGCACCACGCCACCGCCGGTGTAGATGTACGGCCGCTTGGCGGCCAAGAGCAATTGCACAGCCTTGCGGATCTGGCCGCCATGCCCCTTGCGCGCCGGGTTGTACGAACGCATCTCGATCGTGGCCGGGTAGTGAAAGGGTGCCGTCTTCAGCGACACATCTTTGGGGATGTCGACCACCACCGGGCCGGGGCGCCCGGTGCGGGCGATATGAAAGGCTTTCTTCAGCGTCAGCGCCAGATCGCGCACGTCCTTGACCAGGAAGTTGTGCTTCACGATGGGGCGGGTAATGCCCACGGTGTCGCACTCCTGAAAGGCATCGAGACCGATCGCCGGCGTGGGAACCTGGCCGGTGATGATCACCATCGGGATCGAGTCCATATAGGCCGTCGCAATGCCGGTCACGGCATTGGTGACGCCCGGGCCTGAAGTGACCAGGGCGACACCGACGTTGCCTGTTGCGCGCGCATAACCATCCGCCGCGTGAACGGCTGCCTGCTCATGGCGCACCAGCACGTGTTCGATGCTGTCTTGCTTGTACAGCGCGTCGTAGATATAGAGGACCGCGCCACCGGGATAGCCCCAGAGGAACTTGACGCCTTCGGCTTGAAGGCTGCGGACCAGGATTTCAGAGCCGTTCGGCTCAGCGTTGGGAGAGGGGTGCGGTTGCGCCGAGGCGGCGCGTTTGATCTCCGCGGCAGACATGTCCATGTTGAACCTTTGTGAATTTCTCTAACGAAAAACCATCGGTGCACCTCTCCTCGCCCTTGTGAGGCGGGTGTGGTGCCTGCTGGGTCAAAAATGAAGGCGCCCAGGTCGGGCAGCCAAATTGAGACCAGATGTTGTGCAAAGGGGCATTATAGAGCCGCTTCGGTACCCGGCAAGGCGCTGCGTGATGCGATGCGATAATCGCGCCCGTTTCGACAGGCCCCAGCCTGAGGCGCATCTCCCTTGGCATCTGACAAAGAACTTTCGGATTTTCTGAAAAGCGTCGAGAAGCGAGCTTTCAAGCGCGTGGCGTATGCCGTGCGGGACGAGGATGCCGCGCTCGATATCGTCCAAGACTCGATGATCCGCCTGGCCGAGAAGTATGTGGACCGGCCCGCAGCGGAGCTTCCACTCGTGTTCCAGCGAATCGTCTCCAACGCAACCATGGACTGGTTTCGCCGCCAGAAGGTCCGCAATGCCGTTGTTCGCAATTTTTCCGAGTACGAATCATCAAGTGATGACGGAGATTTTGACCTGTTGGAAACTTTGGCGTCGCAGAATGAATCATCATCCACGGAGAGTGCTGCGGAATCGGTATCGCGGGCTCAGATCCTGCTGGCCATCGACGGCGAAGTAGGCCGGTTACCCGCACGTCAACGAGAAGCCTTTCTGCTGCGTTACTGGGAGGAACTCGATGTCGCCGAGACCGCGTCCGTGATGGGTTGCTCGGAGGGAAGCGTCAAGACACATTGCTCACGCGCAGTCCACGCCTTGGCGGATGCCCTGAAGGCAAAGGGAATTGAGTTATGAACAACATCCATCTTCGACCTTACGCCCCAGCCGAACTGGACGCCCTGGAAGCCCGGCTCGCTTTGCGCATGACCGCGCACCTGACCGAACACACGGCCGACTTACCGCAAGACGTGAGCGAGCGCCTGCGCTTCGCGCGCGAACAGGCTCTGCAGCGCGCCCGCGCGGTTCGCACGGTCGAGGCTGCGGAACCTTCCGTTGTGGCGGATGGCCGTACCACCTTGTCCCTAGGCCGTGGCGAAGGTGGATCCGGTTGGTGGGTTCAGTTGGCCGCTGTACTTCCCTTAATCGCCCTGGTGGGTGGCTTGGTCCTCATTCAGCACTTGCACAACAACGACCAGATCTCCGCGGCAGCGGAAATCGACGCTTCGCTGCTGGCGGACGATCTTCCCCCTTCCGCCTACAGCGACCCGGGTTTCGTGGAGTTCCTGAAGGCTCCGCGCGATTGACCGGTGCCTTTCATGCCCCCGACCTGCCTGCCCCCCCCTGCGCGGCGCGAATCAACGCGGTGCACTACTTCCTGGATGTGGCTTGCGATCGCTGTCATGCTGGTGGCACCACTTGCCAGCCATGCACAGACAGGGGCCAAACCCCAGACGCCGAAGGCCACCGCTCCGGCTTCTGAGGGCGCTCCGTGGTCCGCCCTCAGCACGAGCCAGAAGAATGCACTCAAGCCGCTGGAAGGCGAGTGGGGCCGCATCGACACTACACGCAAGGTGAAATGGCTGGAAATCGCCAACAAATTCCCGTCCATGTCTGCGGCCGAACAGGCGCGAATCCAGACTCGCATGGACGAGTGGGCCAAGCTGACCCCGCGCGAGCGCGGGCAGGCGCGCATGAACTTCAAGGAAGCCCAGCAAGTGCCCGCCCAGGAACGCAAAGCCAGATGGGAAGCCTACAAGGCCTTGCCACCTGAGCAGCAGAAGCAGTTGGCAGCTCGCGCTGCGCCGTCTGCTCGCAAAGCCCCCGCGGCCGATCCTTCGGCTGAAGCTGCAGGCACCAAATCAAACGTGGTGCCGAATTCCTCTTATGCACCGCGCCCCAGGCCCGTCGCGCCAACCGTGGCCCAGGCGCAGCCTGGTGCGACGACTAACTTGATCACCAAACGGCCCAGCCCCCCAGCTCACCAGCCGGCCGGCCTACCGAAAATCGCGGTCACCCCCGGTTTCGTCGATCAATCGACCTTGCTTCCCAAACGCGGCCCCCAGGGAGCTGCCACGCGCTCTGCCGCCGCGTCGAAACCAGCCACGCCCCAGCCATGACCGAAGTCGTGGCCACCCTGGGACGAGAAACCCAGGCTCCCAGCCTTTGGCGACGCATGGCCAGTTTCGTGTACGAAGGGCTGCTCCTGTTTGGCATCGGGTTGATTCCCGGTGCCTTGGGCGCGCTGTTCGTTGCGCTCACCGGGCAGCAACACCCACTGCAAGGCGGCACGGCGCTGCAGGTGATCACCTTTGTCATCTACGGCACTTACTTCACCTGGTTCTGGTCGGTTCGCGGCCAGACATTGCCCATGCAAACATGGCACATCCGTGTCGTCACAGCCGATGGGCAGCGACCGAGCCAGGCACAGGCCCTGCTTCGCTTCCTGGCCAGCTGCCTGTGGGTGGCGCCCGCGGCCTTGCTAGCGGCGCTGAACCACTGGACAAAGTGGGAGGCGTTAGGCGCCGTGGGGCTTGGAATCGTCGTCTACGCGATGCTTGCCTTGCTGCACCCGCAGCGTCAGTTCTGGCATGACGCGATCTGCGGTACGCGGCTCGTCACAGCCCCGCCTCGCCGGACACCGTAACCAACCCGCGGTCAGGGCACAATCGCCGCCCATGACCAATCCATTCAAGGGACGCACCGGGCTGGACCGGGTCGTTCGCGCTACCGGATACTCGTTCGAAGGACTGAAGACAGCCTACCGCGGCGAAAGCGCATTTCGCCAGGAAGTCTGGCTGGCCGTCGTCCTGATTCCTGCGGCTTTCTGGGTCGGCAGCAACTGGGTCGAGGTGGCCTTGCTGGTCGGTGCCGTACTGCTGGTGATGATCGTCGAGCTGTTGAACTCAGGGATCGAGGCGGCCATCGACCGCGTCTCGTTCGAGCTGCACGATCTTTCCAAGCGCGCTAAAGACCTGGCCAGCGCGGCCGTTTTTCTCGCGCTCGTTTTGTGTGGTGGGTTGTGGGGGGCCGCGCTGTGGCATCACTTCCTGTGAGCAGGCTCTCTCTGTGCGTGTATTGCGGCTCGCGCATAGGCGGCCAAGCCGCCTTCGAGGTCACCGCCCACCGAGTCGGCACACTGATCGGCCAGCGCGGCTGGCAGCTGGTGTACGGCGGAGGCAATGCGGGTCTGATGGGCGTAGTCGCCAACGCTGCTTTGGCCGCAGGGGCATCGGTGATCGGTGTCATTCCGCACTCGTTGATGGAGCGCGAGCTCGGTCACCCCGGGCTCACCGAGCTGCACGTGGTCGACACCATGCATGCGCGCAAGCAAATGATGGCCGAACGTGCCGATGCCTTCATGGCTCTGCCGGGTGGTATTGGCACCTTCGAAGAACTGCTCGAAGTCTGGACTTGGCGGCAATTGGGCTATCACGACAAACCGGTGGGCCTGTTGAACGTCGACGGCTACTACGACCGACTGCTGTCGTTCATGGACCAGGCAGTGAATGACGGCTTTGTGCCACCAGCACAACGGCAATTGTTGCAGGTCGCCGATGACGCTGCCGAGCTGCTGGACCGATTGGCCGAGCATGCTCAGCACGCCGTCGCGCCCGACGACTACCGGCAAATCTAGGCGCAAAAAAAGCCCGCAGCCTGCGGGCTTTGCATCAGTGGGATGCCTCGATCAGACCGCGGCTTCGTCCGTCTCGCCGGTGCGGATGCGCACCACTTGCTCCACGGCCGTGACGAAGATCTTGCCGTCGCCGATCTTGCCGGTCTTGGCCGCCTTGACGATGGCTTCGATGCAGCGATCCACATCACCATCTTTGACGACCACCTCGACCTTCACCTTGGGCAGAAAGTCGACCACGTATTCGGCGCCTCGATACAGCTCGGTATGCCCCTTCTGGCGCCCAAATCCCTTGACCTCGGTGACGGTAAGCCCTGTCACGCCCACGTCGGCCAGTGCCTCGCGCACTTCCTCAAGTTTGAATGGCTTCACGATCGCGGTGATCTGTTTCATGGCGGCCTCCAAGGCAAATAGATGCGCGTAGTTTAAGCGCGGAACTTCGAAGTGATGGGGTAGCGCCAGTCACGCCCGAAGGCGCGGTGGGTAATGCGAATGCCGATCGGCGCCTGGCGCCGTTTGTACTCGTTGATCTTGATGAGGCGTGTAACACGCTCGACATCGGCTGCGTCAAAACCCGCAGCGATGATCTCGTCGATACCTTGGTCGTCTTCCATGTAGCGCTGCAAGATTCCGTCCAGCACCTCGTAAGGCGGCAGGCTGTCCTGGTCCTTCTGATCCGGGCGCAGCTCGGCCGAAGGCGGCCGGGTGATGATGCGCTGTGGAATGACCTCGGCACCCTGGGCGTTCTTCCAGGTCGCAAGGCGGTAGACCAGCGTCTTGGCCACGTCCTTGATGACGGCAAAGCCACCCGCCATGTCGCCATACAAGGTGCAGTAGCCCGTGGCCATCTCGCTCTTGTTGCCCGTGGTGAGCACGATGGAGCCGAACTTGTTCGACAGGGCCATCAACAAAGTGCCGCGGATGCGCGCCTGGATGTTCTCTTCGGTCGTGTCTTCCTTGAGGCCGGTGAACTCGCAAGCCAAGCCCTGCTTGAAAGCCTCAAACATGGGCAGGATGGAGATCTCGTCGTAGCGCACGCCCAGGCGTTGCGCCATGTCACGGGCGTCGATCCACGAAATGTCGGCGGTATAGGGCGAAGGCATCATCACGGTGCGCACCTTGTCGGGGCCAAGCGCATCGACGGCAATCGCCAGCACCAAGGCAGAGTCGATGCCGCCGCTCAGGCCCAACAGAATGCCGGGAAAGTCGTTCTTGCCGATGTAGTCGCGAACGCCCGTCACCAAAGCACCCCAGGCCTGGGCTTCCATCTCGGGGATCGGCGCCACCGGGCCACTGACGCGCTCTCGCCCCACCTCCAGCATCGTCAGCGACTCTTCAAAAAATGGTGCACGCGCGGCAACTTGCCCCTGTGCATCGAGGGCGAACGAAGCGCCATCGAAGACGACCTCATCCTGGCCGCCCGTCAGATGTGCATAGAGCAGTGGCATTCCGACATCGCGCGCGCGCAGGGCCATGCGCTCTTCGCGTTCCGTCACCTTGCCGAGGTGGAAGGGCGAGGCGTTGATCACGCACAGAACCTCGGCACCGGCCGCCTTGGCGGCACGCGCGGGCTCATCGAACCAGGCGTCTTCGCAGATGTTCAGGCCGAACTTCAAACCATTCACCTCGAAGACCACCGCGCCCTGCCCGGCGTCACGGCCGGACGCAAAGTAGCGCCGCTCATCGAAGACTTGGTAGTTGGGCAACTCGCGCTTGCAGTAGGTTGCAACCACGCGACCCGCGGTCAACACCGAGGCCGCGTTGTAGCGCTGCTGCACGGCATGCGACTTCGACCTAACATCACCCCGCTCACCCCACTGATGCGGATGCCCTACCACCACATGCAAACCCGGAAGATCGGCCAAGGCTTCGGCACACTCGGCCAAGGCCTGTGCACAAGACTGCATGAAGGCAGGCCGAAGCAGCAGGTCTTCGGGCGGATAACCGCACAAGGCCAGTTCAGGCGCCAGTACCAGGCGCGCACCTTGCGCGTGGGCACGGCGCGAAAACTCGACGATCTTGCGGCCATTCCCGGCCAGATCGCCCACCGTGGCATTGATCTGCGCAAGTGCGACTTTGACCCTGGGGCTGGATGACATATGCGTGATGAAAAAGGCTCGAACGATTATGTCATTCGGGTTCTCGACCACCCGGCCCTCGTGGATGCTGCGCAATGGAACGCGCTGCTCGATGCCCAGCCCAGCGCAGCGCCTTTCATGCGCCACGAGTACCTGCTCGCGCTGCAAGAATCAGACAGCGCCACCGAGGCAAGCGGCTGGGCAGCACAGTTCCTGGTGATACACGAAGGTGCGCAACTGGTGGCCGCGTGCCCGCTGTACATCAAGGCCCACTCCTACGGCGAGTACGTGTTCGACTGGGCCTGGGCCGATGCCTACCAGCGCCACGGCCTGCGCTACTACCCCAAGCTGCTCTGCGCCGTGCCGTTCACACCCGTGCCCGGCCCTCGCCTGCTCGCTCGCGATGCGTCGGCGCGCATCGCCTTGCTCGAAGGCATGAAGCAGTTCGCACAACAGGCCAAGCTGTCGTCCGCGCACGTGCTGTTTCTCGACGACACCGACCAGCAGGCCGCCCGCACCGCGGGCTGGATGATGCGCAGCACGGTGCAGTTTCATTGGATTAACCGCCAGCCGCAGCCCTACGCCGATTTCGCGGACTTCCTTGCCGGCCTGCAACGTGAAAAGCGCAAGAAGATCCAACAGGAACGCCGCCGCGTGAACGACGCCGGCGTGAGCTTCACCGCTCACCATGGCACACAGATCACCCAGGACGACTGGGACTTCTTCTACCGCTGCTACACCCTCACCTACCGCGCGCACCACTCATCGCCCTACCTCACGCGAGACTTCTTTGCACGCATGGCAAGCACCATGCCTGAGCACTGGCTGCTCTTCATCGCTTGGAGAGATGGCAAACGCATTGCGGCCTCACTGATCGCCATTGACCCGCAACGCGGCAACGCCTTCGGCCGCTACTGGGGCGCGACGGAACACATCTCATGCCTGCACTTCGAGGCCTGCTACTACCAACCTCTGGCATGGTGCATCGCGCAGCGCTACCAGCGCTTCGAGGGCGGTGCGCAAGGCGAGCACAAGATGGCACGTGGCCTGCTACCCGTGCAGACGTGGTCGGCCCACTGGCTGGCCCACCAGCAATTCGCGCAGGCCGTGGCCGAGTTCCTGCAGCGCGAGGGCGCCGGAATGGAGAACTACCTGGACGAGTTGAACGAGCGCCGGCCGTTCAAGGCTTGAAGTCGCCTGCCACGGCGCTCACGAAACTCTCGGGCTTGATGTAGGTGCGCAAAGCGGCGTTGACCTGCTCCAGCGTCAACTTGCTCAAGGCATCATCCACGCGGGCCGAGATGGCGAAAGTGCGCCCGAGGTCGAGGTTGTTTGCCAGCCCGCCTGCCAGATTGCGGTCTTGTGCGCGCGACAGTTTGCGAAACGCCAGCAACCCGCGCTTGCCCTCAGCCAACTCCTGCGCCGTGAAGCCATCCTTGAGCGCCCGCGCCAACTCCTCCTTGAGCGCAGCATCCACCTTGGCCAGGTTCTGCGGCGCGAAGATCGCGCTCGCCTGCCACACCGAATGCGGTTCATGGCTGTTCCAGCTCACCCCGCTGCGCACGTCGTACGAGAGACCGTCGCTCTCGCGGATGCGCCGCCACAGCCGCGATTGCCCACCCGAGCCCAGCAGGTAGTTCGCCATCGACAAGGCCGGGTAGTCCGCATCCATGTCGGAAAGGGGCACGCTCAGGCGCGCCAGCAGCGTGGCGTTCTGCTTGTCCGGGGTCGCAAGCAGAAGACGCTGCGGCTTCACCACCTGCAGGGGCTGTGGTACACGCGTATAGGCTTCACCCCCCGCCCAGCCGGTAAAGGCCTTCTCCAGCGTTGCGCGAACAGCCGCTACGTCCATGTCGCCGGCAGCACCGAACTCGGCGCGAGACACCCCGTAGAAGCGCTTGTGATAAGCCTTGAGCTGTTCAACCGTCACGGCATTCACGTCGCTCACCGTTTCGTCGAAGCTGCTGACATAACGAACATCGCCTTGCGGGTACGGGTTGCTCAGCCGCGAGATGGCGTTGTCGGCCACGGCATCGGGCTCCTTGCGTTGCTGCTCGATGTCGGCAAGCAGTTGGCGTTTCAGTTCATCCAGCGCGTCAGCCGGAAACACCGGGTTGCGCAACAGATCTGCGACAAGCGCAAGCGCTTCGGGCAAGTGCTCCCGCCGCGACGACAGGCTAACGCTCACGCGCCCGGGTCCGCCGCTGATGCGCATTTCGGTCTTCAGCTCGTCGAGCCGATCCTGGATCTGCTGGCGCGAGCGCGTGGTCGTGCCCTTGTCCAGCATGGCCGCCACCATGTCGGGCACCTCACCGTGGCCGAACAGCGTTTTCTCATTGCCGAAACGCAGCGTCAACAGCGCCTGAACCGCAGAACCCCGCGCACCCTTGGGCAGAACCGCCACTTTCAGCCCACCCAGGTCAAACCGTTGGGTGAGCCGGTCGATGTTTGCCGGCGTGGCATCGAAGGCCTCGACCGAGGCCGCAGCAGCTTGTGCCTTGAACGCTTTCAGCTCGGCGGCCACGTCCGCCTTGGTGGGCGACGGAGCCCTCGCGGGTTTGTCGGTCGGCAAATACAGGCCCAGCGTGCGGTTCGCCGGCAGCAAACGCTGCTCCGCCACACGCTGCACGTCGGCGAGCTTCAGGTCGCGCACGCGGTCGCGCAGCAGGAAAAAGAGGCGCCAGTCGCCTTGCGCCACCGATTCGCTCAGCGCCACACCCACGGTTTCAGGGTTGGTGAAGGCTTGTTCCCAGCTCTTGGCCCATTGGGCCTGAGCACGCTTCAACTCTTCATCGGTGATGGGCATGCTGGCCACCGACTCGATCGTGGCCAGCATTTCGGAGCGTGCTGGCTCCACGTCTTGCCCGGGTGCGAGCTGGGCGCCGAAGAGTGCGAAGCCGGGCTCAGCCAGACCTTGTGCAAAGGCAAAGGTGCCGGCCGCCAACTGCTTGACGGTCAAGCGCTTGTGCAATCGACCGGCCGGCGTGTCGCCCATGATGAGGTTCAGAACCTCCACAGCGGCGAAGTCTGGGTGGGCCGCGGGCGGCACGTGATACCCGGCCATCAACAAGGGCACGCCACCCACGCGGCGCAGCGTGATGCTGCGCTCACCGTCTTGCACTGCGTCGAGCGTGTACTGCAGCGGTAGCTTACGCGCAGGCTTCTTGATCTTGCCAAACGACTGAGCCACCCAGGCAAGCACCTTGCGTGGCTCGAACTTGCCAGCCACGATCAGGGTGGCATTGTCTGGCTGGTAGTACTGTCTATAGAAAGCCTGCAGGCGCGGGATATCGACATTCTCGACATCGGTTCGCGCACCAATGGTGCTCTTGCCGTAGTTGTGCCACTGGTACATGGTGGCCAGCGTTTTCTCGAACAGGATGCGGTCGGGGCTGTTTTCGCCCATCTCCATTTCGTTGCGCACCACCGTCATCTCGGTGTCGAGATCCTTGCGCGCGATGAAGCTGTTGACCATGGCATCGGCCTGCCACGCCAGGTACCACTTCAGGTTGTCTTCGCTGGTCGAGAAGCTGGCGAAGTAGTTGGTGCGATCGAACCATGTGCTGCCGTTGGCCGCCAAGCCCCGTTTGGTGAACTCGCCCCACACATTGCGATGGCTCGGCGTGCCTTTGAACAAAAGGTGCTCGAGCAGGTGCGCCATGCCCGTCTCGCCGTAGTTTTCATGGCGAGAACCCACGTGGTAGGTCATGTTGACCGTGGTCGTCGGCTTCGAATCATCAGGAATGAGCAACACCTGCAGGCCGTTGACGAGGTGGTACTCGGTGATGCCCTCGACCGATTGCACGCGTGTCAGCCCCGGCGGCAGTTCTTGCGCAGGCGATGCTTGAACGAAGAGCGCCATGACAAGCGCGGCACTGACACACAAGAATCGACGCAGCATGAGGAACGCTCGTAAAGAAGAAGAGGCCAGTGTAGAGCCACGATTTCTGCCGCGAGTTCCGCCATTACCTGGCCGAGAACGACAAAGGGAGCCGTAGCTCCCTTTGCGCAGATGCGAATTCCAGGCTTTGTTCAGAGGGCCTACTTGTAGGCTGCGATGCCCCTGCGGATTTCTTCCTTGGCCGATTCGGGGCCCTCCCAGCCAGCCACCTTGACCCATTTGCCGGGCTCAAGATCCTTGTAGTGCTCGAAGAAATGCTGAATGGCCTTCAGGCGCATCTGGTTGATGTCTTCAGGCTTCTGCCAATGCGTGTAAATCGGCAGTACCTTGTCGATGGGCACGGCGAGCAGCTTGGCGTCACCACCCGCTTCGTCTTCCATCTTCAACACGCCGATCGGGCGGCACGTGACGACCACGCCAGGCGTCAGCGGGAACGGCGTGACCACCAGCACATCGACCGGGTCACCGTCGTCCGACAGCGTTTGCGGTACATAACCGTAGTTGCACGGGTAGTGCATCGCCGTTGTCATGAAGCGATCGACGAACAGTGCGCCGCTCTCTTTGTCGACTTCGTACTTGATCGGATCGGCGTTCATGGGGATCTCGATGATCACGTTGAACTCGTCTGGTGCCTTGGGGCCGGGGGTCACGTTGTGCAGGCTCATGGTGTCTCTGTGGGTGCGCGGGAAAACCCGAATTTTACCTGGGCATCTTGCAACGCCCTGACGTACATCATGCATCTTGCTGTCCGCTGGAAAACACCATGCGGCCTTCGTTGCCATGTCCCGGCCCTTCCCGTAGCATGCGCCGCTGACCCGTCCGAACCTGTCTGCAGGTGACAAAGCGGCGGGCTTGCCTCTCTCAACGAGTGAATAACCGAAACGAGGAGTCCCACCGATGTCGACGAATTTGGCGCTGTACTTTGCGCTCGCCTGTGGTGTTGCCGCGGTCCTTTATGGCTTCGTTCAACGAAGCTGGATTCTGGGTCAAAGCGCGGGCAACGCGCGCATGCAGGAGATCGCATCCGCGATTCAACAAGGTGCGGCCGCGTACCTTGCCCGTCAGTACAAGACCATCGCCATCGTCGGCGTCGTGCTGGCTGTTCTCATCGGTGTGTTTCTCGACATCACCACGGCCATCGGTTTCGTGCTCGGTGCGGTGCTCTCCGGGGCCTGCGGCTTCATCGGCATGAACGTGTCGGTGAAAGCGAACGTGCGCACTGCCGAGGCCGCCACCAAGGGCATCGCCCCAGCGTTGAACGTCGCCTTCAAGGGTGGCGCCATCACCGGCATGCTGGTGGTGGGCCTGGGCTTGCTGGGCGTGACCCTCTTCTTCTTGTACCTCACCAGCAATGCAAGCGTCACGACCCATCTTTCGGGTTCGCTCAAACCCCTGCTTGGCTTTGCCTTCGGCGCTTCGCTGATCTCGATCTTTGCGCGGCTGGGCGGCGGCATCTTCACCAAGGGCGCCGACGTGGGTGCCGATTTGGTGGGCAAGGTCGAAGCCGGCATTCCTGAGGATGACCCGCGCAACCCGGCGGTGATCGCCGACAACGTGGGCGACAACGTCGGCGACTGCGCAGGCATGGCGGCCGACCTCTTCGAGACCTATGCCGTCACGCTGATCGCCACCATGGCGCTCGGCGCCTTGATGGTGAGTGGAGCCACCGTCAACGCCGTGATCTACCCGCTGCTGTTGGGCGGCGTGTCCATCATCGCGTCGATCATCGGTTGCAGCTTCGTCAAAGCCTCGCCCGGGATGAAGAACGTGATGCCCGCGCTGTACAAGGGCCTCGCGGTCGCGGGCGTCTTGTCACTGATCGCCTTCTACTTCGTCACCACCGTGCTGTTCCCGCAACCACTCACGCTGAGCGGCGGTGGCACCGTGTCGGCCCTCGCGCTATTTGGCACCTGCATCGTTGGCCTCGTGCTGACAGCCGCCATGGTGTGGATCACCGAGTACTACACCGGTACGCAATACAAGCCAGTGCAGCACATCGCACAGGCTTCGACCACGGGTCATGGCACCAACATCATTGCGGGTCTGGGTGTTTCGATGCGCTCCACGGCCTGGCCGGTGATCTTCGTCTGTATCGCCATCTTGGTGGCCTACCAGCTGGCAGGCCTCTACGGGATCGCCATTGCGGCCACATCCATGCTGAGCATGGCCGGCATCGTGGTCGCACTTGACGCCTACGGCCCGATCACCGACAACGCCGGCGGCATCGCCGAGATGGCCGAACTGCCCAAGAGCGTGCGAGACGTGACCGACCCGCTGGATGCTGTGGGCAATACCACCAAGGCGGTGACCAAGGGTTATGCCATCGGCTCGGCTGGTTTGGCCGCGCTGGTTCTGTTTGCCGACTACACCCATTCTCTTGAAGGCCGCGGTATCAGCGTTGCCTTCGATCTCAGCGACCCGAAGGTCATCGTGGGCCTGTTCATCGGTGGCCTGATCCCCTACCTCTTCGGCGCGATGGCGATGGAAGCCGTGGGGCGCGCCGCCGGCGCGGTGGTGGAAGAAGTGCGCCGCCAGTTCCGCGACATCAAAGGCATCATGGAAGGCACCGGCAAGCCAGAGTACGGCAAGGCCGTCGACATGCTGACCACTGCGGCGATCAAGGAAATGATCGTCCCCAGCCTGCTGCCGGTGGTCGTGCCTATCCTGGTGGGCCTGCTGCTCGGGCCGGCTGCCTTGGGCGGCCTGCTCATGGGCACCATCGTCACCGGCCTGTTCGTGGCCATTTCGATGTGCACTGGCGGCGGCGCATGGGACAACGCCAAGAAATACATCGAAGACGGCCACCACGGCGGCAAGGGATCCGAAGCCCACAAGGCGGCCGTCACCGGCGACACCGTTGGCGACCCCTACAAGGACACGGCCGGCCCCGCAGTGAACCCGTTGATCAAGATCATCAACATCGTGGCGCTGCTGATCGTGCCGCTGTTGCCCATCAGCGCAGCCACGAGCGGCACCGCAAGCAGCCATTCGACACCAGCGGCGATGACAGCGTCGGCGCCCGCGCAAACAACGATGCCGGCTGTCACAGCCTCAGGGCCCGCTGATGCCGGAGCGCCGGCAGCCAGTGCGCCGAAGTAGTCGACCTATTCCGGTTCGACAAAAAAGGGCTCCTCGAGGAGCCCTTTTCATGCCAGCACCAATGCTTGGGTGTGCTCGGAGCGCCGATCTACGGCTGCAAGGCGACCTGTGAAGATGCCGGGTTCGAGAAGCTAAGCCATCGCGCATCGTCTCGAGGATGCTGGGGGCTGCTTTGGCGTAGACCGCAGCGAAGCGCCAAAGAAAAAGGCCTAGCAGTTACTCAACTGCTAGGCCTCGTCTTTCTTGGTCGGGGTGGCGGGATTCGAACTCGCGACCCCTTGCACCCCATGCAAGTGCGCTACCAGGCTGCGCTACACCCCGACGTAAGCCGCGCAGTATAGCCTGAAACTCGCGGCTTTCGCTCTCACACCACAAGCAGTCCGCGAATGGAGATCAGTTCCTGTCGCATCTGAACCATGGACACCTCGGTTGTGATCACTTCCGGCACGGGAACGTCTTCTAGCCTCGCAGCGCCGTCGTCTGCGGACAGTTCATCCGCAAGCTCGATCGCTTCAAGGTTTTTGTCATTCAGGCCAGAGGCATCCGCTCGAACATGGACCAATTCGGTCAAGCGATTGCGCGCACCGCTGATGGTGAAACCCTGTTCATACAGCAGCTCACGAATGCGGCGGATCAGCAGCACCTCATGGTGCTGGTAGTAGCGACGGTTACCGCGCCGCTTCATGGGTTTGAGCTGCGTGAACTCTTGCTCCCAATAGCGCAGCACGTACGGCTTCACACCGCACAAATCGCTCACTTCCCCTATGGTGAAGTAGCGTTTGGCAGGGATGGCGGGAAGCGCTTTCTCCATTTAAATCAATAAGATCGGGAGAGAAAGCTAGACTTTACTCGAAGTCGTCTCCCGCAGGGATGTCGCCTTGCACAACTCCCTTAAGTTTGTGGCTCGCGTGGAAAGTCACCACATTCCGCGCCTTGATCGGAATCGCTTCGCCGGTTCTTGGGTTGCGGCCGGGCCTCGGTGCCTTGCGGCGTATGTTGAAGTTACCAAACCCCGACATCTTGACGTCATCTCCAGCGACCAGGGTGCCATGAATGATGTCGAAGAAGGCTTCAACCATGTCTTTGGACTCTCGCTTGTTCAGGCCGAGGCGCTCGAAAAGCAGCTCGGCCAGTTCTGCCTTGGTCAACGTGGGCGTTTCCAGCGTAGGCAGCATCACGTGGTCGGGAACCTTGTCGGGTGGGGTGGTCATGCAGACGCTCAGTGTCAACCGCGCAGGCGCACGCCCAACTGGGCTGTCAGCGCATTCACGACCTCCGCCTTCACCACCTCGATGCGGTCGTCGGTCAGGGTACTTGTGTCATCCAGAATTTCCAGACGCAGCGCGAGGCTGCGTTCCCCCGGGGCCATGTCGGCCGTTGCAGTCGACGGCTTGTAGACGTCAAACAGTTTCACCGTGCGGATCAACTCGGCGTTGGCAGATGTCGCCGCTTCGACGAGTGCCGCATGGGTGACGTGCTCACCGGCAATGACGGCGATATCTCGCCATGCGGACTGTTGGCGCGGGAGGGGATGGAATATCGGGAGCTCACGTTCGGCGAGTGCCTCTGCATCCAACTCGAACAACACCGGCGTGCCGGGCAATTCGTAGGCTTGGCGCCACTGCGGGTGCAACTCGCCAACGAAGCCGATGACGCGCCCGTCGACTTCCACCCGCGCCGAGCGCCCCGGATGCAGCGCGGGGTGGGCCGCAGGAATGAACTGCGCCACGCGGGGTGCGAGCAAGGTCTCAATGTCCCCCTTCACGTCGAAGAAGTCGACGCTGCGGTCTTTCACACCCCATTGAACTTCGTCGGCGCTGTCATAGGCCAACCCTGAAACACGAACCGGTTGAGACAAACCGGCAACGCTGGCGTCGGTATCAACAACAGAAGCGTCACGCATAAACACCCGACCAATCTCAAAGACGCGCACACGCGACGCCTTTCGAGTGAGGTTGAGGCGCAGCACTGACACCAAGCTGCCCAGTAGGCTTGAGCGCATCACCGACAACGGGCTCGCAATCGGGTTCAGCACACGAATGGGCGAGTGGTTGCCTGCGAGTTCGCGCTCCCAACGTTCCTCGACGAAGCTGAAGTTGATCGTTTCTTGATAGTCCAGCGCAGCCAGTTCGTGCCGCAACACATGCAGGCCGCGGCGGGTTTCGCTGCGCACGCGCGCGCGTACCGGAGCCAAAGGTGCCGTGTCAGGCAGGTTCTGGTAGCCCAGAACGCGGACCACCTCTTCGATCAGGTCTTCTTCGATCTGAAGGTCGAAGCGCCAGCTGGGCGGTATGACCGTCAACACGCCCGGGGCTTCGCTCACCTGCAAACCCAGGCGTTGCAGCACGCCCAAGCACTGCGCCTGGGTCACGGGCATGCCGATCACCTTGGCTGCACGATCGACACGCAGCGCCACCGGTGCCTTTTGCGGCAGCCTGACCACTTGATCATCCATAGCAGCCGGCTCACCACCGCAAATATCGAGGATGAGCTGGGTGATGCGCTCGATGTGCTCGACCGTCAACGCAGGGTCCACGCCGCGCTCGAAACGGTGGCTGGCGTCGGTGCTGAAGTTATAGCGACGCGCGCGCCCTGCCACAGCCTCCGGCCACCAAAAGGCGGCCTCGACATAGACATTGCGCGTGTCGTCGGACACTGCAGTCGCGTCACCGCCCATGATGCCGGCCAACGACTCCACCGCCTGGTCGTCGGCGATCACTCCCACTTTTGCGTCGAGCTCGATGGTGTTGCCGTTCAGCAGTTTGAGCGATTCGCCGGCGCGACCCCAGCGCACCGTCAACCCACCATGAATTTTGTCGAGATCGAAAATGTGCGACGGGCGACCGTACTCGAACATCACATAGTTGGAGATGTCGACCAAGGCCGTGACCGAGCGCTGGCCGCAGCGTGCCAGTCGATCCACCATCCATGCCGGGGTGGACGCCTTGGTGTTGACCTTGCGGACAATGCGGCCCGAGAAGCGGCCGCAAAGGTCTGGTGCCTCGATGCACACCGGGAGCTTGTCGCTGTGCAAAGGTTTGGCGGCAGGAAACTGCGGCTGCAACAGAGGCGTCCCCGTCAGCGCAGACACTTCGCGCGCAATACCGTAGACGCTGAGCCCGTGAGCCAGATTGGGCGTCAACTTGAGCGTGAATAGCGTGTCGTCCAGCTTCAGGTGCTCGCGGATCGACATGCCCACCGGCGCATCGTCGGCCAGGATCAGCAGGCCACCGTGCTCATCGGACAGTTTCAGTTCGCGCGCCGAACACAGCATGCCCTGGCTTTCGACGCCACGCAATTTTCCGAGCTTGATCTCGAAAGGTGCACCACCCTCTTCCGCTGGGGGCAACTGCGCACCAACGAGGGCACAGGGCACCCTGATACCTGCGCGCACGTTAGGCGCACCGCAGACGATGTTGAGAGTGGCGCCGGCACCCACCCTGACCTGGCACACGTTCAGCCGGTCGGCATTCGGGTGACGGGCGATTTCCAGAACTTCGGCGACCACAACATGGCTGAACGGAGGCGCGACGGGGCGCAACTCTTCAACCTCCATGCCCGACATGGTCAGCAGGTCGGCGAGCTGGTATGTGGTGAGGGGTGGGTTGCAGAACTCGCGCAACCAGGACTCTGGGAATTGCATCTCGTCGTGTTTCGCTAACTGAACTGTGAAAGAAAACGCAGGTCACCATCGAAGAAAAGTCGCAGGTCGCTCACGCCATAGCGCAGCATCGCAAGCCGGTCGATGCCCGAACCGAACGCGAAACCGATGTAGCGCTCCGGGTCCAGCCCCATGTTGCGAATGACCTGCGGATGGACCTGGCCCGAACCCGAGACCTCCAGCCAGCGTCCGGTGAGGGGGCCACTCTCGAACATGATGTCGATCTCGGCGCTGGGTTCGGTGAACGGGAAATAGCTGGGACGAAAGCGCAGCTTGAGGTCGGTGGTTTCGAAGAAGGCCTGGATGAAATCGAGGTACATCGACTTCAGGTCTTTGAAGCTGACGTTCTCACCGACCCACAGGCCTTCAACCTGGTGAAACATTGGCGAGTGCGTCGCGTCGCTATCGACGCGATAGGTGCGGCCCGGCACGATCACGCGGATGTCGGGCATGTGGGCCTGGCCCGCGTACTTCTGCGCGTGCGCGCGGGCATAGCGCACCTGCATCGGCGAGGTGTGCGGACGCAGGTTGAGCCAGCGGCCCTCGGCGTCCTTCAGATCGACGTAGAACGTGTCCTGCATCGAACGCGCTGGGTGATTTTCGGGGTTGTTCAGCGCCGTGAAGCTGTACCAGTCGGTTTCGATCTCGGGGCCGTCAGCCACATCGAAACCCATGGACCCGAAAATCGCCTCGATGCGCTCCATCGTGCGCGTGATCGGGTGCAGGCCACCAACACCACGCCTGCGACCGGGCAAGGTGACGTCGAGCGCTTCGGCCTTGAGCTGTGCTTGCAGTTCGGCATCGGCCAGCGCCTGGCGGCGCGCAGTCAGCGCCGCTTCGACGCGCTGCTTGGCCGCATTGATGTCGGCGCCGCGTGTCTTCTTCTCTTCATGCGAAAACGCCGCCAGCCCCTTGAGCAACTCGGTCACGCGACCGGCCTTGCCCAGGTAACGCGCCTTGGCGTTTTCCAGATCGGCGGGTGCATCGGCCTGCGCGAAGTCAGCTTGCGCAGCTTGCACCAGTTGATCGAGGTCGTTCATCGGTTCAGTGATCTGTCTCGGAACAATAAAAAAGGCCGAACACAGGGTCGGCCTTTGAGAGCTTGCCTCCGCGGACTGGAACCCACCGAGGTCTTGCTGTGGCACCGGGACAACAAACACCCGGTGCGATCACGGCATTCAAGCGAGCTGGGCCTTCACCTTCTCGACGATGCTGCCAAAAGCGGCAGGATCATTCACAGCCATGTCGGCAAGAACCTTGCGGTCGATGTCGATGTTGGCCTTCTTCAGGCCTGCCATGAACTTGCTATAGGTGACACCCAAACCCCGGCTCGCCGCATTGATACGGGCAATCCAGAGCTGACGGAACACACGCTTCTTGGTGCGGCGATCGCGGTAGGCATATTGCCCAGCGCGCATGACCGCTTGTTTGGCGATGCGGAATACGTTCTTGCGGCGGCCGCGGTAACCCTTGGCGAGTGCGAGAACTTTCTTGTGACGAGCACGTGCGGTAACACCACGTTTTACGCGAGGCATGTCTTTTCCCTTCTAGAAGTAACTCAGAGACCGCGGGTCAAAGACCGGCAAAAGGCAGCATTTGCGCAATGCCGCCCATGTTCGTCTCGTGAACGGAGGCTGCACCACGCAAATGGCGCTTGGTCTTCGTCGACTTCTTGGTAAGGATGTGGCGCTTGAACGCTTGACCGCGTTTCACAGTACCACCAGGACGCACGCGAAAGCGCTTTTTGGCGCTGCTCTTGGTCTTCATTTTGGGCATGACTGCTCCTTCTAAATTGCTACGGCAGGCGCCCGCAAAACAACTTGCGGTCTTGTGAGCCTGCAGTGGCTTCTTGCAACACCCTGGCGACCAAACCAGGGCATCGAACACTTCAATCTCAACCGCGCTTCTTCGGGCCCAGCACCATGATCATCTGGCGCCCTTCAAGCTTGGGCATGTTCTCGACCACCGCCACATCGGCCAACTCGTCGCGAATCCGTTCCAGAAGGCGCATACCGATGTCCTGGTGGGTGATTTCACGGCCACGATAGCGCAACGTCACTTTGCCTTTGTCACCGTCTTCACCGATGAATCGCCGCAGGTTGCGCATCTTGATCTGGTAATCGCCTTCGTCCGTACCCGGGCGGAATTTGACTTCCTTGATTTCGATGACCTTCTGCTTCGACTTCGCCTCAGCAGCACGCTTCTGCTCCTGGTACTTGAACTTGCCGTAGTCCATCAGGCGGCAAACAGGCGGATCGGCCTGGGCTGCGATCTCGACCAGATCAACGTCCAACTCGCCAGCCATCCGCAAAGCTTCTTGCGTGGAGACGATTCCCAGCGGTTCGTTCTCAACCCCGTTGAGCCGGACTTCCGGCGCCATGATCTCGCGGTTCAGTCGGTGCTTGCGCTCCACATTCGGAGTGCGGCGGTCAGCAAAGGTAGCGATAGTTCAAATCCTTCAGCGGACTCCAAGGCAAGAGAATCCAAAACAATCTAACGCGCGCCCTGCTGTCAAACCCGATTGGTGATGTCACTCGCGATCTTCTGGCTGAAGTCGGCGAGGGCCATCACTCCGAGGTCTTGGTTGCCACGAGCGCGCACGGCAACGGCCCCGTTTGCCTTCTCCTTGTCTCCAACGACCAGGAGGAACGGAACCTTCTGCATTGAATGCTCGCGGATTTTACGAGTAATTTTTTCGTTGCGCAAATCACATTCAACTCTAAGCCCTTGTTTTTGAAGCGCTTTCGCTACCTCTTGGGCGTAATCGGCCTGATCGTCAGTGATATTCATGATGACGGCCTGCACCGGCGAGAGCCAAGCCGGAAGCGCGCCGGCATGCTGCTCGATCAGGATGCCAATGAAGCGCTCGAGGCTGCCGACGATGGCGCGGTGAAGCATCACAGGGTAGGCCTTGGCGCTCGTCTCCGTGACATATTCACCACCCAGGCGCTCGGCGGTGTTGAAGTCGACCTGCATCGTGCCGCACTGCCACTGCCGGCCGAGAGCGTCTTTCAGCGTGTATTCGATCTTGGGGCCGTAGAACGCGCCATCGCCCGGTGACACGAGGAAGTCGCAGCCCGAAATACGCAGCGCTTCCATCACGGCATGTTCGGCCTTGTCCCACAGCGCATCGGAACCCACGCGCTTTTCGGGGCGCGTAGCCACCTTGTAGATGATCTCGGAGAAGCCGAAATCACGGTAGACCTTTTGCAGCAGCGCCGTGTAGGCCACGCATTCGTCGAGGATGTGATCTTCCGTGCAGAAGATGTGACCGTCGTCCTGTGTGAAGCCGCGCACCCGCATGATGCCGTGCAGCGCGCCGCTGGGTTCGTTGCGGTGGCATTGGCCGAATTCGCCATAACGAAGCGGCAGTTCACGGTAGCTGCGCAGCGCCGACTTGAAGATCAGTACATGGCCCGGGCAGTTCATCGGTTTGAGCGCGTACTCACGCTTCTCCGACTCGGTCGTGAACATGTTGTCACGGTAGTTGTCCCAGTGGCCTGTCTTCTCCCACAGGTGTTTGTCGAGGATCTGCGGGCCCTTGACCTCCTGGTAGCCGTTGTCCCGATAGACGGCACGCATGTACTGCTCGACCTGCTGCCACACAGCCCATCCCTTGGGGTGCCAGAACACCAGGCCCGGTGCCGTTTCTTCCATGTGGAACAGATCAAGTTCGCGACCAAGCTTGCGGTGGTCGCGCTTCTCGGCCTCTTCGAGCATGTGCAGGTGCTGCGCCAACTCTTCCTTGGTGGCCCAGGCCGTGCCGTAGATGCGTTGCAGCATCTCGTTGCGGTGGTCGCCGCGCCAGTAGGCGCCGGCCACCTTCATCAACTTGAAATGCCGGAGCTTGCCCGTGCTCGGCACGTGCGGGCCGCGGCACAGGTCTTCGAACTTGCCTTCGCGGTACAGCGAGACGTCTTCGTTGGCCGGGATGCTGGCGATGATCTCGGCCTTGTAGTGCTCACCCAGACTCTTGAAGTAGGCCACGGCCTCGTCGCGCGGCAGCACGCGGCGCTCGACGCGCTCGTCCTTCTTGGCGAGTTCCGTCATCTTGGCTTCGATGGCGGCCAGGTCTTCGGGCGTGAAGGGGCGTTTGTACGAGAAGTCGTAGAAGAAGCCGTTTTCGATCACCGGGCCGATGGTCACCTGCGCTTCAGGGAAGAGCTCCTTCACCGCATAGGCCAGCAAGTGCGCTGTCGAATGGCGAATGACTTCCAGCCCATCAGCGTCCTTGTCGGTGACGATCGCCAACGGCATGTCGTGCTCGATTCGATAGCTTGTGTCGACCACCCGCGCCTCGGCGCCCTGCCCTACGCGGCCGGCGAGTGCAGCCTTGGCCAGGCCTGCACCAATCGAAGCGGCCACCTCGGCCACTGTGACCGGGCCGTCGAACTGGCGCTTGGAACCATCGGGCAACTGGACTGAAATCATGATGAAGAAACTCCGGAAACAAAAAAGCGCGGGGGTGAGCCGCGCTTTTATCTGGGATGACGAGTGAAGACGTGACGGAGCCGCGGCCGACTAGAGCTGTACCTGCCCGGTCGTAGTTCGCGGTGTCATAACCATGATGCCCTTCTCGCTCTTGCTCGTTAGGAAGGCCCGAATTGTAGAACAGCTCAACGCAGCGCCGTGTACTCCGAGAAGATGCCCAGTTCGACATGCCGCTTCGCGTCGTGTAATCCGGCCGCCGTCAGCGCGGCCAGCACCTGCGCGGGCGCAATGCAGGTGGCGATGGTGTCCCAGTAGTAGCGCCACAGCATGGGTGTGGCGGGCGCCTTTGACACCGCGCGCGCTACCAGCGGCACAGCCCCCCGCATGTACGCCTTGAGCAAGGCCGTGGCCCAGCGGCTTTGCGGCCGTGTGATCTCAAGGATCAACAAACGCCCGCCAGGTTTGAGCACACGACAGAACTCGGCGCACGCGGCCGAAAAATCCGCAATGTGCCGCAGCGCATAGCCCATGACCAGAAAATCAACCGATGCATCCGGAACGGGGATCTGCTCAGCGCGCCCGAGCCGGCACTCCACAGCAACAGGGAGAGTGGCTTGCGCCATCATGCCGGGGCTGGGATCCACACCAATGAGTCGCGTCGGCTCCTGCGTGATCCGCAGGATTTCTTGCGAGACGAGGCCTGTGCCCATGCCCACGTCCACCACCTGCATGCCTGCCTTCAGGCCGGCACGCTGCAAAGCCACGCGGCGATAGCGGGAACCGGTCCCCAACCCGAGGATGCGTTCAAGCCGGTTGTAGTCGACCGCCGTGTCATCGAAGGTCGTGCGCAGAAAACGTTCGCGTGCCTCGAGGTCTCCATCGGCGTAGTAGCTTGGAAGCGGCTCGTGCGGCAATCGAACAACGCGTTCGGTGTCGGCTCGTGGGGGGATCTGTGACATGAAGAAGAAAAACTCCGCAGGGGAAACAACCACCCCATTTGCATGGCGGTGCCGAACCTTGGATGGTAGCCGCTCGCAGTCAGAGCGCCAGCGCCTGGACGGGTTGCCCGCTGCTCACAAGGGCCGCGAACTCATCGCTCAGGCGCTCGCTTTCAGCGACCACGTTCGACCAAATGGCCATGCGCGCCCCAGTGTCATGCTCGTAGCGCTTGAAATCGGCGCGATCCGGCAGCTTCGCGTTGGGCAGCGTGCGGATCCACTCGGCTGTCGGCGACAGCACCACCACGTTGTCGAGATGCGCGCTGGCGCGGTGGCGGTACTTCAGCGCCTTGTCGAGCCAGCCGGGGATGATGGCCTTCTGGAAGTGCGGGTACAACACCAAGCCGTCGCGCATGGACGCGTAGTTCAGGTGCAGGTGATAGTCGGTGATGCCGCCGTCCCAGTACGCGCCGCGCGGAGCGCCGGGAATGTCGTGCACGGCATCGAGCCAGAACGGAATGGAGCAACTCGCCAGAATGCTGGGCAGCAGGTTGGCCGCATCCAGCGCCACCGTGTGGGTTCGGTAGTCGTGCGTATACAAGGGCAGCGGCTCGCGTGGGTCGGAGAACACCACCCTCTCCAGCCACGCGCCCATGGCCTTGCGGCTGACAACGTTGGTGGCAAACGCGCCCAGGTAGCCCAGCGGCGTGGTGAACTTGGACAAGCGCCGCCCCTCGCGCCGCAGCACATGCCGCCCACGGCTTGTGAACACATGCAGGCGAAAGCGCGGATGTCTCAGCATGTCGGCTTCATGCCCCGCAAAATGCTCGGCCAAGCGGGCGCCGAAAACCTGGCTCACACGCGTGGATGTGAGCGGCCTGCCGCCCTCGTGTTCGTACTCCTGGCGGATGTAATCGTCGGCCATGCGGGCGAAAGCCTGCCTCGGCTGGGGCAGGCAGGCCGTGGCCATGCGCCACGCGCCGATGGAGGCGCCGATCAGGTGAACCGTGTGCTGCGTGGCAGGCAGCCAGTCGCCAAAAATGAACCGATCAAGCGGGCTGAGCACCAAGCCCTTGGGCCCACCCGCAGCACCTGGAATGGCCCGCACGTCCTGCGCCCTCAGGCCCCGCTCTCGCAGCACTTTCAGCGCGCGCGGGCCGGCGTGGACCTGCAGGGCTTTCACGGTCGTTCGACTCAGCGCTTGGTTTGCAACTTGGCAAAAGCCGCAGCCATGGCCGATGCGCCTTGCGCCTGTGCCGGAGCACGCGGAGCGCCGCCCGCACGTTCGCCGCGCGCCGGCGGGCGGTAGCTGTTGTCGCCACGCTCACCACGCGGTGCTGGCGTGGCGTCGAGCTTCATCGTGAGCGAGATGCGCTTGCGCGCCAGGTCGACTTCCAGCACCTTCACCTTCACGATGTCACCCGTCTTGACGACCTCGCGCGCGTCGTTGACGAACTTGTTGCTGAGCTGGCTCACGTGCACCAAGCCGTCCTGGTGCACCCCCAGGTCGATGAACGCGCCGAACTGCGCCACGTTGCTGACCGTGCCCTCCAGCGTCATGCCGGGCTGCAGGTCCTTGAGATCTTCGACACCCTCATTGAAGCGCGCCACCTTGAAGTCGGGGCGCGGGTCGCGGCCAGGCTTCTCCAGCTCGGCCAGGATGTCCTTCACCGTGATGGCGCCGAACTTGTCGTCGGCAAAAGCCTCGGGCTTGAGCGCGCGCATCACATCGCTTCGCCCCATCACCTCGGCCGCGGGCTTGGCCACGGCCTTGAGAATCTTCTCCACCACCGGATAGGTTTCCGGGTGCACTCCCGACTGGTCCAGCGGGTTGTCGCCACCGCGGATGCGCAGAAAGCCCGCGCTCTGCTCGAAGGTCTTGGCGCCCAGGCCGCTCACGTCGAGCAGCTGCTGGCGGTTGCGGAAGGCCCCGTTGGCATCACGCCAACGCACGATGCTGCCGGCCACCGCGGTGCTGAGGCCCGACACGCGCGCCAGCAGCGGCGCGGAAGCCGTGTTCAGGTCCACGCCCACCGAGTTCACGCAGTCTTCGATCACCACGTCCAGGCTCTTGGCCAGCTCGCTCTGGTTTACGTCGTGCTGGTACTGGCCGACGCCGATGCTCTTGGGGTCGATCTTCACCAGCTCGGCCAGCGGGTCTTGCAGGCGACGCGCAATGCTCACCGCACCACGCAGGCTCA
>Ga0209974_10000047_pt1 | contig 30394 bp, 23 predicted proteins | sample InoplaM3SPM_FD_187592 | JGI IMG/M metagenome (GOLD analysis project Ga0209974, IMG submission 187592) | Arabidopsis thaliana rhizosphere microbial communities from the Joint Genome Institute, USA, that affect carbon cycling - Inoculated... | ecosystem: Host-associated > Plants > Roots >...
CCGCGTGCGCTCGGTGGCCGCCATGGTCATCACGATCGCCGCCGAGAGGATGACGATGACGACGAGCACCGCGCCCACGAAACCGAAGATGCCGATGTAGAGCAGCTTGACCTGTCCGTAGAAGACGGCGAGGTCTTCCCACTTGCGGACGGCGACCGGAAATCCGGCGGAGACGAGCGCGCGCTCGACCTCCCGCGCCGCGCGGTTCTCGTCCACCCCTTGCTTCAGGAAGATCACGAGCTTGGAAACCGTGTTCGAGGACTCGAGGAGACGCGACACGTGCGCGATTCCGGCCGCGAGATAGCGATCGTTCAGCTCCTTGATGCGCACGTCGACGAGACCCGCGACCACGGCGTCGACGGCGTTCAACGATCCCTCCGGGGTCGTCGCGAGAAGCGTCACGCGATCCCCGGTCTTCGCCCCGAGCGAAGCGGCGAGGCCCGTCCCGAGAACGGCCTCGGGTCCGTCGGGGCTCGCGAGATAGCTTCCCGCCACCACGAGCTCTCCCGCGAGGCTGGACGACTGCTCGGGTTTCGGGTCGACGCCCAGCCCCAGGAAGGGCACGGACTTCGCGCCGTTCGTGGCGAGGCCCACGAACTCGATGCGCGGCAGGACGGCGTCCACGCCGGCGACGCGCGCCGCGATCGCCCGCGCGCGCTCCGCGTCCTGAAGTCCGAACTCGAGCGTCGCGTCTTCGTTCCGGGCGACCGCCCGCCGGTCCACGACCTGAAGGTGGCCGACCGTACGGATCGTGCCTTCCTTCAACCCCTCGAAAGACTGCGCGATGAACCCCCCCGCGAGCGCGAACGCCGCGAACCCGAACGCGACGACCGAGCCCATGAGGAGCGTCCGGCGCTTCTGGCGAACGAGGTTCCTCCACGCGAGCGCCCAGGAATTCAAGCCCGATCCTTTGTCGCGGCGGCTCGACGCCGCCGGAAGAGAGTCAACGGCCGCATCGCAACATCCCATGGCCCTTGCGCAACACCGACCTGACTCGTCACTGCCGGGAGTCCTCCGTGATGCGACCGTCAGTCAAGGAGATGACTCGTTTCGCCCGTTCCACCACCCTCGGGTCGTGCGTGGCGAAAAGGAACGCGACCTCGCGCTCCTCGTTGCTCCGCCGCATGAGGTCGAGGATCTCGTCGGCCGTCTTCGAGTCCAGGTTCGCGGTCGGCTCGTCGGCGAAAACGACGGCGGGCCCGTTGGCGAGCGCGCGGGCGATCGCGACCCGCTGCCGCTGCCCTCCGGAGAGAAGATCCGGCCTCACGCCGATCTTGTCGGCGCAGCCGACGGCCGCGAGGAGCTCGTGCACACGGGAGCGGCGCTCCGCCGCCGGAACTCCGGCGAGGGCCAACGGGTACGCGACGTTCTCCTCCGCCGTCAAGACCGGGATCAGGTTGAACGTCTGGAAAACGAAGCCGAACCGATCCCGGCGGACGTCGGACTTCGTGTTCTCGGAGAGGTCCACGGCGTTCGTGCCGTCGAGGAGGACGGCGCCGCGATCCGGAACGTCGAGCAGCCCGAGGACGTTCAGGAGCGTCGTCTTCCCGGAGCCGCTCGGGCCCCGGATGGCGATGAACTCGCCGGGTGAGACGTCGAGCGACACGTCGTGCAGGGCGGGAACCGGCGCGGAGCCGAGCCGGTAGGACTTGGAGATCGACTGCGCGGACAGGAGCGGGGTGGATTTCGAAACGGGCGGCATCCCCGGCCCGTCAATCCTCCAGGAAATACTGCACCGTGGTCACGACGCGGACCCTCTTGACCTCGGGCGAGAACGCGTCCCGGTCCTGGATGTCGAAGTAGCCCTGCTGCGCGGTGCGGATCGCTCCCACTCGGCTCCCGGAGTCCCGCGCGAACTGCTCGGCGGCCTTCCGCGCGTCCTTGGTCGCCTCGGCGATCATCGCCGGCTTGACCGAGTCGAGCGCCGTGTACAGGAACGTCGTGTTGTATTCGTAGCTGCGGACGAGAGGGACGCCGTCGCGGATGAGTTCCCCCGACTGCTGCATGGCCACTTTCACGGGAGTGATCTTCCCGGAGCGCAGCGTCACCGTCTGCTCGGCGACGTACCGGTCCCCGGCGTCCCCGCGCATCCGGCCGCCCTGCGCTTCGCGGTCGGTGACCCGCGGCGAAGACAGGCTGTACTCGGCCGGAGTGAAGCCGCGGGCATCGAGAAAGGCGAAGACCTTCTTCGCGCTCGCGTCGAGCGTCGCCTGGACCGTGACGAGGTCGTTGCCGGTCGTGGAAAAGACGATCGGCCACATCGCCAGGTTCGCCGGGACCTCGCGCTCGGCCAGGCCTTTCACGGTGACGACGCGTTCCGAAGCGCGCGCGGCGAAGAGGCCCCGGCCGATCAGGGCTCCCCCGCCGATCATCCCGATCGCGAGCGTGCCTCCGAAAATCAGGGTGGCGAGGGTCTCGTTCTTCACAGCGCGCCTTGCGGCGCGATCATAACCGGAGCCGCTACCTCTCGCCGCGGCGCGCGAGATTCCGTCCGGCCGCCGCGCCGGCCGCGAGGACAAGGCCGCCGCCGAGAAGAAAAAGAGAGAGCGTCAGCGGAAGCACGAGGCCGCTCGCCGACCCCTCCAGCCACCGGAGCAGTGACACGCCGTTCGAGCCCGCCAGCGCCGCGAGGACTCCGGCCGCGAGCGAGAGCGAGATCCAGTGCGCCGTTTGGACGGGACGGCTCGCTCCGCGGCGCGCTTCGAGCGCCTCGAGCAGCCGCGCTTTGCGCCAGAGGACGGCGGGATCGGGAAGCTCGGACGACGGAGGCGGCGCGTCGCGAAGCGCGCGCACCACGCCGTGGATCCGGGTCTCTTCGTTCGATTCGAGAGTCTTCAAGAGAGCACCTCCGGCCCGATTCCCATGCGGTCGAGGACGCCTCCGAGCCGCCGCCTCGCCCGGAAGAGCAGCACCTTTATGCTCCCGCGCGAGAGCCCGAGCGCGCGACCGATTTCGCGGTGGTCCATTCCTTCGGCGTAGGCCAGCCACAGCAGAGCGCGCTCGCGCGGTTTCAACGCGGCAAACGCCCGGTCGAGCCCCTGCCGGAGGATCAGGTCGGATTCGCCGCCGCGCCCCTCGGGCGTCGCGACGTCCGCCTCGAGAGTCTCCGCGGCGCGGCGCCCGGAGTGGCGCCACCAGTCGGCCGCGAGGTTCATCCCGATCCGGTACACGTACGCTCTCCACTCGCTTCGCGAGGCCGGTACGCGCGCGCGGCAGAACCGCAGGTACGTCTCCTGGAGGAGGTCGTCCGCGAGAGCGCGGTTTCCGCAGATCCTCGCGAGGTAGCCCCAGAGCGGCCGCGCCGTCTCGCGATAGAAAGTCTCGAACTCGGACTGCGTCACCGAGACCGGCTCCGCGCCGGAAAGGGCCAGAGAGCTTCCGAGCGCGACATCGACGATCATCGAGCCCCCGCGCCCCGATTCAAGCGACCGTCCCCGGGCCCGTCACCTTGCCGGACGGAGACAGAAGGCCCATCGATCGGGCCAGGCGGTACGACAGCGCGCTCGAAGCGAGATAGCCGATGCCGAGCGCGAGGCAGACCGTCCCGACGATGCGGATGAATTCCTCGACGGCCGTGGCGTAGATCGCCAGCGAAAGGAGGAGGAGTCCCACGCCGAGCACCGAGAGGACGATCCCACGCTGCACGGCCGACAGGATCTTCTCGCCGACGCCGTTCGGCTCGGATCCGAGCGCTTCGAGGAGGCGCCGGCCGCCCGGCGACTCGGAGACCTCGATGAAGTCGCGGCTCGACCCGAACTTGTCGAGCACCCGGTTCAAGAGGTCGGCGTGCGATCGGATCGCCTGCGTGCGGCGGCGCGACTCGAGGACCGCCGTGATGACCGCTGCGATCGTGTACAGGAATGCCAGCCCGACGATCATCGGCGGCAGGAAGTCGAGGATTTTTTCTCCCATGTTGTCCCCCTCGTCACTCAAAACGGATGAGAGCGGCAAAAGGTTAACGGGGAGGTTGGCGGAAGCGCATGGGAATCGAACCCACCCATCCCGGCGAAGCCGGGATGCCAACGGATTTGAAGTCCGCGAGAGCCACCAGGCCCCGGGCGCTTCCGCGGGCGGATTATGTCGGAACCGGGATCATCCCGGCAGATTCCGCAGGAGCACGCCGACCGCGTACGCCGCCGCGGCGGCGGCCGACCCCACGCCGAGCGTCTCCAGGCCGGAACGCCACCACGACTGCGGCGACCAGCGGCTCTTGAGCGAGCCGATCGCGAAGAAGGCCAGGGCCGACGCCACCATGGCCGGGGCGAAGGCGTCGGCGGCTCCGAAGAGGTAGGGAACGATCGGCACGAGGCCGCACACCACGAACGCGACGAAGGTGCTGGCGGCCGCGCGAAGGGGCGACCGCACATCTTCCGGCATTCCGTATTCCTCCCGGAGCATGGTTTGAACCCATCGTGTCCGGTCGGAGGTGATGGCTTCCACCACGCGTTCCAACGGCTCGCCGTCGAGCCCCTTACCGCGGAAAATCTGCCGGATCTCCTCCCGCTCGCCGTCGGGGATCTCGTCGATGTGACGATGCTCGATCGCCTCGAGCCGCTCCAGTTGGTCGCGCTCGGCGCGCGTCCCGAGGAAGTTGGCGGCGGCCATGGAGAAGCCGTCCGCGAGAAGGTTGGCGAACCCCAGGATCAGGACGATTTTCGAAGAAAGCCGCGCGCCGGCGACCCCCGAAACGATCGCGAAGGTCGTGACAACGCCGTCGATTCCACCGTAGATCCAGTCCCGGAGGAAGCTCGGACGGAAAGTCCTCGAGAGTCGCTCGCGAATCGCTTCGGGCGAATGCCCGTGCTCGAGCATCGCATTGCGGCGGGCGGAGAGAACCGGCGAGAAGGTGTCTCTCCGCCGCATCCCTGCTCCGTGACGACCGTCGGCTACGAGACCGTCGTGCCCACGCCGGGAGTCGAAGGAAGTTTCTTCTCGAGGCCCTCGGCGGCCATCGCGTCGGCCTTCGTCGGATGAACGGTTCCCTCTTCGTACTCGGCAGGCGCGTAGACCGTGACGATTTTCAGGTTTTCGTCGTCGTCCGAGTTCACGAGGTTGTGCTCCGTTCCCGCGGGCACGAACACGACGTCGTTTTCCTCGACCTCGCGCTCGCGGCCGGCCACGACCGCCCGGCCCTCCCCATCCAGCACGAACAGGATCTGATCGGTCTCGGGGTGGACTTCGCTGCCGATTTCTTCACCCGGGGCGAGGGTCATGAGCACCAGCTGGCTGCGTGCGCCGGTCGCGATGACCCTCCGAAAATCGGAGCTGCGTTTCGCGATCTTCTTGACGTCAATCAGAGAATCCATCTCGAACTCCTTTCGCCGACTCCACGACGAGACCACGGGACCGCCCCGCCGGCATGATCCGTTCGGATCATTCCTCGAGAACCGGCGAGCGGTATAGAGTCCGGAAAATCCCGGGGAGAGAGCCATCCCGAAGCAATACAACTTTCCGAGCGATCGGATTGACTCGGCCCGGATGCCGGCAGAGACGGCCCGCCGCGTGCCGGCAGCCCACCCCGCCGAACGCGCGCTCATCCTCGTCGTCGAGCGCCACCCGGCGGTTCAGAAGCTCGAGAGCTTTCTCCTGACGGAAGCCGGCTTCCGGGTGGAGTTCGCGAGCAACGGTCAGGAGGCGCTCGACCGGGCGCGGACGGACCGGCCGTACCTCCTCGTCACGGAAATCCTCGTCCCGCGGGTCGACGGCCTGACGCTCTGCCGCCGGCTGCGGGAGGACCCGGCGACCCGGGAGATCCTCGTGGTCGTCTTCAGCCATCTCGACGCGGAAGATCGCGCGGTCGAGGCAGGCGCCGACGCTTTTCTCCGCAAGCCTCTGGACCCTGATCGGTTGATCGAGACCGTTCGTCGTCTCCTCGGCGGCCGGAAGAAAGCGGAATGAGGAAAACTCCATCTCTTCTCGAACGGATCCGCACCGGTATTCCGGAGCTCGACGACGTGCTCACCGGCGGCCTGCCCGCCAACTCGATCAACGTCCTGATGGGACTTCCGGGAACGGGCAAGACCATCCTGGCCGAGCAGATCGCTTTCGCGAACGCGACGTCCGCGCGCCCGGCGCTCTTCCTGAGCACTCTGTCCGAGCCCCTCGAGAAATTCATCGCTCACGGCCAGACGTTCGACTTCTTCGATGCGTCGAAGGTGGGCCGGGAAGTGCTCTACGAAGACCTCGGTCTCGCGATCCGCGAGCGCGGGCTCTCCGCTCTTCCCGACGTCGTCGCGGAGCTCGTGGCGGAGCGGCGGCCCCGGATCATCGTCATCGACTCCTTCAAAGCATTGGGCTCGGCCAACGGCGGAGGCCCCGACCGCCGCCAGATCCTCTTCGACCTGGCCAGCATGCTCGCGACGTTCGAGTGCACGACCTTTCTCGTCGGCGAATATCCGCAGGAGTCGATTGCCGATCTGCCGGAGTTCGCCATCGCCGACGGCGTTCTGCAGGTGCTCAAGTATCAGTCCGGAATGCGTGAGGAACGCTTCCTGCGGATCGAGAAGCTCCGCGGCTCCGATTCAGTTCCCGGTCTCCACGCGTTCCGCATCGGCGCCGGTGGCATCAGCCTTTTCCCCCGCCTCCTCACTCCGAAAGTGACCCCTTCCTACTCCGACCGGGGCGAACGCATGAGCACCGGAATCCCCGGCCTGGACGCGATGGTCGAACAGGGCTTCTGGCGAGGGAGCACGACACTCGTCGCGGGACCGAGCGGGGCAGGCAAGACGGCGCTCTCCCTTCATTTCGTCCATGCCGGCGTGCGCGTCGAAGAACGCGGGCTCTACGTCGGGTTCCAGGAGAACCCGGTACAGCTCGCGCGCGCTCTGGAGAATTTTGGATGGGATCCGGGAGATCTGCTGGGCGGCGGCGGTTTCGAGCACATGTATCGCTCCCCCGTCGAAATGCAGCTCGATCAGGTCGTGCTCGATCTGTTCCGGAGAGTCCGCCAGCGCAAGATCCGGCGGGTCGTCATCGACGCCCTGGGCGACCTCCGGCGATCGAGCTTCGACCGACAACGGTTCACCGAATACATGTACTCCCTCACCCAGTGGTTCGCGGTCGAGGGAGTCACGGCCATTCTGACGCTGGAGACGCCCGACCTCTTCGAAACGCATCGGCTGAGTGACGAGGAGATCTCCAACATGAGCGACAACATCCTTCTCCTGCGCCTCACCCGGGCGCAGCCGATGGAGCGGACGATGAGCATCATCAAGACCCGAAACAGCGCGCACGATCACTCGGAGCGGATTCTTCGCATCACGTCGCACGGAGTCGCCGTGGATGAAGCGACCCGGCCGAGAGCGAACTAGCGAGACCCCGTTGATCACGGAGAACGAAAGCGGCTCGAAGCTCTTCGTCCGTTTTGCGGCGGTCAACCGGGCGATCACGACTTCCCTCGACTTCGAAGAGCTCCTGAACCTGATCGTCCGGAACGCCCGCGAGCTCGTGGAAGCGGACGCGGCGCTGCTTCTCCTCGCGGACGCCGACGAGCTCTTGCGGGTCCGGGCCGCGGACGGAGTGGACCCCAAAAGATTCGAGGGCTTCTCAGAGGGCATGCACGAATCGACAGTCGAGCGCCTCCGGACGGCCCTCCGGCCCACGGCAGCCGGAGGATTCATGGCGCTGCCGGTCATCGTCGACCGGTCGATCTCGGGTCTGCTCGCAGTCGCGCGCGACGCGCCGTTCGAAGCCGAAGAGCAGTGGGTGCTCTCGGCGCTGGCGGATCAGGCGGCGATCGCTCTCCGAAACGCGAAGCTCCACGAGATGGACATCGAACGCGGCCGGGCGGAGGCGCTCGAACGCCTCGCCGAGGAGAGCGTCCGCCTTCTGACCTCGGAGCCCCAGGATCATACGTACGACGACCTGATCGAGACGATCTGCCGCATCAGCGACGCGCCTCGGGGAGTTTTCTGGCTGGTCGATGCGACCACGCCGGGAGAGGCCTTCCTCTACGCCGCCTCCACGTGCGGCCTTCGAAAACAGCCGCGCGGCGAGTCCGACCGGGTGATCCTCGAACAGCTGCGGCGCCTGCCGCTTTCCGCGGACGCGCCCAGCGCCCTCGCGGCGCGGAGCCTCAAGGTCGTGTCGGAGCGCGACCTCGCGCGAGGGTCCTTCAGCGAGCCCCGGTTCTTCCGCGAGCTGAAGATCCGGTCGGTTCTCGCCGTTCCGGTCCGGGCGCACGACCGGCTGTTCGGCGTCGTCACCCTCCTCTGGCCCGAGGCCGGAGCGAGCGAGAAACCGGGCCGCCGACACAACGCCGAAGTCATCGTGAGCCAGGTCGCCGCCGCGCTGGACGTCAACCGCCTCGTGGCCGAGCTCACGCAGGCGAACCGGCTGAAGGACGAGTTCCTCGCCACGCTTTCCCACGAGCTCCGCAACCCGCTGAACGTCATCACCGGATACTCCGAGCTGCTCCTCCGCCTCCCCGAGGCGCGGTCTTCGGCGAAGATACAAACGGCCGCGGCGGCGATCGCCCGGAGCGCGTCCGCGCAGAACCGGCTCGTTTCGGATCTCCTGGATCTTTCCCGGCTCCAGATGGGAAAGCTCTCCCTCGAACTGCAGCCGCTGTCGCTCTCGGCTGCGATTGCCGACGCAGCCGAGGCGGTCCGCGCCGACGCGGCGGCCAAGTCGATCCAGCTTCAAATCTCGCTCCCCGACGAACCGCTGCTGGGCCGGGCCGATCCGACGCGAGTCCAGCAGATCGCGTGGAACCTGCTCTCGAACGCCGTCAAGTTCACGCCGGCCGGCGGTCAGGTGCGGCTCCTCCTCTCCCGTGCGGGATCCGAGGCGCGACTGGTCGTCGAAGACACGGGAGAAGGAATCGATCCCTCCTTTCTGCCGCGCGTGTTCGAGGTCTTTCGCCAGGCGGAGGGCGGGACCGTTCGCCGCCACGGCGGGATGGGCATCGGGCTCGCTCTCGTCCGGCAACTGACCGAACTGCATGGCGGGAAGGTGGAGGCTTTTTCCGCGGGAGTCGGCCGTGGCGCGACGTTCGCGGTCACTTTCCCGCTGCGCGAGACGGCCGGCTCGGAGGAGGGCGCCGGGGATCGCGTCGAATCGTCGCCTTCGATCTCGGAAGTGCGCGTGCTCGTGGTGGACGACTCGCGCGAGACCGTCGCGGCCCTGCGAGACCTGCTCGAATGCGAAGGCGCGCGCGTGACGACCGCGCTGTCGGGGGCGGAAGGGTTGCGAATCGCGAGGGAAGAAGAGTTCGACGTCTTGATCTCCGACGTTTCCATGCCGGAGATGGACGGGTATCAGTTCCTGCAGAAGCTGCGCTCGGAGGCGAAGAGACCGCCCGTGACTGCCGTCGCGCTGACCGGCTTCGGACGCGAAGAAGACGTTCTCGAGGCCCGCCGCGCCGGATTCGACAAGCACCTGACGAAGCCGGTGCACTTCGAGGAGCTGATCCAGGTCATCCGCACCGCGATGGACAGGAGCCGGAACCCGACGCCCGAGCGTCCGCCGAAGTCCGACGGGCCGCGGCTCGCAGCGCCGACCTCCCGCTCCTAAGAGCAGCTCCGACGCGGCGGGGCGTCGGCTGCTTCGTTGAAGCGTCACGACTCGCGTGCTATCCTGCGCGCCCTCCGACCGTGGGGCTGTAGCTCAGTTGGGAGAGCGCCTGAATGGCATTCAGGAGGTCGACGGTTCGATCCCGTTCAGCTCCACCATTGCTTTTCACCGACACGCCTAGCTGAGGGACACCGCCGGATCGACCGTCGACCGACGTCGCGGGGTTCGGGGGGCCGAGCCCCCCGCTCAGGAAAGCTCGACGCCGTCCGCTCGGCGCCGAAGGCGGCGACGGACGGTTCGATCCCCGTTCAGCTGCACCAGTACCGTCGCCCCCGCTCGCCCGGGAGCTGCTCACGTTGCGGTGGTACCGATAACGAACTCAGGCGCTGGCCGCGGCAGCCCGCCGGCGTCCGCTCCGGGCGGCAGCGAGAAGGTCGAAGCGATCGAGGTTCATGACCTTGTTCCAGGCAGCCACGAAGTCACGCACGAACTTCTCCTTCGCGTCGTCACTTGCGTAGACCTCCGCCAGCGCCCGGAGCTGAGAATGTGCGCCGAACACGAGGTCGGCGGCCGTGGCAGTCCACTTGAGCTCGCCCGTAGCGCGACTGCGACCCTCGTACACGTTCTCGTCCGAAGCCGATGGTCTCCACGCCGTGCCCATGTCGAGCAGGTTCACGAAGAAATCGTTGGTCAGCGTCCCGGGCCGGTCGGTGAAAACGCCGTGCTTCGATTGCCCGAAGTTGGCGTTCAAAGCGCGCATGCCGCCGACGAGGACCGTCATCTCGGGCGCGGTCAGCTTCAACAGGTTGGCCCGGTCCAGCAGGCGGGTCTCCGGCGACAGCGGGTCCCCCGCTCGCATGTAGTTGCGGAACCCGTCGGCGGCCGGTTCGAGCACGGCAAACGTGTCCACGTCGGTCTCGCCCTGCGAGGCGTCCGTGCGACCCGGCGCGAAAGGGACCGTGACGTCGTGCCCGGCGTTGCGGGCCGCCTGCTCGACGGCGGCGCATCCCGCGAGGACGATCAGATCGGCGAGCGAGACCTTCCTGGCGCCGGACTGTGAGCCGTTGAAGTCGTGCTGGATCTTCTCGAGGGTTTTCAGCACCTTCGCGAGCCGGGGCGGCTCGTTTGCCTCCCAGTCCTTTTGCGGCGCGAGGCGGATCCGTGCTCCGTTGGCGCCGCCACGCTTGTCGCTGCCGCGGAAGCTGGCCGCAGCCGACCAGGCTGTGGACACGAGCTCCGGAATGGACAGGCCCGAGGCGAGGATCTGGCGCTTCAAGGAGGCGAGGTCCTCTCCCCCGATCAGCTCGTGGTCGACCTCCGGGACGGGGTCCTGCCAGAGCTGCGGCTCCGGAACCCACGGGCCGAGGTAACGCGACCGGGGGCCCATGTCGCGGTGAAGGAGCTTGAACCACGCCCGTGCGAACGCGTCGGCGAGCTCACCAGGATTCTCGTGGAAACGCTTCGCGATCGGTCCGTAGATCGGATCCACCTTCAGCGACAGGTCCGTCGTCAGCATCATGGGCGCGTGCCGCTTCGACGGGTCGTGCGCGTCCGGCACGGTGCCCCTGGCCTCGGGATTCTTCGGAGTCCACTGTTTCGCACCGGCGGGGCTCGTCGTCAGCTCCCACTCGTACCTGTACAGGTTCTCCAGGAAACCGTTGTCCCACTTGATCGGATCGTTGGTCCACGCGCCCTCGAGGCCGCTGGTGATCGTGTGGGCGCCCCGGCCGCTGACGAACTTGTTCTGCCAGCCGAGGCCCTGCTCCTCGAGGGGGGCGGCCTCGGGTTCCGGACCGACGTTCCCGACCGCCGGGGCTGCGCCGTGGGTCTTGCCGAACGTATGGCCGCCGACGATGAGCGCCACCGTCTCCTCGTCGTTCATGGCCATGCGGCCGAAGGTCTCGCGAATGTCCCGGGCGGCGGCAACGGGATCCGGGTTGCCGCCCGGCCCTTCCGGATTCACGTAGATCAGGCCCATCTGAACGGCACCGAACGGACCGGTGAGCTCCCGGTCGCCGCTGTAGCGCTGGTCTCCCAGCCAGGTGTCCTCGGGGCCCCAGAAGATCTCCTCCGGCTCCCAGACATCGGTCCGGCCGAAACCGAAGCCGAACGTCTTGAACCCCATCGATTCCATGGCCACGTTGCCGGCCAGGACCAGCAGATCGGCCCAGGAAATCTTCCGCCCGTACTTCTTCTTGATCGGCCAGAGCAGGCGGCGCGCCTTGTCGAGGTTTGCGTTGTCCGGCCAGCTGTTCAGGGGCGCAAAGCGCTGCTGGCCGTCGCCGCCACCGCCGCGGCCATCGGCGATCCGGTACGTGCCCGCGGAATGCCAGGTCATGCGGATGAAGAGCGGCCCATAGTGGCCGTAGTCGGCCGGCCACCAGTCCTGCGACGTCGTCATCACCTCGACAAGATCCCGCTTCAGGGCGTCGAGGTCGAGGGACTCGAACTGTTCGGCGTAGTTGAAGTCCTCTTCCATCGGATTGGACAGGTGCGAGTGATGGTGAAGCACCGAGAGGTCCAGTTGATCCGGCCACCAGTCTTTGTTGGTCCTCGGCCGGGTCCGCTTGGGAGTCGGAGCGGGGATGACAGGGTTTTCGCTTTCGCTGACGCTCGTCGTGTTTTCCTTATCCGGCACGTGGATCGTTCTCCTCTCTGGGTTTCTTGTTCTTCGGGCTGGTTCCTCTCGACAAGTTTCGCCCCCGCATGACGACCTGGTAATCGTGGATCTCGAACCCCTCCACCTTCGGGAACTTCCGCATCGTCACCTTGCCCCACGGGATGTCGTAGATGCGGCCGGTCTCTTCATCGATGAAGTGATGGTGCGCGTCGGTGTTCGCGTCGAAGACGACGGAGTCGCGTGAGAGGTGCAGCTCACGGACGAGCCCCTTCTCCGCGAAGAGCCTCAGGGTGTTGTAAACCGTGGCTCGGGAGATCATCGGAAATCGGCTGCGCACGCGCGCCCACACTCTGTCGGCCGGCGGATGCTCGTCGGTGAAGAGGACGTACTGCGCGACCGCCACCCTCTGTGCCGAGGGCTGAATGCCGCTTTCCCGGAGCATCTCGGCGACCGCTCGACGCATGATCGTCATAGATATCGTCCGGGTTTAGACCATGTCAAGCCTTCTCCCCGGGGTCGGGTTCGTTGCGCCAGCTCCGGCTCACCGAGTGATGAGCAGCGTCGCCAGCCCGAGGAACAGCCCCATGCTGGCCACGTCGGTCGCCGTCGTGAGGAAGATGCTCGACGCAGTCGCCGGGTCGGCTCCGAGCTTGCGCAACGTCAGGGGAATCAGCGCGCCGGAGATGCCGCTGACCACACAGCTCCCGATCATCGCCAGAAAGACGATCAGCGCGAGCACGGGCGCCGACGGATTCTTCTGAAGCGTCGCGACGACGTACATGCCGAGACCCGCCGTCACCCCGACGAGCCCGCCGTTCAGCAGCCCCAGCAGGCCTTCCTTCATCACCAGAGCTTTCTCCTTTCCCGGTTTCAGCTCGCCCAAGGTGAGCCCCCGGAGAGCGACCGCGAGCGCCTGGCACCCCGTGTTCCCCGACTGGCCGGCGAGGACCGGAAGGAACAAAGCGAGAATCACGACCCGGTCGATGGTGTCCTGGAACATGCCCACGACGGCGGCCGCCAGAAAGGCGGTGAGCAGGTTCAACTGAAGCCAGGGGTGCCGGAAAAGGAGGCTGCGCTTCCAGGGCGTCAAGAGCCGCTCCTCGCGGTCGACACCGACCATCTTCCCCGGCTGGGCGCTGATCTCGAAAGCCTGCTCCTCGAACATCGTCTGTCCGCGGATTTCCCCGAGAAGCGTTCCGTCGGCGTCGCACACCGGGTACACCGGGAAGTGGCGATTGAGGACGAGCTTCATCGCGTCGCGCACCTGAAGCTCGGGAGTCAGGAAAAAGACGTCCGTGAGCATGATGTCGGCGAGCCTCGCGTTCCGATCGGCCAGGAGGAGCTCCCGCATCGTAACGATGCCCACCAGGCGCCCGCCGGCGTCGACGACGAACAAGTAGGTGACGAAGGCGTGTTTGACGAGGTCACGGATCGACTCGACCGCTTCCCCGACGGTCCCGTCCGGCGTGAAGGTCGCCGTCGGCTCCTCCATCATCCGCCCGATGGTTCCCTCCTCGTAGGTTTCGCTCCGCGCCCACTGCTCCGCCTCGGCTCGCGAGGCCGCCGCGAGGAGCCGCTTCCGCTGCCTGCCTCGAAAGTGGGTGAAGACCGGCCGCACGACCTCGGGGCTGACCGCGCGAAGCACCTCCAGGACGATGTCGTCGTCCTGCTGGGAGAGCAGCTCGGCGCCGTCCCGCGGCTGGAGCTGAGTCAGGGCCACCGCGAGCGACTGCGTCAGCTTCTCGAGTCCCTTCACGGGTCCTCCTTTTGTCGCGCTCGCGTCGCTCACGCTCCGCGGCGCGAGGCTACTTCTTCGCGGGCGCTTTCGCCTCGGGCACCACGTGGAGGTCGAACGGTCCGTCGCTCTCGACGAGGAACAGGCACTCCGACGCCTTGTCGCAGCCCGTCGTGTGCCGGTAGTTCCCGCCCGGCTGAACCATGAAGGAACCGGGCGGGAGGCGGACCTCCGGTTTTCCCTCCGGAGCCTGCAGGTACGTCCCCGACAGGAACACGACGCGCATCTCGTGGGTGTGCGTGTGCAGCGGAACGGCGAATCCCGCGGGGAGCTTGAGGAAAGCGCTGTAAGCGCCGGTGGCGTGGTCACCGCGCACGTCCGCGATCTTGACCCCGGGAGCGCCTTTGGGGTCGAGGTCGACCCACTTCAACTCGCCGGCTTGCAGGAAAACCGGGTTCGCCGCCGCTCCGGCCTGCGCCGCGGTTTCCTGTGCCCGCACCGTCGCCGTGCTCGCCGCCAATACCACTGACGCCGCAAACGCGAGAACCTTCCCTGACCTCATGGAACCCTCCTTGCTATTGTGCGGAGCCTACAACCGACTCCCGTCAGCCGGCAGCTGGCGCCCGATCACGTCGAGCCAGCAGGGCTCCACCGAGCAGAAGGATCCAGGAAATCAGATAGGCCCAGATCAGAAGCAGCAGCACACTGCCGAGCGTGCCGTACAGCAGCGCGGCTCCCCACAGCACGGGAACGGCGAGGGAGAACCCGAGGCTGGCGCCGATCCAGCCCAGTGAGGCCACCAGCGCGACCGCCGCCAACCGGAGTGAGCCTGCCCGCGGGCCGGCAACCACGCGGTACGTCAGGAAGATTGCACCGAACAGAATGCCCGGGACGAGGAGGACCCGCAGCGCGGAAAAGACCGAGGTCGAAAGGCCCGACAACCCGGGAAGCCGGAGAAGTCCATGCTCGATGGAGGGCGCCACGAGGAGGAAGAGCGCCGTCGCGACCAGCGCCACTATCCACACCGCGAGAAGCAGCAGCGATCGGGCAGCCGACTTCCATGTCCACGCCGATGGCCGAACGTCCCCGGAGATCATCGAGCTGAGCGCGCGGGTGCACAACGAGATGAAGCGAAACGAACTCCAGAGCGCGAGCAGAAAGCCGACCGTCAGCCATCCCTTGCTGGCCGCCCAGCGGAGCGCCTCGCCGGTCACAGCAGACTCCGACGGCAGCACGTCGCGCACTACCTTCCCGATGGACGCGCTCAGGCCGACGGGAAACCAGCGGCTGACCAGCGCGATGGCGATGCCGACGAAGGGCACCAGAGACAACGCGAGGAAGAAGGCCACCTCGGCGGCGGCACTGTCCAGCCGCACGAGCCGCGCCATTGCCGCCTTTCGCGTGCCCGGGTCCACGGTGGGCGAACCTATCGCACGACGACGGATCCCACCGCGGCCCCTATCTCCGTAATGCCGGCTTCGCGCCCCGGGTCAGTCCCTCGAGCTTCTGGCGGGCAAGGACGACCATCGGTTGAAGCTCCGGATCGCAGTTCACCCAGAGATCGAGGAAAGCCTCGTAGCTTGCTGCGGCGTTCTTCGCGTCGCCCATCCGACTGCGGATCTCGGCACTTCGCAGGTGCGCCATCGGCAGGTACACGAACTCGAAAACGGAAGACTCGGCGAGGTGATCGAACCACTTCAGGGCTTCCGGATCCCGGCCCAGCTCGTCGAGAAGCTCGGCTCGGGTGAAACGTTCGTACGCCTCCGAGACGAACGGGGACTCCAGGGGGTTCTTCGTGAGGGCGAGCAGCGGCTCGAGCGTCTGGAGCGCCTCCGCGGGCTTCCCCTGGATGCGCTGGACCTGCGCGCGCACGCTCGACGCGAGATCGGCAGCCAGGCTCTTGTAGCCGGTCGGGAACTTCTGTTGGCCGATCTCCCCCGCGGACCGGGCGGCCCGTTCGACGTCTCCCATCCGGGCGCTCACCAGGGCGATCAGGTACATCCGCAGCAGGGGGTGCAGGTCGTAGTGCGCGTCGATGAACACCGCGGGGTCTTCGACGCGCGGAACCGCTTCCGGATCGAGGGCGACGAGTCCGTCCCGCATGGCCGAGAGCTCCGCTCTCGAGACGGGAAGAAACGAAAGAGAAGAGAACAGCGCCCGGTACTCGAGCGAGGTCCAGGGATCGAAGGGGGCGATTGTCTCGAGCTCGCTCTTCGCCTCCCTCCATTTCCCGCGAGCGAGGTGCAGGTGGGCCAGCGCCACGTGCCCGTACGATCGAACCCTCGGAGGACGAGAAGGCGCGGTCAGGAGCCGGGCGATGCGCTCCGCGCCGCGAAGGTTCCGGGCGTAGAGGCTGACTTCCAAAAACGCCATGGCCAGCGCGGGACCATCGGAGCGCGAAAGCTCCTCCAGGATCTCTTCCTGTGGTTTTCGCTCGTCGAGCGCGAAGGCCCGGAGCGCGCGGATCGCTCGAATGCGCTCGGGGCTTTCCTTGCCGAGCGCCAGGAATCGTTCGACGAGCGACGTCATCGCGTCGAGGCGCCCCTCGAACGCCTCGATCCGCGCCAGGTGCACGAGGGAGGCAAAGTGATTCGGCTCGTAGGACAGCACGCGCTCGAATGCCGCGCGCGACTCGGTGATGGAACCGCCATACAGGGCGTTGCGGTGGAACAGGACTTCGCCGAGCTGGTACCACCCTTCGATCTCGTCGGGATAGGCCTGAACGATTTCTCCGTACAGCCGCTTCGCTTCCAGGTTGGCGCCCTCTCTCCAGACTTTCGACGCTTCGAGTAGGCGGCGGTCCCGGTCCGTCAGACGCTCCGCGTAGCGATCCGCCTGCTCCGCGGCCTGGGTGTGGAGCTCCTGGGGCGTGCCGAGCCACTCCAGGGCGACGCTCAGGCGGTACCACGCGAGAGCGAACTGTTCGTCGAGCGCAACCGCCTTTCGAAAATCCTCGACCGAAGAGCGGAAATCCCCTCTCTGAAAGGCGCTCTCCCCGTCGAGATAGGCGCGGAACGCGGGAAGAGACGAGGTGGTCACGGCGGCCACCCGGTTCGTCCGCGCCTCCGAACCTGCGCCGAGCTCGGCCAGCAGCCCGATGGCCAGCTCGTCCACGAGCGCAAACGCCTTCGCCACGTCTCCGGACGCGGAGGTTCGAACCGTCGGTTCCAGGCGGCCCTCGGCCGGGTACAGCGCGGCGTCGATCTGCACCTTGCCGCCGATCTCGAGGATGCTTCCGAGCACGAAGTGCTGAGCGCGCAGCCGCTCGGCGGCGACCCGTCCGCCCTCCGGGTCGAGGGCTTCTTCTCCGGCGGGGATCCCCGCGATGACCCTCGGATCGATCGCGCGCAGCTCGCCGGCGCGGTCGAGCTTGGCGCTCAGGAGCTCGACCATGCCGTCACCGAGGTATCGATACTGTTCCGTGCCGCGATACCGAAACGGGAGGACCGCGACGCTCGTGGAGGAAACGATGGTCGGCTTACCGGGGGCAGTCGGCCGGAAGCGCCAGGCGGCCCATGCGCCGACCACCAGGACACCCGCCGCCACCGCGGCGGCCATCCAGCGGCGGCGAGGCGCGGTTTGCCGTGCTTCCGCCTCCGCAGGCCGCCAGACGGGCATGTTCATCGTGGGCGACTCGGAGTGCTCCGTCGCGGGAAGCTCCGCGAGCAGGTCCCGGGCGCTCCGGTACCGCAAAGAAGGATCCTTCGACAGAGCACGTTCGACGATCGCTTCCAGCATCCGCGGCACGGGCGACACGCTCGAAATCGGCCCGGGGCTGTCGTTCATGATGGAGAGGATGACGGCCGGAGCGTGGTCCCCCTGGAAGGGGGGGTGACCGGTGAGCATCTCGTACATCACCACGCCCCACGACCAGATGTCCGTGCTCGGCTCGAGCGGACCGCCCCGGAGCTGTTCCGGCGACATGTAGGTGACCGTCCCCGAAGTGGAATCGGCCTGCGTGATGCGCGTGGTTCCGGGCAACGTCGCCAGTCCGAAGTCGAGGATCTTGACGGCGCCGTCCCGGGTGATCGCGATGTTCCCGGGCTTGATGTCGCGATGGACGATTCCGCGTGCGTGCGCTTCGTCCAGCCCGTGAGCGACCTCCGCCCCGATGCGAATGGCTTCCTCGGCCGGCACGGGCCCGCGGGCGATCCGTTCCCGCAGAGTCTCGCCGTCGCAGTAGGCCATCGCGATGAAGGTCCGACCGTCTTCGGTCTCGCCGATCTCGTAGATCGTGCAGATGTTGGTGTGATCCAACGCCGATGCAGTGCGGGCTTCTCTCAGGAAGCGTCGCTGGGCAACCTCCTCCCCGCCGAGATGGGATGGCAGGAACTTGAGCGCCACGAGCCGGTCGAGCAGGAGGTCTCGGGCCTTGTAGACCACGCCCATGCCGCCCTGGCCGAGGCGCTCGAGGATCTCGAAGTGCGAGATCGTCTGGCCAATCATCCGTGGGCTCGAGATGTCAGAAGCGGCCGGGGGTCACGAGTTCATTCTACTGGCGCGGTCGATTCCTGACGCTGCGACTGAAGTCGTAGAGATCCGGATTTCGGTGCGCGGGTTGCATCGGGTCTCCTCGTGATCCCGAACCGTCGCACCGAGCCGGAAACGCCGGCCTTCTCCGCTCGGCTCCATCCTCCGAGGACCGGCCGCTTCGCGATCGCCAGCGACTTCCAGCGCACTTCGCGCGCGGAGGTCTGGCGCGAGTCGAACGAGGAGGAGCGCGCGATCATCCTCGCGGCGATCGCGCGCGAGGAGCCGGAGCTCGTGCTGATGCTGGGCGACCTGGTCTTCTGCGGGTCTTCGGCGTCCGACTGGAGGGGCTTCGACGCACTGGCGGCCCCGATCCGGGAGGCGGGGATCCCGGTGCTGGCGGTGCCCGGGAACCACGAATACTGGGTCTCGCCTCGAACCGGGCTGAAGAACTTCCAGGCGCGCTTTCCGTTGCTGGAGCAGCGCCGCTGGCACGCGCGTTCGTGGGGACCACTGCGCCTGCTCTTCCTGGACTCGAACCGGCGATTCCTGCCCTCCGCGCTGTGGAAAGAGCAGGCTCGCTGGTACGCCGAAGAGATCGCGCGGGCCGACGGTGACCCGGAGACGCGGGGCACGCTCGTGCTCGTGCACCACCCGCCGTACACGAACAGCTCCGTCACGTCCGACGAGCTCCACGTGCAGCGCTTCTTCGTGCCCCCCTTCCGGGCCGCGCGAAAGACGCTCGCCATGTTGTCGGGTCACGTGCACAGCTACGAGCGCTACGAGCGCGGTGGGAAGACCTTTCTCGTGACGGGCGGCGGCGGCGGACCGCGCGTCCGCCTCGAGACGGACTCCCGCCGGCGACACAGCGATGACCTCTTCGCGGGACCGCCGGTGAGATTCTTCCACTACCTCATGGCTGCCCTGACCGAGGAGGGAATCGACGTCGAGATGCGCGGGCTCGCGAAGGGGGAAAAGCGGTTCGAGACGATGGACCGGTTCGTGCTTTCCTGGCCGTAGCAATCCGCGCGGTGTCGGCGCGGGACGCGGCGGTTTGAGCATTCGCTGCAGGATTCCCGGCTGCGGTCCGCTCGAAACGAACTGGCCCTTGAAGGACTTCAGTGTGCCGAGGCGTAACGCATTTTCATCAGGCGGCCCGTCCGGGGGTGGGCGATCTTCGGGCGACGGCGAAACGATCATCCGGCCCGCTGAGACAGCCTGGGCCCCCCAGTTGTGGGAGCCGGCGCGCAGGCATATCCTTTCTCTCGCGGCTCTCCCTCAAATCGGAGGAGGACTTATGACGAAGCGACTTCTGGTCCTCGTTGGAGCTACGTGTATCGCGGCTGCCTCCGCATTTGCCCAAACGATTCCGCTTTCTACGCTGTCCGGAAAGGTGACGGTGGATGGGGTCGCTATACCCGGGGTCGCCGTCACGGTCAAATCGCCCCACCTGCAGGGGACACGTACGACCACTACGAGCAGCGCGGGCGACTACATCTTCCCGCTCCTTCCTCCCGGCGACTACACCGTGACCTTCGAGCTCGCTGGCATGCAGACCGAGACCCACTCGATTACTCTTACCGCGGCGCGTACAGATCACCGGCTCGACGCCGAGCTCGCGCCACCGAGAGTCGCGGAGACGGTCACCGTCACCGAAGAAACGCCGATGGCGGCCGCCATCGACACGACGCAGGTGAGCACGAATTTCCGGTCCGACCTCATCGAGGCTCTCCCCGTGGGGCGGACGCTCACGGCGGTGACGCTCCTCGCGCCGGGCGTGAACGCCAACGGCCCGGGGGGCAACACGATGATCTCCGGCGCGATGTCCTTCGACAGCCTCTATCTCGTGAACGGCGCCGTCGTGAACGAGAACCTGCGCGGCCAGCCGCACAGCCTCTTCATCGAGGACGCGATCCAGGAGACGACCGTCCTGACGGGCGGCGTCCCCGCCGAGTACGGCCACTTCACGGGAGGGGTCGTCAGCGCGATCACCAAGTCCGGCGGCAACAACTTCCACGGCAGCTTCCGGACGAGCTTCACCAACGAGAGCTGGACCGCGAAGACCCCCCTGACCGAGGCGCAGGATGACACCACGAACCCCGTCTACGAGGCGACGCTCGGCGGGCCCGTCCTGAAGGACCACCTGTGGTTCTTCGGCGCGGCGCGTTTCGCGGAGCTCGAGGATATCCGGCAGACGCAGCCGGGCTTCGCGCGCGAGGGCGATCAGGACGCCAACGGAAACCAGATCCCCATCGGAACGGCGCTCACGCCGATCACCTTCCCGCACTCGACCGAAGAGACCCGGCTCGAGGGAAAGCTGACGGGCACGATCATGAGCCGCCACACGCTCACGGCCTCCTACCTCGACATCTCCGGGAGCGAGACGAACCAGACCGGGCAGGTCATCATGGACCTCGACAGCCTGGTCCGGGAGCGGAAGACGCCGAACACGTTTCTCGTCGGCAACTACAGCGGCGTGATCACGGACAACTTCTTCGTCGAGGGCCAGTACTCGAAGAAGGAGTTCACTTTCGAGGGCTCGGGCTCGACCGAGTTCGACATCATCAACGGGACGCTCATACTCGACCGTGCCCGCGGAACGCGCTACTGGTCTCCGACGTTCCGGGCCTCGCCCGGCGGCGAGGGGCGCGACATCGAGGCCTGGACGGCCAAGGCGACCTATTTCCTCTCGACTGACCGCCTCGGAAGCCACGAGATCAAGGTGGGGTACGAGGATTTCAACGAGGTGCGGGCGGTCAACAACTTCCAGAACGGGAGCGATTACCGGTTGAGCTCGCCGAACACGATCGTCCGGGGCGACCAGATCTTTCCGCGATTCCCTGGGGGTACCGGAACCGGAGTCAACAACACGCGCATCCTGTGGCTGCCGATCTTCGTGCTGAGCAACGGGTCGGACTACACGACGCGGTCCGTTTTTCTCCAGGACCGCATCTCGCTGAAACGGTTCACCCTCAACCTCGGAGCCCGGTACGACGAGAACGATGCGATCAGCGGCGACGGGGAGCTCCAGATCGCCGATGACTCGGTGATCAGCCCGCGTCTCTCCGCCCACTACGACATCTTCGGGGACAACCGGCTCGTCCTGAACGCCACCTACGGCCATTACGTCGGCCGCCTCGCGGAGGGCGCGGCGAACGACGCGGACCCGGCGGGGCGCAACGCCTCACTGCAGTGGAACTATCGCGGGCCGAACATCAACAACAACGTCAACGCACCGACGAGCTCGCTCATCCCCACGGACCAGGCGATCGCGATGGTCTTCGACTGGTTCTTCGCGAACTGCGGCCATCCGGAGGAGGGCAACTTCGGCTGTCCGTTCCGGACGACGCCCTCCGTCCCCGGCGTCGAAAGCGTTCTCGACCCGAGCGGTCTCGAGTCGCCGCTCGTCAAGGAATTCACGTTCGGGGTCGGGACCGCGCTCGGATCCCGCGGGTCGGCGCGTGCCGACCTCGTGCTCCGCAACTGGGACAACTTCTACACGTCGTACCGAAACACTTCGACGGGGAGGGTGAGCGACGAGTTCGGGACGCCGTACGACCTCTCGATCATTCGCGCCGACGACGGGATCTACGACCGCGAGTACACCGGCGTGCACACGCAGTTCCAGTACCGTCCCTGGAACCGGCTGAACCTCGGCGGCACGTACGCCTGGTCGAGGCTCGTCGGCAACGTGACCGGCGAGGACACCGGGAGCGGCCCGCTCGTCGGGGTCGCGGGCGAGTACCCGGAATACCGCGAGGAGCGCTGGAACTATCCGATGGGTTATCTGACCGGGGACCAGCGCCACCGCGCGAGGCTGTGGGCGATCTATGACCTGCCGACCCCGATCGGCAGCTTCGCTTTCACGCTGCTGCAGAACTTCGATTCCGGCACCCGCACTTCGGTCGACGGCGTCATCGACTCCCGGCCCTACGTGACCAACCCCGGGTACATCGCCGGCAACCTGCCGACGACCGTCTCCTACTTCTTCGGGGGCCGCGGGAATCTGAAGACCGAAGACATCACGCGCACCGATCTGGCCATCAACTACAACGTGAGAATCTTCAAGACCGTCGAGCTCTTCATCCAGCCGGAGATCCTGAACCTGTTCAACGAGCGGGGTGTCTTGTCCTACGACGAAGAGGTCCTGACGGCCGCGGACGACGACGACACGTTCGCGCCGTTCAACCCCTTCACCGACACCCCGATCGAGTGCCCGCAGGGAGCGGCGGCCGAGCAGTGCCGGGACATGGGAGCGCACTTCCAGCGCGGCCCGAACTTCGGCAAGCCGGACAGTGAGAGCGACTACCAGCTGCCGCGGACGTTCCGGGTTTCGGTGGGCCTGAGATTCTGACGAGCGGATCCGACGTGGCGGAGGGCGCGACCCGACGTGCCCTCCGCCTTCCTCAATGAAAGCACTCCTCGTCCTCGCACTCGCGCTGGTGGCGTACGGCCCGGCGGCAACGACGACGCCGACGCCGGAGTACGACATCATCCTGCGGGACGGCCGGATCGTCGACGGAAGCGGAAATCCGTGGTATCGCGGAGACGTCGCGATCAAGGGCGACCGGATCGCGGCGATCGCCCCCCGCGTCGCGGGAAGCGCGGCCCGCGAGATCCCGGCCGAAGGCCTCGTCATCGCACCAGGCTTCATCGATCTGCACACCCACGCCCGTCGCGGGATCTTCGAGGACCCGGGCGCGGCCAACTACGTGCGCCAGGGGGTCACCACGATCTTCGAGGGGCCCGACGGCGATTCCCCGCTTCCGATCGCCGCCTTTCTCGCGCGCATCGAAGCGGCCGACACAGCACCGAACGTCGGGATGTTCATCGGGCACGGCTCTGTCCGGGAAAAGGTCCTCGGGCGGGTCGATCGCGCGCCAACCCCGGAAGAGCTGGTTCGAATGCGCGAGCTGGTGAAGGAGGGGATGGCTCAGGGCGCGTTCGGCTTGAGCACGGGTCTCTTCTACGCGCCCGGCGTCTTCAGCCGGACGGAGGAGGTCATCGAGCTCGCGAAGGTCGCGGGGTCCCTGGGCGGCATCCACATCTCCCATATTCGCAACGAGGCCGCGGGCGTGGTCGACAGCGTCCGGGAAACGGTGCGCATCGGCGAGGAGGGGCGGCTTCCGACGCAGGTGACGCATCACAAGGTCATGGGAAAGACCAACGCGGGAAAGAGCCGGGAGACGCTGCGCCTCCTGGCCGAGGCGAGGGCCCGCGGAGTCGACGCGACGTCGGATCAGTACCCGTACACCGCCTCGAGCACCAGCCTTTCCTCGGGTCTGCTTCCCTCATGGGCCAACGAAGGGGGGCGCAAGGCGATGCTCCAGCGTCTGAGCGACCCCGCGCAGCGCGAGCGGATTCGAGACTACGTCCGCGAGGCGATCCGGCTGGAACGCGGCGGAGGCGATCCGAAGAACATCCAGGTCGCCTGGGCCGAAAACGATCCTTCGATCCAGGGGAAGAATCTGACGGCGCTCCTCGACGCGCGCGGACTCGAGCCGACGATCGCGAACGCCGCGGAACTGGTCCTGCAGCTGCTGGAGAAGGGGCAGGTCCGCGGGATCTTCCACGCCATCAGCGAGCCCGATCTCGAGGTGATCCTCGCCGATCCGACCACCATGATCGCCTCGGATGGAGAGGTCGCCATCTTCGGCAAAGCGTCTCCGCATCCTCGCAGCTACGGGACCTTCCCCCGCGTCCTCGCTGTTTACGTTCGCGAGAAGAAGCTGTTGAAGCTGGAAGACGCGGTTCGCAAGATGACGTCCTTTCCCGCCCAGCGCGTGGGGCTCGGGGACCGCGGCATTCTCCGGCCCGGCATGAAGGCGGACATCGTGGTCTTCGATCCCGCGCGGGTCCGTGACCGCGCGACCTACGAGAATCCCCACCAGTACCCGGAGGGAATCACGGTCGTCCTCGTGAACGGAGCCGTCGTGTTCGAGAACGGCGCCATGACGGGCGCCCGGCCCGGCGTCGTCCTCTACGGCCCGGCCGCGCTCGGGGGGGCCACCAAACCCGCGGCCGCCACTTCACCGACCTCCTCGCGCCACGCGTCGAGCCCGCCGATCAGGGCCGCCGCCTGGAATCCCATCTTCTCGAGCTCTCGCGCCGCCCGGGCGCTCGATGCCTCGTCGGGTCAGGTGCAGTAGGCGACCACCAGCCGGTCGCGCGCCTGCTTCGCCGCCCAGTTCTCCAGATCCTCGAGAGGGACGTGGACACCGCCGGGGATCCCCTCCGGGTCCCTCGCGTAGCCCGAGCGCGAGCGGACGTCGAGCACGATGGGAGGATCCGGCCCGGCCAGGAGCCGGGCGAGCTCGCGCGCGCCCATCCGACGGACGCCCTGGCCCGCGCGGGAGTCGCCGCGGAGCAGGTCGGTGGCCGAGGTCGCCCTCTCCTCCGCGAGGGTCGCGGAAGCGACCCGGTTCGCGTACCACCCCGCCAGCGGCGTCGCGGAGACGCCGTGGAGGACGACGGAGACGGTCACGACGACGCCGACGATCGCGAGGATCGTCTGTCCGGCCGGATAGCCGGCCTGCACGACGATCAGCGCGAGCAACAGCGAGGCCAGGCCGCGCGGCCCGAACCAGGCGATGAAGGCGCGCGCGCTCGGCGAGACCGCCGCCTTCCGCAGGACGATCGCCACGGCCGCCGGGCGGGCGACGAAGAGCGTGACCGCCGCGAGGATGAGCGCCGCGCCGATCGGAACGATTCCGACGAGCGTCGTCAGGACCGCGCCGAAGAGGATGAAGGCGAACAGCATGATCATCTCGGCGGTGGCGTCGCCGAACTCGAGAAAGCAGTCGCACAGCTCGAGGTCGAGCGCCGCGATCGCGGCGCCCGCCGCGAACGACGCGAGGAACCCGTCTCCGCCAGCCGCGACCGCGGCGGTGTAAGCCGCGAACACGAGCCCCATCCCGAAGAGCGCCTGGTACTCCCGGCGGATCCCGTAGCGCCGGTCGATGCGCATCATCACCCACGCCCCCAGCGCGCCCACGGCGAATCCGATGGCCGGTCCGAGGACGAGGAGCTTTCCGAGGAGAACCGCCCACTCTCCGAGCGTCGAGGCGCTCGACTTTGCGATCGCGACGGTGACGAGCACGATGGGAAGGACGACGACGTCGTTCGTGGCCGCCTCGACCTTGAGAGCCTGGCGGACCGCTCCCGGGATCCTCTGGTCGCGGACGATGTCGCGGACCACGACGGGATCGGTCGAGGACAGGATCGCTCCGATCAGGATGGACGCGGCGATCCCCGTGCCCAGGAGGAAGTGCGCGGCCGTCGCCACGAGAAGCAGGCAGAGGAGCGTTCCGGGGCCGAGCACCAGCGAAGGAACCAGCCACTCGCTCGCGGAGCGGTCGAACTTCATCCGGACCGCGTCGAGGAAGAGGACCAGGGAAAGCGTCACGACCGCGACCGCCTCGAGCAGCGGGGAGTGCGGATCGAGCGAGATCACCCCGCGGTAGCCGAGGACGACGCCCAGCCCCATGAAAATGATGGGAAACGACAGCGGAGCCCTCGAGACGAACCCCTCGGAGAGGCCGGCGAGGACGAGCACGAACGCGACGAGGGCCAGAAACGTCAGCAGATCGGGCACCGGAGGATTCTACGGCCCCGGATCGAGCCTTCGCCTTGACAACGCGAACGGACGATCGAGAAGATCCGTCCAAGAGGTCAACATGAAGTCACGAATCCTCCGCCGCGTCCTCCTCGCCGTTTCGGCCGCCGTTTTCTTCGCCGGCTCGTCGCCCGCCCAGATCTACCTGGAGAAACAGATGGGGGGCGTCGGGATCACGGTCTTCCGGGACGAGAACTACCGCGGCGAAAACGCCACCTTCCGCCAGGACGTCCCCGACCTGCGGCGCTACGGGTTCAGCGATCGGATCACGAGCCTTCGCGTGGCGCCCGGGGAGTACTGGGAAGCCTGCGAGTCCCCCAACTACCAGGGTCGGTGCCAGGTCTTCTCGGGTGACGAACGCAACCTTCGAAACGTGGGTTGGACCGACCGGATCTCGTCGCTGCGACGCGTCCGTGGAGGAGGGAGCGGCGGCGGCGTGGGCGGAAAATTCGGGATCGTGCTCTACGACGATCCGTACTTCCGGGGTCGATCCGTCACGATCAAGGACCCGGTCGAGAACCTCCGATCCGTGAACTTTCACGATCGCGCGGAGAGCGTCCGGGTCCTCGGCGGTTCCTGGGAGCTCTGCTCGGAGCCGAGGTTCCGGCGGTGTCAGACGGTCGACCGCGACGTCGCACAGCTGTCGAGCCTCGGCATGAACAAGAAACTCTCCTCGGCGCGCCCCGGGCGCCTCGACTCCGGAGGGGACTACTACCCTCCGCAATCGACCCAGGAGGCCCGCCTCGTGCTCTTCGAAGGCGAGGGATACCGGGGACGCTCCGTCATTCTGGACCGCAGCTCCGACGATCTCGCCGGCATCGCCGGCCGGGCCCGCAGCCTCCAGATCATCAGCGGATCGTGGCTCGTCTGCGACGGTCCGCGGTTCACAGGGAGGTGCCGGGAGGTTTCCGAGAGCATTCCCGACCTCGATCGGTGGGGGTCGGGCGCCCGGATCCTCTCGGCGCGGCCGATCGACCGCTACTGGAGGTGAGCGACCTGCGGGCGAACCGCAGGGGCCGCACCATTCGAGGCCGGGTCACGACGGAGCTCCATTCCGGCGCAGCATGCGCCGGACGTCCTCCGGCATCCGGCCCGTGAGCTCCCAGTGGAGGAGCGCCGCGGGGACGAGCCCCGCGGCGTCGAACTCGTCCATGAAGCGCTTCATCGTGAAGCCGTCGCCCAGCTGTCTTTTCCGGTCGGCGAGGATCTTCTCGATCTGGATCTTGCCGATGACGTAGCTCGTCCCGTAGGCCGGCTGCTGCAGGTAGAGGTGCTGCTCGCCGCGGACGAGCTCGCCGTCCAGCCGCAGCCAGCCCCGCGGCGTGTTCGCCGAGGTGAACTCCGCGGCCTGCTCGAGGGTGTACTCGTTGGCGTGCATCCGGAGGTCGCCGAGCGCCCGCGCCGCGCGCTGGGCGAGCAGGATGTAGAGCAGCTCCCGCGTTCGCGGCCGCGCGTCGAACATCCCCGCCTGCATCATCAGCTCCTCCCAGCCCGTCGCGTGACCCTCGGTGCGCGTCACGAAAATGTTGTAGAGGAGCGCTCCGCGCCGGATGGGGCTCGCGTGGGGCTCGTGGACCATCCGCGCCTTGTCGAACCAGTGGTACCCGTGCGTCCGCATGATCTCCGGGTCTCGGTAGTCCACCTCCGAGAAGAACTCGCGCGGGCCCGCGCGGAAGGTGCCGATCCGGGCGCGGAGCGCCGGATCCATCCAGTCGCGGACGGTCAGGATCCCGCGATCGCGGAGGAACGTCATGTACTCCGTGACCGCCGCGCCGAACCGGCGGTCGAACTCCTCGGGGCTCGCGATCGGCTCCTGGGAGGGCAGCGACGCGTTGCGCACCTCCTCCATCGCCAGCAGAGCGTGGGCGCGCGAGAGCTCGCGCTCCATGATGGTGACCTGCTCCCGCCACGTGTAGGGCGCGAGCTGGACGTTCTCCAGGTACCAGTCGTAGTTCCCGACCCCGATGCCCGAGGGACCTTTCTTCGACGCCGCCTGCGAGTCGAGCCACGCCGCGAAGTCGTCGGTCGCTTTCCTGGCGCGATCCACGTCTTCCTTGAGAGCGGCGTCCGTCAGCTTCGATGAAAGCGCCGCGAGGTCGGCGCTCTGCTGGCGGATGCTCTTCGTCCCGTAGACCCAGAGGTCTCGGCTGCTGCCCACCAGGTTCTTCTTCGCCTGGGCGAGAAGACCGGGGATCGCGCGGATGCCGGTCGCGACCTCGGCCGAGCTCTTCGCGTCGAGCGGAAACGCGTAGCTCCAGAGCTCCACCGCGCCGTAGGCGAACGGCCCCTCGCGCGCGGGCTGGTCGCTCTCGTCGGGGAACACCGTGACGTAGAAAGCGGGGTTGTTCGCCCAGGGCTTCAACACCCGGTGGTCGAAGTCGAGGCCGTTCATCTCGGCGCGCACGACGTGCCAGTCCACCTGCTGCGGGATGGGCCAGCCGCCCGGGTCGATCGCGGCGAGGCGCTTCTGCCAGGAGGCAAGCTCGCGGTGCTGCGCGGCCATGGCGCCCGCGGTGTAGTCGGGAACGCCGCCGACGAGCTTCGGTTTCTGGAATGCGCGCCACTCGCCGAAGAGCGAGACGAGATCTTCGTAGCGGTTGCCGCGTCCGGCCGGCATCGGTCCTCCGCCGAAGGCCGCAGTGAGGAGAAAACACGAGAGCACCAAGCTCATCCTGAACCTCCGCGGCCGGTATTCGAACACAAGAAGAAACGGACCTCCGCCCGCTTCCCCGGAGATCTCGGAACGACGCTTCGTCAGCTTGGCATCAGGGTCCTATGGAATCGCCCCGCTCGCCTCCAGCGGTATCCCGCAGTTGCCCGACATCTGCACCACCCGCGGCACCGTCATCACCGCCGGCGGCGTGAACCGCGTGTCCAGTACCCGGCACGGGCTGATCGTGAAGAGCTTCGTCCCCGTCCCCGGAGCCGTCACACGCGCGATCCGCTCACCCGAGCCATCGTAGAGATACCGCTCGTATCCGCCGTTCAGAGCCGTCTGACGCGACAACCCGTCGTAGTCGTACCGCTGGCTCCCGTAGGCGGTCAGGTTGCCCCGATCGTCGTAGGCGCCGTTGATCAGCCGGTTGTTCCCCGGGTTGATCGGGTTGGACTCGTTCGGGTGCGTTCCATCTATTGCTCTATCTCGTCCTCTGGCCGCCAGCCTTCTGCGATTCTCTCTTTTAGCATCGTGTCGTTCCAGATCACGGCCATTGGTAGCTTGAGCTGCTCGGGTGCCAACGTGTTGACTACCCGCTCACCCCCTTCCTCTTCAATTACCCAGGTCAGAATGCGCCCGCCCTTCTCGCGAGCTCCCGGACGTCTCATACTCCTTCGACGCCATTTTCCGCCAGGAATAAGCCCCTTCCCCACCTTCGTGACTATTCCTCGCCGCAGCGCGGCAGACACGGGGAAGAAGACCGAATAGAGTTCTTCCTCGAGTGCAAGCGACAGCGGGTCTTCTGGCCGCGTTCGGAAGACTCCAGGGAGTACCCGGATGAGCTCGCCGTAATCCCCGTCTCTGGAGACGTACTGGAAGTACGCGAGACCTTCTGGAGTCGCGATCTCGAACACGAGGCCAGGCGCAAGTGTAGGCAATCTCGCCTCTATTGATAACCGATCCGTTCCAGAATCTCCAGACCCTGTTTCACGAGCTTTCCATACTCCGGGTTCTTCTTCGAAATGCTGTTTATCTTGTTAAATAGTGTACCGCCCTCCTTACCAAGGCCGTGCAACTCGATCAGGGCCTGCTCAACCGCACGGGCTGCGTCACGGGAGAGACCACCGACGACCTTTTCAATCTGAATCCCTTTGGCACGGAACTGCTCGATTGCACGGCGCGGGAGATCGTTCGTGATACCGACGTAGTTGACCTCGCCGGTCTTAGTGACCGATTTGTAAACCGCGACGCCAGCTTCAGCGGCATCGACGGTGACTTGTGTAGCCTTTTGCACGTATCCTGCAACTGCGGGCACCGCCGGCAACGCTGCCCCTGCAGCGTCAACTGAGGCGTAGAGAAACTGGAGCCCTGCGGAAAGGGCGTTGCCGGGTGTGGGGTTCGAGCGGAATGCGTTGTAGGCTGCGACCCACTGGCTAGACGACTGCTGAAAAGCAGCCCAGTCCAAAGCGTCAGTCACTAGACGGCCGTCTGGATCGACGTGGCGAAGAGGGTTGTTCAGGACGTAGGTGTATCGGTTCCAGCTCTGCGGCTGTTCGGAGCGCCCCTGAATCTTGTCCGGGCTTAAGAACCTCCCCAGCAGACTGCTCTGGTACCTCGCGTGGTCGAAATCGTTCCCCGAGGAGAGGTCTCTCTCCATCGACGCAAACTTGATCGGCAGGGCACCGAAGGTCGTGATTTCCGTCCCGAACGGCTGGTACTTGTGCGTCTCGGGGTTCGAACCGGTACCCACTCTCGGCGTCCCCAGGTGGTCGCTCGCCCAGTACG
>Ga0209974_10000048_pt1 | contig 30134 bp, 24 predicted proteins | sample InoplaM3SPM_FD_187592 | JGI IMG/M metagenome (GOLD analysis project Ga0209974, IMG submission 187592) | Arabidopsis thaliana rhizosphere microbial communities from the Joint Genome Institute, USA, that affect carbon cycling - Inoculated... | ecosystem: Host-associated > Plants > Roots >...
GAGCGCGCCGCTCGCATCGAGCACGAACAGATGCGGATAACCGGCGACCTTCGGCCAGCGGGCGAGCAGCGCCTCGTTCGGATTCTGTTTCGAATAGTTGACCTTGACCCACACGTAGTGTGCGTCGAGCAGTGATCGCACGTTGTCGTGGGCGGCGATGAAACGATCCATGATGTGGCACCACGCGCACCACTCGCCGCCGACGTCGACGATGACGCGCTTGCCTTGTGCCTTCGCGAGCGCGACAGCATGCGCGACGTCTGCCGCTGCGTCGCGGGAAGGATCGAACTTCGACGGCAAATCGGCGGCGAGCGCGGTCGCCGCGAAGGCGAGTAAGCCTACGCTGGCAATGACCCGCGATACGAGTGCGCTTCGAACGTCGACCATGCCCCGTACCCTACCTCACCAGCTGGTTCATCGTCACGATCGGCAGCATCACCGCGAGCACGAGCACCAGGACGATGCCGCCCATCACCACGATCAGCGTCGGCTGGATGAGCGCCGCCAGCCACGTCAGGCGCCTTTCCGCCTCGCGCTCGAGTTCGGCGGCGGCGCGGACGAGCATCGGCGCGAGCGCGCCGCTTTGCTCGCCGTTGGCGATCAGATGAATGAGAACGGGGGGAAACGCCTTTTGTTCCTTCAGTGCCCGCGACAACGACACACCCTCGCGCACGAGACCCGACGCCCGGCGCGCTGCGCTCGCAAGCGGGATCATGCGCACGACGTCCGCCGCAGCGTCCAGCGAGCGCAATAGCGGTGCGCCGCTTCCGACGAGTATCGCGAGCGTGCTCGCATAGCGCGCCGTGTCGAGCCCTGCCGCGAGGCGGCCGATGCCGGGCATGCGCAGCAGCACCGCGTCGATCCTTGCACGCGAACGCTCGCGTCGGCGCGCGACCGCGAACGCAACCACCGCAGCGGCGAGCGCGGTGAGCCACAGGCCGCCGGTCGCGCGGAAGAACCCACTCGTCGCGATCAGCGCCTGCGTCAACAGCGGCAGCGTCTGCCGGCTTTGCTGATAGACCGAAACGACCTGCGGCACGACGTAGGTCACCAGGACGGCGATCACGCCCACTGCAATGACGGTGACGAGCACCGGGTAAATGAGCGCAACGACGAACTTCTGCCGCAGCGCGAGCCGTGCATCGAGGTAGTCGGCGAGGCGCGCGAGCACTTCGGACAGGCGCCCCGTTTCCGTTCCCGCTGCGATCAGTCCCCGGTAGAGCGGCGTGAACGTGCGCGGAAAGCGCGACAGTGCAGCCTGCAGCGATTCGCCGGCAAGCACGTGCGTGCGAATCGCGAGGACGAGCTTTGCCGCCGCCGCGTCGTCCGACTGCTCGGACACGGCGACGAGCGCCTGCTCGAGCGGTATTCCCGACTGCACGAGCGATGCGAGCTGGCGCGTCAGCAGCGCAAGCGATCCCGCCGCAAGCCGCGTGCGCTGCAGCGCAGGCGCACGGGCAGGGGCGGCGTCGATCGCGGTAGGCGTCAGCCCGTCGGCGCGCAGCCGGTCGCGCGCCGCCCGCGCGCTGTCCGCATCCAGCAGTCCCTGCTGCAGCCGTCCCTGCGCATCCACCGCCTCGAAACGAAACGCACTCATCAGCGCAGGCTGCGCGGACCGCTACGCGTCGCGCGTGACGCGCGTGAGCTCGGTGAGGGACGTCGTGCCGGCGGCGATCAGGCGTGCGCCGTCGCCGCGCAGCCGCTGCATGCCTGCGCGGAGCGCCGCATCGCGCAGCGCAAGCTCCCCTGCGCCGTCGTGGATCAGCCGTCGCAGCGTGTCGTCTATCTGCAGCAACTCGTAAACCCCCGTGCGGCCGCTGAAGCCACTTTGATTGCAATGCTCGCAACCGGCTGCCTGCCACACCGAAGTCGCCGCAGGAAGCCCGAGCTCCTCGTGCAACCGGCGCTCGCCGTCGCTGGGTGGCGAAACGCTCTTGCAATGCGTGCAGAGCGTGCGCACGAGCCGTTGCGCAAGAACGCCGAGCAGGCTCGAGGCGAGCAGGTACGGCTCGACGCCCATGTCGGCGAGGCGCGTGATAGCGCTCGCCGCATCATTCGTGTGCAACGTCGCCAGCACCAGATGACCCGTCAACGATGCCTGCACGGCGATCTGTGCGGTTTCGAGATCGCGGATTTCGCCGATCATGATGACGTCGGGATCCTGGCGCAGGATCGAGCGGAGTGCACGCGCGAACGTCAAGTCGATGCGCGCATTGACCTGCGTCTGCGCAACGCCATCGATTGCGTATTCGATCGGATCCTCGACCGTCATCATGTTCGCGCTGCCGCGCGGCAGCCGCGACAGCGCCGCGTAGAGCGTCGTCGTCTTGCCGGAGCCCGTCGGCCCCGTGACGAGCAGGATCCCGTGCGGCTGCCGGATCAGGCGATCGATGGCGTCGAGCGTGACGTCGCTCATGCCGAGGGCGGCGAGGTCGAGACGCGCCGACTCCTGGTCGAGCAGTCGCAACACGACGCGCTCTCCCGCCCCGGTCGGCAACGTCGAAACGCGGACGTCGACCTGGCGATCGCCGAGCTTCAGCGCGATCCGCCCATCCTGCGGGAGCCGCTTTTCGGCGATGTCGAGTCCCGCCATGATCTTGAGCCGCGACACGAGTGCGCCGTGCAGCGCACGCGGAGGCTCGACGATGTCGCGCAGCATGCCATCGATGCGGAAGCGCACGACGGCACGCGCCTCGTACGGCTCGAAGTGCAGGTCCGATGCGCGCTCGCGCAAGGCCTGCAGCAGGAGCGCGTTGATCATGCGGATGACGGGCGCCTGCGCGCTGTCGTCGAGCAGATCCTCGCTCGCCGGCAACTCCTGCATCAGCCGCGCGAGATCGGCCTCGTTGGCGAGGCCCTCGCGAAGCGCAAGCGCTGCGCCGCCCTGGTTGTAGGCGCGGGCGAGTTCCGCGGCAAACGTTTCCGCCTCGACGGCGCGCGTCACGAGCGGCCGGTCCAACACGCGCTTCAGCTCGGCGATCCCCTCGATCGTCGCATCCGGTCGCAGCAATACGACCACCGCATCGCCTTCGTTGCGCCACGCGAGAACGCCGTGTGCGCGCGCGAACGCATACGGAATCCGCGCGGCCGGACCGCTGTCGGCGAGAGCTTGCGCAGTAGCCACCGAAGGAACCCGGCTACTTCGGTGCGCCCTGCGGCGTACCCGATGGCACGCCGGGTGGCGTCGCCGGCGAGGTACGCGGCGGAATGAACTGCGGCGGACCCGGCGTCAGCACGCTCCGGGGTGCGCCCGGCATCGGCACGCTCTGCGGCACACCCTGCGCTGCGCCGGGCATCAGCACGCTCTGCGTCGTCCCTGGAAGCACGCCTTGCGGCGGCAACTCGGGCATCGTCGGGTCGGTCCAGAACCAGCGTGGGCCCGGAATGCTCTGCAGTTGTTCGCCGCGCAGGTAATCGTAGCGCTCCGACGTGAGCTCGCGCCCATCGTTGGTCGTGCGCACGATCGTGGGCTTCAGAAAGATCATCAGGTTCGTCTTCTGCCGCAAACGCGTGTCGTAGCGGAACAGCGAGCCGAACACCGGGATGTCGCCGGCGTACGGCAGCTTCTCGGTGCCGTCGTTGAGGCTGTCCTGGATGAGGCCGCCGAGCACGACGATCTGCTGGTCGTCGATGACGACCGACGACTCGAGCGCACGCTTCGAAAGGATCGGCCCCGCGCTCGATGAATCCTGCACGCGCGACACTTCCTGGTAGATGCCAAGCCGGATCGTGCCGCCTTCGGTGATCTGTGGCCGCACGCGCAGCACGAGCCCCACGTCGCGGCGCTCGATCGTCTGGAACGGCTGCACCGTCGACGTCGATCCGGTGGTCGCGTACTGGCCCGTGATGAACGGAACGTTCTGGCCCACGATGATGCGCGCCTCCTCGTTGTCGAGCGTGAGCAGCGTGGGCGTCGACAGGATGTTCGCCTTCGCGTCGTTTTCGAGAGAACGGACGAGCAGCCCGAGGTTGTTGATGACGCCGAGGCCGGGGATGTTGATCGTGCCGTTGATGATGCCGAGATTGAGCCCCTGCCCCACCGAGCCGAGGTTGACCGACGCGTCGATGATGTTGTTTCCGCTGCCGCGCGTGCCGAAATTCGTACCACCGAAACCCTGCACGCCGGTGCGGTTGCGGTTCGCACCGGACAGCACCTGCCACTGGATGCCGAATTCCGCCGCCTTGTCCGACGACACTTCGACGATCAGCGCCTCGACGAACACCTGCGCGCGGCGCGTATCGAGGCGCTCGATCACGGCGCGCAGGTTGTTGTAGACGGGCTCGGGCGCCATGATCACGAGCGCGTTGTTCGCGGTGTCCGCCTGGATCATCGCGCCGCCGGCCGCAAATGCCGTCGTTGCGCCGGTGGTCGCACTCGTGGCCAGGGGACCCGTGGCTGCCGCCGATGCCGGGAAACCGGTCATCGCTGCGGTCGCCGTCGTCGGCATCGTCGCAGGCGTCGGCGCGGCGCCCGCCGCGGGCGCACCCATGGCGGGTCGTTCCGCGCCGTACAGTCCGCGCAATGTTTCAGCGACGTGCGCAGCGTCCGCATTGCGCAGATAGACGATGAACACGTTGCCGCCGACGCGCGCCGGCGTGTCGAGTTGCTCGATCAACTGGCGAACGCGCGCGCTTCGCGCAGGATTGTCGGCGCGCACCAGGATGCTGTTCGAGCGCGGATCGGCGACGAGCGACACGCGCTGCTGCGCTTCCTGCACTGCACCGGGCGCCGACGCATCGGCGAGCACCCGGTTGACGAGCGCAACGACATCGAGTGCCGATGCGTTCCTGACCGGGACCAGCATCGGCTCCCCCGCGGGCGGCTGATCGAGCGACGCGATGATGCGATCGATGCGCTTCAGGTTGTCCGCGTAATCGGTGACGATGATCGCGTTGTTCGGGATGTACGCCGAGATCGTGTTGTTCGGCGAAATCAGCGGCCGCAGAACGGTCACGAGTTGCGCAGCCGATTCATAGCGCAGCGCGATCACCTGCGTGACGATGCGCTCGCCGCTCGCCGTCACCGCACCGCGCTGGACGGGCCCTGCCTGCGTCTTCGCATCCGCTTCGGGAACGATCTTGACGACGCCGTCGGCTTCGACGGCAGCGTAGCCCTGCATCCGCAGCGCCGACAGCAGCGTCGGATACACGAGCGCCTTCGGCACCGGACGCGCGGACGCGATGTTGATCGTGCCCTTCACGCGTGGGTCGACGAGGAAATTGCGTCCGGTGATTTCGCCGACCGCCTTCACCACGGCGTCGATGTCCGCGTTGACGAAATTCAGCGTGACCGTATCCGCGTCCTGCGCAAACGCCGCCGGCGCGAGCAGCACGCACGTCCAGAAAACCGCAGAAGAGACGATCCCCCGCAGGCGCAACAGCGCGCGCGGACGAGCCCCGGCGTCAGTTGACGCGGCGCACCGCGGCGCGCGAAGAACCAGCCTCATCACGGGGAAGGACGCGCCGACGGATGGCGGCCTGTCTGCAGAACCCGACGCGGACGTTCGGTAGCCTGGCAGGAGGAAGATGTCGGCAATCGAAGCGCGTGGCGGAGCCGCCTCGGCGCGAGCGGCATCCCGTTGCGGCACCGCCGCAATCGAAGGAGACGCGCTCGTGTCACGAAGCGGAATCGGCGGCGATGATAGCATGGGGTATCGCCCTTTCCGCAGCGGCGGCGAGGCGCTCCCGGCCACTTTGCGGCATGAATCCAACGCCGGGGCCCGCCGCATCAAACCCTCAAGCAACTCGAGGGAGTACCCATGCAGGTTTCGGTCATTTCACCGTCGGGCGGCATCCCGCGCCGGCTGGTGCTCGGCACCGCGTTCGCGATCGGACTGCTGCTGGCGCTCGCGCCGCGAACGGCTGCCGTATTTGCCGCCGACGGGCCCGCGGTGGTTGTGGCGCAAACCGACACGCCGCGAACCGCGCCCGCGCCTTCAGGCATGGCGGCCGACGCCAAGTCGGCGGCGGGCAAGGACGGCAATGCATCGTCGAGCACACCCGCGGTTCCCATCCCGCCGGTGCCGCCGATCCCCGGGGCGACGTCGCCGGACACGCCGTCTGCCGACGAGGACGCAGATACCGAAACCGACGCGACGACGAAGGGCCGCGTCACCGTGGAGAACCATGGAATCGTCATCGAGAAGGGCCGCAAGCGCGTGCGGGTGGAAGGTCTCGGGAGGGACCGCGAGTACGACTCGTTCGAGCAATTCGTGCAGGACGCGCCATGGCTCGCCGGACTGGTATTCCTGGTCGTGCTGCTCGTGTTCCTCGTGCCGCTGCTGATCATCGCGCTCCTGATCTGGTACAAGATCCGCAAGAACCGGATGGCGAACGAGACGATGCTGAAACTCGCCGAGCGCGGCGTCGTGCCGACGACGGCCGCCATGGACGCCGTGGCGTCGGGCGCCGCGGTGCCGATGGCCGACGCGGCGACCAGCGGCCCGGCGGCAATTCCGGCCTATGAGCATGCGCGCGCGTTGCAACGGCGCACCGCCTGGTCGGACCTGCGCAAGGGGGTCATGCTGACCGGCGTCGGACTCGGACTCATCGCGTTTTCGATGTTCGACGACGGCACGCCTAACAGCGTCGGTCTCGTGTGCCTGTTCGTCGGTGCCGGTTATTGCCTGCTGTGGTATTTCGAGGATCGCCATCGCCTGCCGCAACGCAACGCGACGACGACGCCTACTCCCCCAGGGGGCGCCTGATTGGCCCGCGCACGCGAACCGGCGCGTCACGATGGTCACGATGCATGATCGTATCCACACGCGGTCGCTGCGCCGCACGCGGCGTGGCCCACTCCGGCTCGCAGCGCGCGATGGCGTGACCGATGGCTGCGAAGGCAGCTGCGCCCGACGTTCCCGACGCGCAACTGATCGCCCGCTGCATCGTGGGAGACGACCGGCACGCGTTCACGGAACTCGTCAAGCGACATCAGTCGGCGGTGCGCGCATGCCTGCGCAAGCTGACTGCGGGCAATCACGCGCTCGCCGACGACCTCGCGCAGGATACGTTCGTGCTCGCCTGGCGCAACCTGAAGTCGTTCCGGCAGGAAGCACGATTCTCGACGTGGCTGTATCGGATTGCGACCAACTGCTGGCTCGCGCACGCACGCAAGCGACACGAGGAACTGCTGGGGGACCGCGATGATTCCGTCGCCGAAGACGACGGCGATGGCGGCGGCGAGTCGTCGTTCGGGGGTGATCACGCAGCCGGCACGACGATGAAAATCGATCTCGAACGCGCAATGGCACTGCTGTCCGACGCAGAAAGGGCTGCAATTGTCCAGTGCTACCATAACGATCTGTCGCACGAGGAAGCTGCGTACGTCCTCGGCTGTCCCGTCGGCACCGTGAAGACGCACGTGTTGCGCGGCAAGCAGAAGCTCAAGCGGGCGCTCGCGGCCTGGGCGCCTTCTGCCTCGACGTAACGATGACGACTTCGACCAACATCGACATGCAGGCGCGCGATCCTTCCGCCGACTGGATCGACGACCTGTTGTTGCGCGATGCGCATGACCACGCCGACTACATCAGCGACGGCGGGTTCACGGCACGCGTCATCGAGCAGTTGCCGCCGGCGGGTGTTCTGCCCGCATGGCGAAGGCCATTCGTGATGTTGCTCTGGGCAGTCGCGGGTGTATTGCTCGCTGTGTCGCTGCCGGGACTGGCCTACGACGTCGCCCGCACCGCGTATACGCTCCTGGCGGCGCGACCGTTCTCGCTGTCCACGCTGGGTTTCATGGTCGTGGCGATCGGCGTCGCGACATGGACCGCCGCGGCAGTGGCGCTGCGCAGAGACTAGCGCGCCACGATCTCGCGCCGAGGGTATTGCCGACGTAAACCCGGATAGTCGGGAAAACACTCGGCTGCCGCGCGCCACGCGCGTGACTGAGCCGCGAGCGCAACGAGCTCGATTGACGCGCCTCCCGCCGGCTACGGACTACTCGTCCTTCAACGTAAAGTTGATCTCGACCGACGCCTGATACTTGCTGCCTTCGGCGACGCACTTCCACTCCGCCAAAGTGTCGCGCACCGCTCGGTCGAACACGCGCGGCGGATCCGAGGACGCGATGCGCACGTCGGAAACGTTGCCTTTCTCGTCGATCGTCAGCACGGCGTTCACCCTGCCGCGCTGCACCTGAGCGCGGATCGCCTCGCGCGGGAACGTCGGCGCTTCGCGCTTCGAGCACGACACGCCCTGGCGGATCGCGGGCTTCGCGGGAGGCGCCGGGGGCGCCGGCGGCGCGATGACGACCGGCGGTGCGATTGCGACCGGCTCCGGCGGTGGCGTCGGCGCAACCGCGGCGATGACAGGCGCGGGTGGCGGCGTCGGTGCCGGAATGTCGGGCGGCGGCACGTATGGCTGCTCGATCACCTTCGGCGGCTCGATGATCTTCTTCGGTGGCGGGGGTGGCGGCGGCGGCGGTGGTGGCGGCGGCGGCTTGATTTCCTCGATGATCTGCGCGGTCATCGGTTTCTTCACGACCTCGATCACCTTCTGGCCCAGTCCGCTCATCAGCGCCCAGATGACGAGCGCGTGGACCAGGACCACGAACGCGATGCCGATCAGGTGCCGTGCCGGGTCGCGTTGCTGGCGTGCGAAATCCATTCAGTAAGGCTCCTGTGGCGCGCCGGCTACTCGATGAACTGCTCGCTGCCGACGATGCCGATCTTCGTAAGCCCGAGCCGCTGCGCGGACGCCATCACGCCGGCGACGACGTTGTATTTCGCCGACTTGTCGGGCCGCAGGTGCACTTCAGGCTGCACCGGTTCCTTGGCTGCCTCCGACATTTTCGTTTCGAGCGTCGCGCGGTCCTCGACGACCTCGCCGTTCCAGTACACGCGGCTCGACTCGTCGATGTCGAGCTTGACGACTTCGGGCAGCACCAGCGGCGGCGGTGGATTGCCGATGGGCAGGTTGAGGTTCACCGAATGCAGCTGGATTGGAATCGTGATGATCAGCATGACGAGCAGCACGAGCATGACGTCGATCAGCGGCGTCGTGTTGATGTCGATCATGACGTCCGGGTCGCCCGAACGCCCGGTACTGCCTACGTTCATCGCCATTTCGAAAGTTCCTGCAAGAACCGCACAGCGATCAGCTCGACGATGCGCGCGGCGGCGGCTCGGTGATGAAGCCGACCTTCGCGATCCCGGCGCGCTGGCACGCGTAGATGACGCGGCCGACACCCTCGTAATTGGCGCGTCCGTCGCCGCGGATCTGGACCTCGGGCTGCGGCGTCAGCACGGCCACCTTCTTCAGCCGTTCCACTAACGCGTTGGTCGTCGGGATGTACAACTCGTTCCAGTAGATGCGCGCCTGCGCGTCGACCGAGATCACGATGTTCTCGGGTTTCGTCTCGCGGATCTCGTTGCGCTCCTTCGGCAACTCGACCGGGATCGTCATCCGAACAACCGGGACCGTGATCAGGAAGATGATCAGCAGCACCAGCATGACGTCGACGAGCGGCGTCGTGTTGATCGTGGAGATCGCTTCTTCTTCTTCGTCGCCGTCGCCGGCACCGACACTCATCGCCATGGCTTTTCGTCCCGAGCAGGGTGAACGTCAGGCGGCCGCCGGTGATTGCCGCGTCGACAGCAGCACCGCGTGCAGGTCGGCGCCGAACCCGCGCACGCGCTCCATCGCCGCCTTGTTGCGCCGGATGAGCCAGTTGTAACCGAGCACGGCAGGCACCGCGACCGCGAGGCCGATCGCCGTCATGATCAGCGCCTCGCCAACGGGGCCCGCGACCTTGTCGATCGACGCCTGGCCGGCGATGCCGATCGCCGTCAGCGCGTGATAAATCCCCCACACCGTGCCGAACAGGCCAACGAAGGGCGCCGTCGAGCCGACGGTGGCCAGGAACGCGAGGCCATCCTGCGTGCGGCTCTGGATGTTATCGATCGCGCGCTGGATCGACATGCTGACCCATGTGTTCATGTCCACATTGCCGAGAAGCCCCTCGTGCTTGGACGTCGCTTCGAGGCCGGATTCCGCGATGAACCGGAAGGGGCTTCCTTCCTTGAGCGCCGTCGCGCCCTTGTGCACCGACGGGGCGGTCCAGAAGGTCTTGTCCGCCACGCGCGCCTGGTGACCCATCCTCGCCTGCTCGTAGACCTTGGTGATGATGATGTACCAGCTTCCCATCGACATGATGACGAGGATGCCGAGCGTGATGCGCGCAACGAGGTCCCCTCCCTTCCACAGCGCTTCGAGACCGTACGGGTTCTCGATGACCTCGGTCGTTTTTTCACCCACCTTCGGCGCCGCGGTCGGCGCGGCGGGCGCCGGCGTCACCGTGGTCGCAGGCATCGGTGGTGGCGGCGGTGTGGTGGACGGGGTCGCGGGCGCCGCAGGTTGTGCCTGCGCCTGTGCCGTCGCGGGGGCGAGCGCAACCGGCAGCGCAACGATCAGAGCCGCGGCAAGCAACGCCAGACGGGTCATCTTCAACATGTTTTCTCCACGCAAATGTTGGTTACGGACAACGCTGTTCACAGGACGAGCGGACGATGCGGACGGCAGGAGCGGCCGGGGCGACGTCAGCGTGGTGCTGTCGAACGCGCCCGGCCAAGCGCCTTCAAGCAGCGACCGGATGCGTCAGGGCTCGACGTTGCAATGGCCGCGGAATGCGGCGGTGCGACGGGGCGAGTCCCGGCGGGCGTGCACCCGGGAACAAGGTTCCCCGCGAGGAACGGGGCCTGGCATCGCCGGAAAAGCGCGAGATTGTACACAAACGGGGATGGATGTCCATTGGCGCCGACCCGCGGCGCATTTCAGCGCCCCGGGAGCGCATTGCATCCGCGCCGATACCGGTCCGTCGCAAGCATCTTGTTGCAGCGGCGGCGCGTTTCTACGATGCAGTCAATCGAACACGCACGCGCGACGCCGAAGGGTGAATCCGAATCGACTCGCGCGCGCATCGAACCGCACGAAGCCTCTACGCATACGAATGGAGAACACCATGAAGCGTTACCAGCCCTCCACCCCCCGCGCCTTTGTCGGCCTCGCTGCTGCATTCATGACGGCCGCGACGCTCGCGGTGTCGGTCGTCGCGCCGACGACGTTCGATGCGCAGGCCCGCGATGTCGCGACGTCCGCGGCGCAGTCGCAGAGTCACGCGTACGCCAATGCCGGGCCGTTGACCACGTCGATCGACGTCATCGCGGTACGGTCGACGCGGCTCGTCCCTGTCGTCCATACGCGTGTTCTCATGCGGCACGCGGTGTCGAGCTAGGAAGCGGTCGACACCCGTGCCTCATCCGACCGAGCGCCTCTGACAGTCGCGATGCACGCGCGCTCTCGCGCAACGCGACGCGCGCTCAGCGTGCCAGTGGCACCGTCGCCGCGACGTCGTAGTCCTGCACGGCGCGAATCTTCTCCTCGAGCTGCATGTAGCGCGCGGCCTTCACGGCAGGGAGTGCGCGCATGACGCGGTTGCGCATCGTCCGGCGTGCGCGCATGAGCGCCTCGTCCACCGCGAGCATTTCCGTCGCATATTGTTTCGCTGACGGATTGGTCATGGGCCGGTCGCGGAACATCAGTTCCTGCAACGCGACGCCGCGACGCCGTCCGTTGTTGTCGATCTCGCGCTGATACGCTTCGTAGATCGGCCAGAAGCGCTTCGCTTCCGATTCGCTCAAGTTCAGCATCGAGCCGACGAGCGCGCGCTTGTCGTTCTTGACCGCCTGCCGCAGCGCCTGCATGTCGGTGACGTCGCCAGCCTTTTCCTGCGCGTAAAGGGGCGCCGTCAGTCCAAGCGCGACGCCGAGCACGGCAACTGCGAATGCGTTCCTCATCGCTTAGCTTCCATGACGGTAGTCGAAGGCATCGAATCATGCTTGAGCTTCGCTTCGCCCGCAACAAACAAAACAGGGAGCCGGAGCTCCCTGTGCAAGGACGATGCGTGGCTGACTACTTGAACGCGTAACGGACGCTCGCGTAGTAGAAGCGGCCGGTCGGATCGGTGAGATAGGGGTCGTAGCCGATCTGGAACGCCCGATCCTGCCGGGTGAACGGCGGATCGCGATCGAACAGGTTCTTGACGCCGAGCGTCAGCGTCCAGTTCTTGAACCCGGTGTACGAGCCGTTGATACCCCAGATGCTGTACGCGCCAACGCGGCGCGTCGGCGTGTCGTCGGAAGGTTCGCTGTAACCGTGGACGTACAGTTGATTGACGTTTGCGCTCCACGGACCGAGTGTCCAACCCAGGTTCAGGTTGTGCTTCCAGCGCGGGAACGCGCCGGTTGAGCCCGCGCCTTGAACATTCGTCGCGGTCGCGCCCGCATACGTTCCAACGAGATGCTGCGTGCCGCTCGGGTCGGATTGATCCCACTCGATCATGTACGTTCCGTTCAGATCGACCTTGACCTGACCCCAGTCGGTTCTCGGGAAACGAACCGTAGCGTTGATGTCGACGCCCGATGTCGTCACTTCGGTGACGTTGACGTTGTTCTGGATCGCGAACTGGATGGGGCACGGTATCCCGCCAGGCGTCGTCGACGGCGGACAGCCGACGCTGCCGGCAGGGAAGCGTACGAGGATGCCTGCTGCTTCCGCCGCCACGACGTCGTTGAAGATCGGTCCCTCGGGTGGCGCACCGATCATGTCCTTTACGCGGATCCACCAGTAATCGGCGCCGAACGTGAACGCGGGCGTGGGCTCGACGACGAACCCGACCGTCCAATTGGTCGATTTTTCCGGCTTGAGGTTGGCATTGCCGCCGAACTGTGAATTGAACTGCGCGCCGCAGTCGCGCGGACTGTTGGTGACGGGGCAGCGCAGCGGATCGTCGTAGGTGCCGCCCGTGGACGACAGGTACGATGGCAGGAACAACTCAGGCAGGCTCGGCGCCCGGAAGCCTGTGCCCCATGAGCCACGCACGAGAATTTGACGCGTCGGCTGCCAGCGCAGCGAAAACTTGGGGTTGGTCGTGCTGCCGATGTCCTCGTAGTCGTCGTAGCGGAGCGCGACATTGCCCTCGAGCGTCCGGGTGATCGGGACGTTCAACTCCGCCGACACCGCCCAGACATTCCGCTTCACTTCCGGCAGCGGGGGAATGCTGCCGCCGAATCCGGGAACATCACCCGTCGCCAGAATCGGCGAAGAATCCTGCTGGAACGTCTCGCGGCGATAGGCAGCGCCGAGCGCGAGCGCCATCGAGCCGGCCGGAAGCTGGTAGATCTCGCGCGACGCGTTGACGGTGAAATCCGTCATCGTCGCCTTGTTTTCCTGGATCGGGCCGAGGATCAGCGCCTGGCGCATCAGAGCAAGCGCCTCCGGCGTATTGAATCCGAACAGATTGATCTGGCCGCTGTTGAGGATCGACAGCAACTGCGTGCCGCGCACCCAACCGGCCTTCCATTCGTCCTTCGCCTTGCTGTCCGACCAGTTGATCGCGGCCGTGTAATCCCAGCCGGCGATGACGCCCTGCAAACCCCCCACGACGCGCGTCTGCTCGATCGTATTGAAATCGGTCCGGGGACCGAGCTCGAGCGAGCGCCAGAACACCTCGAGTGGCTCCCCGTCCACGCCATGCGCGGCGGCCAGCGCGTGTGGATAGAAGGGCGAGCTGGGAGTAGTCAGCACCGGCTCACCCGTGATGATCGTCGCCGACGAAATCGGGGACGGCGACACCCGGGACGTGGACTCGGTCCGCGACCAGGATCCTTCGATGAAGGCCTGGTGGTCGGGATGGAATTGCCAGCGCGCGGAACCGAACACGTTCCAGGATTCGGACGGCGGCACGATGTCGATCACGCTTGCGTAGTCGAAGCGGCACTGCTCGCCACGGCCTGGAACGGCAAACGAGAACGGAGGCGCGCACGCAGGGAATCCCGGGCTCGCGGCCGCATCGGGCAACGCGACAATGCCCGGAAAGGAATTGCCGGACGTCTTGTCGAACAGGCCACCCGGCGGATTTTCGATGAAGGCCGACCTCGAGAAACTGCGCTGCTTCGCGGCGATCGGCTTGATCTTGTTCCAATCGACGGTCGCGAATACGTTAAACCTGTCGCGCGATAGATCGCCCCAACCCGCGGTGACGTTGTACCGCTGCGTCTCGCCGCCGCCCTGCTCCGAATCCCCGTAATACGCGAATGCCTCGACACCCGTGAAGTCCTTGCGCAGTATGAAGTTGATCACGCCGCCGATCGCATCCGTTCCGTAAACCGCAGATGCGCCGTCCGTCAGCACCTCCACGCGCTCTATCGCGGACAACGGGATGGAGTTGATGTCGACGCTGGTACCCGAGAACGCCGTATTGGCCAGCCTGCGGCCATTCAACAACACGAGCGTTCGCGCCGAACCCAATCCGCGCAATGACGCCGACGCGTAGCCCACGCCGGTCGACCCCTCGGAACCTTGCAGGTTCAGGCCGCCGATCGACGAATTGGAACTCAGTCGGTCGACGACGCCCATCGCAGTCTGGATACCAACCTGCTCGATCTCCTGCCGGGTGATTACCTGCACGGGCAGAGCGCCTTCGCCTTCAACGCGACGAATGTTCGAGCCCGTAACCTCAACACGGATGTCAGGAGCAGTCGGCGTTTGCGCATACGCGCCGGACAACGACGCTGCACTCCCCACACCAGCCAGACAGGCAAGCGCGGTCGCGACTTTTTTGCGTTGGAAACTCATCACGAACCCCCAGAAAGAGTGACTGACGGGACAGGATTGACTGCCTTGCGGCACGCATCGATAACGGTACATGCCGCGCCTTTTCAGCGGCAATCAAACTTCCGCGAACCGTCGAGCCGTGCGCCGAGGGTGTTGCAATTAGCCAACGGGGCGAGTTGCGAGAGTGCGGGGCGCGACCATGCCAACGGCATGAAGGCCGCGTCCGCGGTTGATGCGGCGCCTTAACTATGTACGCGTCACGCGCTGTTTCTTCGATGGTTCAGCGCGATCGGTGCGGCGCGCACGCCATTTCTTTGCAACGTTCAGCGCAGGCCCGGATACGGACAGCCGGCGATGTCCTCGACGTAGTCGACGACCGGCTCCCATCGCGGCTGCCCCAGCGCTTCGAATTGCGCGTTCAGGTAATAGCGCTTGCACGGTTCGAGCGTCAGCGCCATCGTCCGCAGCGGAGCGCCGCCCGGCCAGCGCGACGCGCCCTGCAGGACGATCTCGTGCGGCCCCGGATCGAGCTTGATCGGGTATTGAGCGTAACTGCTGTACCCGTCCACCTTCTCGATCAGCGCGGGCTGCCGATTCAGGACCGCGCGGTGATAGCGGTTGCCGGACACCTCGCTCCATACGGGACCGTACGTAGCACAACCCGCCAACGACGACGCGAGTACCAAAACGACGGTGGATCGCATCATGACATTTCCTCTCATGGGTGATGTCAACGCGAACATTGAAGCGCGACGCAATCATCCCGTCCAGCGCTCGCGGCGTACGCAAGCGATGGAATAAAAGAATCCGTGGCCGAATAAAAAGCCGTGGCCGACCTTGCGGCCGGCCACGGCGAGTGCTGTGCGGGGCCGCGTTTGCAGCGGCCCGTTCTTACGAGCTTATTTGAACGTGTACGACGCCTCGACGTGGAAGAACCGTCCGCGCGCCGTGTACAACGGTGCGAAGCCCACCTGCTCATACTGGTTGTTGACGGCGTTCGTTTCGCTGAACGGCGGCGTCCGATCGAACAGGTTGATGACCCCACCGCTCAGGCGCCAGCCCTTGAATCCAGTGTACGCGGCGTTGATGTCCCATTGCTCGTTCGAGCTCACGCGACGCACGCCTTCAACGAGCGACGGGTCGCTCGCAGTCCACGGGTTCGGCGTATCGGTGAAGCCGCCGACCGACCGGATGAACAGGTTCGCTTCCCACGAACGCCATTCGGTGCCGATCTGGAACACGTTGCGGATGCGTGGGAGCGCGTAAGTACCGTTGAACTCCGCCCACTCGCCGCCGACTTCACGCGTGCGCTGGTGGATGTAGTACGTCGCCGCATCACGAATGATGACGTTTCCGACCACCGTGTTCGGCAACCGCAGGCGGAGGTCGATATCCACCCCCTCGGTACGACTTTGCGCGACGTTCTGGAGGTTCGTGAACACAAACAGCCGCGAACTCACGGGATCCCGATTGAACAGACCCTGTTGGAGCGCGGAGGTGATCGTCGGCGTCGTGATCGCATCGTCCTTGTCGATCCGCCACCAGTCCAACGTGCCCGAGAACGGACCGAAGTCGGTGACGACGCCGACGTTCCACGTCTTGCCCTTTTCCGGCTTCAGGTTCGGGTTCGAGCCATTCACCTGGAAGAACGCAACGTCGCACCCGGGCTCGAAGCCGATCAGGATGCAGTCCTGGTCTTCGGTGATATCCCCTGCACCCTGCTCCTGTGCACCGAAGAGCTGCTTCAGGCTGGGCATACGGAAGCTTTCCGTATACGAGGCACGGAACGCGAGCTGCCGCAGCGGCGTCCAGTACACGCCAATCTTCGGCGACGTCCTCGACGCCGTCGTGTAGTGGTCGTAGCGGATCGCACCCTGCAGTTCAACCGTCTTGATCAAGGGAACGCTGACCTCGCCGAACACCGCATACGCGCGGCGATTGGCGTCGACCAACGATTGCTGGATGCTGCCGACGACGAGACCCTGCTGCTGCAACTCGTCGGGGATATCCGCCAGCGACTCCTTCCACCACGAACCGCCGAACGCCCAGCCGATGTTCCCGGCCGGCAGGCCCCACGGCGCCGTACCCCGCATACGGGCGTCAGCGAAATCGACCTTCGACTTGCCCTCGCGTACCGGTGTGACCTTGAGGCTCTCGACGAACGCGGGGTCGTTGGTCGTCACCGTCGGGTCGATCAGGCCGTTGCCGGTGGCATCCGCCCACAGGTTGGCGTCGTAGTAGTTCTTGTCCTTGTTGGAAACCTTGCTCTCGCCGTGGCCGATGGCAAAGTCCCAGTCGAACCACTTGGTCGTGCCTTCGAGGCCCGCATTGATGTCGAAGAGTTCCGACGTGCGGTCGGTGATCCGCGGTCCGCCCTGCATGAAGCGGCCGGCGATCAGGCCCGTCCCGCTCGGCACGACGAAGAAATCGGGAACCGGATGCGCTTCGAAGTGATCCTTGGCATGCGCATACGACAGGTGAGCGAACGCTTTCAAATCGGGATTGATCTTCACGTTGCCGACGATCATGCCGGCGTAGCGGTCGGCGCCGTTGTACATCGTCAGCAGGCTGGCGTTGAAGTCATAGCGGCAGCGCAACCGGAACAGTTCCGGCGGACAGGGGCGCAGCGTGTCGCCGGTAAACGCGCCGGTTTCTGGATCGACGAAATTGCCCTGTGGGGCGAAGGAACTGCGGCCGTCCAGCGAACCCAGTCGGCGAAAGTCGACCGACTTGGAGATTTCACGGTCCTTGCGGTAGATCGGGTCGCGCTTGAAGTAATCAAACGCAAACAGGACGTTGTAGCCGTCGCGGTCGTAGTTCCCGAGGCCCGCAGCGAGACTTGCGCCCTTTTCTTCGCCGTCACCCTCGGAGCTGATGCCGTAGCGACCGCTTACTTCGATACCCGAGAAGTCCTTCCGCGTGATGAAGTTCACCACGCCGGCCACCGCATCCGCGCCGTAAATCGCGGATCCGCCGTCCTTCAGGATCTCGACGCGTTCGATGGCGCTGATCGGAATCATGTTGACGTCGACGGCGGCTCCCGCCCCCGTCGAGTCGTACAGCGCGTTCACCGGCAGTCGGCGCCCGTTCAACAGTACGAGAACGTTGGTTTCGGAGAGCCCGCGCAGGCGGATCGTCGCCGTGCCCGAACCCGACGGCGAGTTCGACGCGATTTCGCCCTGGTCGTAGATGTCGATCGTGGGTATGTAGCGCAGCAGTTCGTTGACCGTGCGCGCGCCGGTGCGCTGAATTTCCTCGCGCGTGACGATCTCGACCGGCAGGGCCCCCTCGCCCTCGGTGCGCTTGATGTTCGACCCCGTCACGTCGACCTTGAAGTCGGGCCGCGTGTTCGACGGTACGTCCGGGTTTTGCGCCTGGCCGAATGCCCCCGACGCGATGATCGCGCCGCCGATTCCGAGCAGGCAGCCGAGCGCGGCTGAAACTCTTTTACGTTGGAAAACCATTGGAAACCCCCAAAAAGAATACGGGCGAAAGACTTAGGTGACTTTCGCTTCGTCTGAAGCGCGGGAAACCCTGAAGATTGTTACGAAAAGTTAAAACGAGTCGGCCGATCGGCACACAGTAGCAACGTTACAACAGCCCCGTTTGGTGCAACAACGAAACTCCGCTTCGTTCGGTAGAATCCGGGCTGCTGTGTTGCAAATTCACCCACAAACCACCGGCAGGCCATCGGCCCGACGCCGCGCAACCGTTGTGACGATGCGACAATCGAATGCCCTCGGTTCGAACGCTCGTTCGTTTCATATCGAACGCGCGATGCCCTCCGACGTCCCGGCGTTACATGCGCTTATCGGCGGCCTGGCCGAATACGAGCGGTTATCGCATCTTTGCGTCGCTACCGAGGCGGATCTGGCGGAGGCGCTGTTCGGCAATCCGCCGGCCGCCGAGGCCTTGATTGCCAGAGTTGATCCACATTCTGAGAATGCAGCCGGTTTCGCCTTGTTTTTCCATACTTACTCGACGTTCCTAGGCCGGCGCAGCCTGTGGCTCGAGGACCTTTTCGTCGTGCCGGAGCTCCGCGGCGCAGGGCTCGGGCGCGCGTTGCTGCACACGCTGGCCGCGCTCGCCGTCGAACGCCGTTGCGGCCGTTTCGAGTGGGCGGTGCTGGACTGGAACGCGCCCGCCATTGCCTTTTACCAATCGCTTGGCGCGACGATCCTGCCCGACTGGCGAATCGCCCGTGTGACCGGCGCCTCGCTGACCCGCATGGCCCGTGACGCCGTCCCAGCGCCGGCGCGCCCGCCAAACCCCGCGCCGTAACATCCCGGCGAATTCACCTGAGCCTTTCATGCCCGACTTCCTGTCCTTCGACGCGCGCGCGTCGGTCCCCCCCATCGACGCCGACTTCTGGTCCCTCCGCTTCGTCGAAGAAGCCTGCGAGGCTTTCGCCGTCCGCAAGAACGTCCCTCAGCCGTGGGCGCTTGCAACGGACCGAGGCGTCATGGCTTCCGTCTACGCAGGCGGCGGCTACGGCTATGCGGCGACTGCCGATACGTCGCCGCGCGGCGTGCGCGACGTCATCGAGCGCGCCGCGGCATGGGCACGCGCGACCGCGAAGCACGCGCTGATCGATTCGCGATCGTTGCCCCGGCCGGCGCCCCGTGGGAACTATGCGTCGCCGTCTCTCGCCGCGCCCCTGCCGTCGCGCCAGGAATGGTTCGATCTGCTGCAGCGCGAATCGCTAGAAGCAGGCCTCGATCCGAGAATCGTCGACTGGGAGGCGCTCGTCGACGTGCGGCACGCGACCCATCGGCTGATCACGAGCGAAGGTGGCGACGTGACGCAGCGCTACCGCTTCCTGTACCCGTCGATCACCGTGACGGCGCATGCCGACGGCGTCACGCAGCAACGATCGCTCAATGGGCAGCGCGGCATCTGTCAGCAGGGCGCGACCGAGATCCTGGCGCGGTTCCATTTCACGGGTAGCGGCAGGCGCATCGCCGAGGAAGCGGTCGAAATGCTCGCCGCGCCAAACTGCCCGTCAGGCCGCATGGACGTGCTGCTGGCGCCGGATCAGATGGTGTTGCAGATTCACGAGTCGATCGGGCATCCGCTGGAACTCGACCGCATCCTCGGCGACGAGCGCAATTTCGCCGGGACGAGTTTCGTGACGCCTGACATGTTCGGGTCGTATCGGTACGGATCGGAGCGCCTCAACATCACGTTCGATCCGACGCGCCCGGAAGAGCTCGCGAGCTACGCCTTCGACGACGAAGGGACGCGTGCCGAGAAGATCTTTCTCATCCGCGACGGAATCCTCGAGCGTCCGCTCGGTGGTGCGATCTCGCAATCCCGCGCGGGGCTTGCAGGCGTGGCGAACGCACGCGCCGACAGCTGGAATCGCCCGCCGATCGATCGGATGGCCAACCTCAATCTGGAGCCTGGCGACGCGTCATTCGACGATCTGGTGGCGAGCATCGAACACGGTGTGCTGCTCGAAACGAATTCTTCGTGGTCGATCGACGATTCGCGCAACAAGTTCCAGTTCGGCTGTGAACGCGGCCGCATCATCGAGCACGGAAAGCTTGGCCGCGTCGTGAAGAACCCGAATTACCGCGGCATCAGCGCGCAGTTCTGGCGCAGCCTCGCGCACGTTGGCAATGCCGACACCGTGCAGGTGCTCGGCACGCCGTTTTGCGGAAAAGGCGAGCCGTCGCAGACGATACGCGTCGGTCACGCGTCGCCGGCGTGCGTGTTCACCAACGTCGACGTCTTCGGGGGCGAGCACTGATGCGCCCCGAAGCTTTTTTCAGCGAGATCGTAGCGACGATCGATCAGTCGCTGGTCCACGGCGAGCGCCACGCGACGTCGTATGCGGCCGAGGACACCGATTTCATCCGCCTGAACCGCGGCAAGGTGCGGCAACCGGGTCATGTGGCCCAACGGTACGTCGATATCCGGTTGATTCACGGGATGCGTCACGTGTCGCACGCGCTGTCGCTCAGCGGTGACCTTGCGACCGACAGCGAGGCGGTGCAGGCAGCGGTCGCGGCGCTGCGCACCGTGCTTGCGGACGTTTCGGATGACCCGCATCTGCTGCTGCCCTCGACGGTGAACTCGACGCGCACGTCCCGCGGCGGGCCATTGCCGCCGTCGGAGGCGCTCGTCGACACGATCGTCGACGCGGCGGAGGGTCACGACCTCGTCGGGTTCCTCGCGGCGGGCCCGGTCTATCGCGGCTTCGCCAACTCGGACGGCCAGCGCAACTGGCACGAAATCACGGCGTTCAACGCGCAGTGGAGCCTGTACCACCGCGCGGACAAGGCGGTGAAGGCGGCGTACAGCGGATTCGCGTGGGACGACGCGGAACTGCGCTCGCGAATGTCCGCCGCGGCCGATCAGCTCGGCGTGATCAGCACGCCGCCGAAGTCGTTGTCGCCAGGGAAATACCGGGCATACCTGGCGCCCGCCGCAATGCAGGAAATCGCGCAACTGTTGAGCTTCGGCGGGTTCTCGGCGCGCGCACTCGAAACGCAGCAGAGCGCACTCGCGAAGATGCGCACCGGCATGACGCTCGATGCGCGCGTTCACGTCAGCGAGGACATCGCGACGGGTGTAGCGCCCGCGTTCCAGTCCGACGGCTTTACGCGCCCTGCCGACGTCGCGTTGATCGACGCCGGCGCGCTCGTCGGCGCGCTCGTATCGCCGCGCACGGCGCGCGAATTCGCGCTGTCGGCGAACGGCGCAAATCCGTGGGAGGCGCCCGAGGCGCTGTCGATGAGGGGTGGCGCGCTCGCGACGTCGGATGCGTTGCGCGCGCTCGATACCGGTCTCGCCGTCGGCAATCTCTGGTATCTCAACTACTCGGATCGCCCCGCGTGCCGCATGACGGGCATGACGCGCTTCGCGACGTTCTGGGTCGAGAACGGCAGGATCGTGGCGCCCGTCGACGTGCTGCGCTTCGACGACACGCTCTATCGAATGCTCGGCGACAATCTCGAGGCGTTGACCACGGAGCGTGAGCTGCTGCTCGAATCGAATACGTACGGCTCGCGGTTGCTGACGAGTTTCGTGCTGCCGGGAGCGCTCGTGTCGGAGATGAGCTTCACGCTCTGAAGCCCGTTTCGGCTAATCCGCTGCGCGCGCCCCTTCGCCGCGCCATCCCTTGGGAATCGACGCTAGCAGCCGCTGCGTATACGGCATCTTGGGGTGCCGGTAGATCTCGTCGGAATTCGCGATCTCGACGATCTCTCCATCGTTCATCACCATCACCTGGTCGGAGATGTACTTGACGACGGCGAGGTCGTGCGAGATGAAGATGTACGAGAGCTTGAACTCGTCCTGCAGGTCCTGCAGCAGGTTCAGCACCTGCGCCTGCACCGAAACGTCGAGCGCCGATACCGATTCGTCGCAGATCAGGATGTCGGGCTTCATCGTCAGGCAGCGCGCAATGGCAATGCGCTGGCGCTGGCCGCCCGAGAATTCGTGCGGGTATTTGTAGAATGAAACTTCCGCCAGGCCGACGCGGTTCAGCAGCTCGAACGCCATGTCGGTGCGCTCCTGCGCCGTCTTGCCGATGCCGTGGATCGACATCGGCTCGACGATGATCTGGCCGACGGTGAAGCGTGGGTTGAGCGACGCGTACGGATTCTGGAAGATGATCTGGATCCGCCGCTTGTAATCCATGAATTGCCGCTGTGACATCGAAAGCAGGTCCTTGCCTTCGAAGATGGCCTCGCCGGTCGTCGCCTCGTGCAGCCGCATGAGTGTCAGGCCGACGGTCGTCTTGCCGGATCCGGATTCGCCGACGAGCCCGAGTGTCTTGCCCTTCGGCAGCTGAAACGACACGTTCTTCACCGCCTTGAACTCGCGCTTGCCGAACAACCCTTCGCGCGAATAGAAGCTCTTGCCGAGGTTCTTCACGTCGAGGAGGATCGGGTCGCTTGGCCGTACGCCGCGCCTGCGGTCCTCCATGTGCTTCGGGCCGGTGCCGTAGAGGAAGTCGTCGATCACCGGCAAGCGCGTCGGTCGGCGGTCGAGCTGCGGCCGGCACATCAGCAACGCCTTCGTGTAGGTGTCCTGCGGCGTTTCGAACACCGCCTTCGCCGGACCCTGTTCGCGGATTTCGCCGTTGCGCATGACGACGACGTAATCGGCGATCTCGCCGACGACCGCCAGATCGTGCGTGATGAACAATACCGACATCTGGTGGCGCTTCTGCAACGCGCCGATCAGGTCGAGGATCTGCTTCTGGATCGTCACGTCGAGCGCCGTCGTCGGCTCGTCGGCGATCAGCAGCTTCGGCTCGCACGCGATCGCCATGGCGATCATCACGCGCTGCTGCTGTCCGCCCGACAGTTGCGACGGAAACGCATCGATGCGCCGCTCGGGCTCGGGAATGCCGACCTCCTTCAAGAGATCGACCGCGCGCTTGCGTGCAGCGCGGCCCGTCATCCCCATGTGCAGCCGCAGCACTTCCTCGAGCTGCCAGCCGACGGTGAACACGGGGTTCAGCGACGTCATCGGCTCCTGGAAGATCATCGAGATATCGGCGCCGCGCAGCTTGCGCAGTTCACCCGTCGGCAGCGCCACCAGATTGCGTTCGCCGTAGATGATTTCGCTTGCCGGATCGACGATCGAGTTTTCCGGCGGCAACAAGCCCAGCATCGCGAGCGACGTGACGGACTTGCCCGATCCCGATTCGCCTACCAGCGCGACCGTGCAGTCGCGCGGGATGTCGAACGTGATGCCCTTGACCGCGTCGAAAATCGTCTCGCGGTCGAGCCGGAAGGAAACGCGCAGGTTGCGAACGCGGATGAGGGGGTCGGCCATGTGTGCAGTGTCGTTGCGGGTCAGATGCCCGCACGACCCTTGAGCTTCGGGTCGAGCGCGTCGCGCAGCGAATCCGTGAAGAGGGAAAAAGCCGTGACCAGCAGCGCCATCGCGGCGGTCGCGGACACGAGCTGCCACCACTTGCCGAGGATCAGTTCGTTCTGCGCCTCGTTCAGCATCGAGCCCCACGACACGACGTCGACGGGCACGCCGAAACCGAGGAACGAGAGGATGACTTCCGACTTGATGAAGCCGACGACGAGGATCGAGAGCTGCACGAGCACGACGTGCGAAACGTTCGGGAAGATGTGGATGAACATGCGGCGCGGGTTCGACGCGCCGATCGCGTCGGCTGCCTGCACGTATTCCCGGGACTTGTGCTTCAGGTATTCCGCGCGAATCAGCCGGAATACGCCGGTCCATCCGGTGAGGCCGAGGATCAGGATGATCGTCAGCATGCCCTTCTGCTGCAGCACGGCGGCAACCGCGAGAATCAGCAGCAGGTAGGGGATCGAGCTGAAGACGCTGTAGAACCAGTTGAAGAAATCGTCGACCCAGCGGCCGTAATAACCGGCGACGGCGCCGAACACCGTGCCGAGGAACGTCGCGAGAGCCGCCGAGGCGATGCCGACGAAGATCGACGTTTCCGATCCCTTGATCGTCTTCTTCAGCACGTCGCGTCCCCATTTGTCGCCACCGAGCGGCAACGTCGCCCGGCGTTCCTCCGCCTTCGCCTGCGCGGTGACGCCTTTGCCGGCGCGTATGTCGGCCATCACGTCGGCGAGCGGATCGACCGATTTTTCCTCGGCCGCCGGGGGACCCGCAGCCGGCGCCGAAGGAGCAGCGGCCCCACCGCGGCGCAATTGCTCGAGCACGTCGCCGATCGGATCGACGATCGTCGACTTGTACTCCGTCGCAGGCGTCGCGGCTTCGGTCGTCACCGGACCTGAGGGTGTGGCGGGTGCCGCAGCGCCTTCCGTTTCGACGAAGGACGGTGGCGCGTAATTGATGCCCACCTCGCGGTTCCAGTCTGCCGCGATCAACCCCGTGCCGGACAGGATCATCATCACCAGAAACAGAGCGACGATGGCGAGCGACACCATGCCGACGTGATCGGACTTGAGCCGCCGCCACGCCAATACCCACAGGCCGGGCGAAACGGCGTGCGGACCCTCGCGTGCGAGCGGACGCGATCCCTCGCGAAGCGTTGCAATGTCGGTGGCCATGCTCTCGCTCCGCTATTTGAGCTGTACCCGCGGATCGACGGCCTTGTACGTCAGGTCGGCGAGCAGGTTGGTTGCAATCGTCGCCAGCGCGACATAAACGGTGATTGCCTTGATCACCGGAAAGTCCGACCGCTCGACCGCGAGGATCACCTCACGGCCGATTCCCGGGATCGAGAAAAAGCGCTCGATCAGGAACGATCCCAGCAGCAGCGCAGGGATGCCCGCCATCAGGAAAGTGATGATCGGGATCGAGGCATTGCGCAGGACGTGAATCCACATGATGCGGTTTTCGGAAACGCCCTTGGCTCGCGCCGTGCGGACGTAGTCCTGGTTGATCTCGTCCAGCACGAACGTGCGGTAGAGACGCAGATCCGGCGCGATGCTGACGACGAGGCCGATCAGGATCGGCAGCGACGAATAGACGAACAGGTTCTCGATGAAGCCGTCGCCCCAGCCCTGCACGGGGAACCAGCCGAGCTTGTAGGCGAAGACGTACTGGAAGACGATGATGTAGACGAGGATCGACACCGAGAGGCCGATCGTGCAGATGATCATCACCATGCGATCGGTGAACGATCCGCGCACGTAGGCGACGGCGAGTGCGAGGCCGATCGAGATCAGCGTCGCGAGCAGCACCAGCGGCACGACGACGGTCAGCGACGGACCGAGCCGCGTCATCAGGATGTGCGAGACGCGTTCGTTCGTGCTCCAGCTCGCGCCGAAGTCGGCCGTGAGGACCTGCTTGATGAAAATCCACAACTGGACCCAGTACGGCTGGTCGACGCCGAGCTGGCGGCGGATGTTGTCGATCTGCTCCTGGTTGCTGATCTTGCCCGCGAGCACGTACGCGGGATCGCCGCCCACCCAGTTGAAGAGCAGGAACACGAGCAGGATGACGCCGAGCATCGTCGGCACCATCTGCCACAGTCGTCGAACGATGTAGGCACCCACGCGGTCGCCTCCTTCATGCACCCGCGCGGCAGCGAGCGAGCGGCGTCGCGAGCGCCGCGTTCGCTACACGCGCGGTGCGGTGGTCAATCGGGAACGGCTTTCCTGCCTGCAGCAGCCGGCGCGGCGCCGGGCGACTTCGCGATGTCGATGAACTGCCATTCGGCGTGCAGGATCGGATGTTTCTTGTATCCGAGCACGCGCGGCTGGATCAGCATGTTGCGATACGTGGTGGTGTCGAGCCGCCACGGCGCATAGTTCTCGATGATCCGGGTCATCTCGTGATACAGCTTGTTGCGCTCGGGTGAATCCGGCATGCGCGTCGATTGCTCGTACAGCCGATCGTATTCGGGGATCTGCGCGCAGCCGTTGTTGTTCTGGCCGATGTTCTTCCCATACAGCAACTGCATGAAATTGTCCGCGTCCGGATAGTCGGCGATCCACGACGCAGTGCGCATCATCAGCTTGCATTGCCGCTCCAGCTTGAGCAGCTCCGGAAACTTGTCCTTCTGGACTTCCATGCGCACGCCGATCGAGTCGAGCGCCTTTTTCCACAACTCGTCGAGCTGGCGTCCCAGCGAATCGGGGCGCGACGCATAGCGGATCGTAAACGGCTTCCCGTCCGGGAGGTTACGCCAGCCGTCGGGACCTTTCTTGTAGCCGACCGAGTCGAGCAACCTGTTCGCGAGTGCCGGGTCGTACTTGATCGACGACCGGTACTTGGGATCGTGGCCGACGACGCCGGGTGGGATCGGATATTCGTTCTCGATCGCCTGGCCGTTGCGCACGACGTTGATCTCGTCGGCCACGTTGTACGCCATCGCCATCGCACGGCGCAGCGCAACCTTCTCCTTCGAAAGCCCGCCGACGATCGGGTCCTGCATGTTCCAGTACACGTAGCCAAGCGCAGGATCGATGATGCGGGAAAGCTTCACGCCCTTCTTCACGAACTCGGGCTTGAGCTTGCCGCCGTCGAGGACGTTCGGCGCCAGCGGACCGCCGAGATCCATCAGGTCGAGTTCGCCGTTCTGGAATGCGAGCAACCGTGCCTGGTCTTCCTCGATGATGCTGACCTCGACCCGACCGACGAGGGGCATCTTCTTGCCCTTCATCTCCTTGATCAGCGCCTGGTCCTCGGGATCGTTCGATTTGAAGTCCCAGACGAAGCCGCGGAACTCCGGATTCGCCTCGAGGATTATTTTCGAGCTGCGCATCCATTGCTTCAGCCGATACGCGCCCGTTCCAACTGGGTTCGCCATCGCGCGCCCGCTCTCGTCGCGGTAAGCGTCGATGACCTCGCGCGCGACTGCGGACGTCGGTTCGTGCGCGAGTATGTACGGCAGGTTGTAATCCGTCTGCTTGAGCCTTATGCGAAGCGTGTAGCGATCGGGCGTTTCGAGGCCGTCGACCTTCGCGTCGTAGTCGAACTTGCCGCTCTTCTTCGCCGCTTCCGCGAGCTCGTCGAGGCCGACGATCTTGCCTTCGACGAGCCACGCCCACGGCGAGCGCAGCTTCGGATCGATCAGGCGCTTCAGCGCGTACGCGTAGTCGGCCGCGACGAGCTCGCGCTTGCGGCCTTTGAACACCGGGTCGTCGATGAAGTGAATGCCCTTGCGCAGGCGCACGGTGTACGTCTTGCCGCCATCGGTGATCTCCGGCAATGCCTCCGCAGTCAGCGGAACGAGCTTGGCGGGCCGCGCAAGATAGTCGTAAGTGAGCAGCGTCTCGAACAGCATCTGCTCGATCGTCGCCGAATAGAGATCCTGCACGCCGGCGGGATCGAACCCCGTTTCGGCGACCGGGAACACGTGGCGAACGACCTTCGTCGGATCGGCCGAATGCGCGGGAACGCTTGCGACGAGCAACGTTGCCGCCAGGCAAGCGCGCCACAGCGGGGCAATTGCACGGCCGATACCGGCGGCGCGCATCAGCTGCGCCCTCCGCCCGCGAGATCGAGATCCATGTAGATGAATTCGGCGTTCAGGATCGGATGCTTCTTGTAGCCTTTGACCCACGGACGGATCAGCTGATTTCGCTCGCGCGAAACGTGGAGGCTCCACGCGCCGTCGACTTCCATTTGCCGCGACATGTCGAGGAACAGCCGATTGCGTTCGGGTGAATCCGCGGGCAGCGCGCGCGCCTTGTCGTACATCGCGTCGAACGCCTTCGATTCGTAGCAGCCGTTGTTGCTCTGTCCGGTGTTCGGACCATAGAGCAGCTGCATGAAGTTCTCGCCATCGGGGTAGTCGGCCGACCACGCCGCACCCCACATCATCAGCTGGCAGGCCTTCGTGGCCTTCAACTGATCCGCGAACTTGCCGGGCTGGAATTCCATCCGGATGCCGATCGCATCCATCGATTTCCTCCACAGCTCGTTGAACTCGCGGTCGATCGCCGACGTGCCCGTGGCCTGCCTTATTACCATCGGCTTGCCGTCCGGCAGCGTACGGTAGCCGCCGGCGCCCTTCTTGTAGCCGAAGTGATCGAGCAGCTTGTTCGCAAGCACCGGGTCGTACTGGTTGATGCTGCGGTAATACGGATTGAACCCGACCACGCCATAGGGAATCGGCATCTGCGCCTGCACCGCCTGGTGCTTGCGCACGACGCGGATCTCCTCGTCGAGGTCGTAGCCCATGATGATCGCGCGGCGCAACGCGATCTTTTCCTTCGAAAAACCGCCGACGAGTGGATCGCGGAAATTGAAGAACGTGTACGCGATGTCGGGATCGATCGCCTTGAAGAGCGTCACGCCCTGCTCGGTCCACTGCGGCTTCAGCTTGTTTTCCGCGTCGAAGACTTCCTGCCGGAACGTCGCCGGCAACCCGAGCCAGTCGAGTTCCTTGCGGCTGAACGCAAGCCAGCGCGACTGATCCTCCTCGATGATCGAAATCTCGACGCGGCCGATCTCGGGAATGGACTTGCCCTTCATTGCCGAGACGACACCCGTGTCCCAGGGGTCGTTCGTCGGCTGGAATTCCCAGACGGTCTTCCGGTAATCCGGATTCGCCTCGAGCACGATGCGCGCACCGCGCCGCCACTCCTTCAGCGTGTAAGGCCCGGTGCCGACGGGATGCGCCTGCACGTCGTCGCCGTAGGCTTCGACCACTTCGCGGGCGACGGCACCGTACGGCACGTGCGCAAGCGTGTACGGGAAGAGATAGTCGACCTCCTTCAGCTTGAAGCGCAGCGTGTACTTGTCGAGCGCGACGAGCCCGGGAATCGTCGCGCGGTAATCGAAGCTGCCGGTCTTCTTCGCCGCCTCGATCTGCTGGTCGAGGCCGTCGATGCGACCCTCGATCATGAACGCCCATGGCGAACGGTTCTTCGGATCGGCGAAGCGCTTGAACGAGTAGACGTAATCCTCGGCGGTGAGCTCGCGGCGCTGGCCCTTGAACGCCGGATCGGGCGTGAAATAGATGCCGCGCTTCAGATGAACGATGTACGTGCGGCCGCCGTCGGCCACCTCGGGCATCGCTTCGGCGGTGTGCGGAACGAGCTTCGCGGGACGCGCCAGGTAGTCGTACGTCAAAATGGGTTCGAAGATCGCCTCGTTCACCGTGTTCGAGTACACATCCGATACGCGCACCGGATCGAAACCCGTCTCGGCGACAGGAAACGAAATGCGCAGCACCTTGGCCGGATCGGCGGCGAGGACGGAGGCGGCGATCAGCAGCGCCGCTGCGCCGCTCGCCCAACGGGTGAACGTAGGCATGCGCACTCCGAAGTTTGGAAAAAAGCGGCGTAATGTAACATTCCCCGCTGAAATAACGCTTAAGCGCATCCTGGCGCATAAGACCGTCCGGCGGGCCGTTCGTTGCCCGCCTCCGCCGCTTTTCCATCGATGACCAAGCCGCACTACTGGGACGATGCGACGCGCGCACTCGCCGGGCGGGACGCGGTGCTCGCGAAATTGATCGCCGCCTATCCTGGTCTCCATTTGACCCGGCGCGGCGACCCGTTCACCACGCTGGCACGCGCGATCGTCGGCCAGCAGATCTCGGTCAAGGCCGCGCAGACGATCTGGGAGCGGCTGCAAAAGGCGTGCGGCAGCGTGAGCGGCGCGCCGCTCGATCCGTTGCGCGTGCAGCGCAAGCGGATTGCGACGCTCCGCGCGTGCGGCCTGTCCGAACGCAAGGCCGAATACATCCGCGATCTCGCCCGCCATTTCGTCTCGTCCCGACTCGATCCGGCAGCCTGGCCGGCGCTCGATGATGAAACGCTGATCCTGGCGCTCGTTGACGTCAAGGGCATCGGACGCTGGACGGCCGAAATGTTCCTGATGTTCCACGAACTGCGGGCGAACGTGCTGCCCGTCGACGACATCGGTTTGCAGAAAGCCGTCGCGTTGCACTATTTCGACGGCGAGCGGCCGACGCTCGAAGCGTTGCGCGCCCTCGGCGAACGCTGGCAGCCGTATCGGAGCGTCGCCACGTGGTACCTCTGGCGGTCGCTGGATCCGATACCGGTCGAGTACTGAGTGGCGGGCCAAAGTTTCGGTCGCGGTGAAGTTTCTGTTTCGCGAATGGCGCGTCGTTCGAGTCTCGCTGCGCG
>Ga0209974_10000051_pt1 | contig 29511 bp, 19 predicted proteins | sample InoplaM3SPM_FD_187592 | JGI IMG/M metagenome (GOLD analysis project Ga0209974, IMG submission 187592) | Arabidopsis thaliana rhizosphere microbial communities from the Joint Genome Institute, USA, that affect carbon cycling - Inoculated... | ecosystem: Host-associated > Plants > Roots >...
CCTCGAGCCTCCGGAAAGCCCTTTCTTCATCGGGCAGCTTCGTCAACTTTGTCTCGAAATGACAGACTTTTGGGATAAATGCTGCTAGTTCACTATGGATGTGCCGTCATGCCACCAGTCCCAACTGCAAAATCGCTCCCCAGCGGTGCTTGAGAATGTCGCTCATGCCCGCTGATGCCTTACTCTTTAGTTCGGGGTCACTTTCCAACCACGCCAACGCTTCCCGGCGCGCTTCAGCCAACAATCGCGAGTCGCGCGCCAAATTTGCGAAGCGGAAATCGGCCAAACCGGATTGACGCGCGCCGAGGAGCTCCCCGGGGCCGCGCAGGCGAAGATCAGCCTCGGCGATCTTGAACCCGTCATGTTCCTTTTCCATGGTTCGCAGTCGCTCGGCAGCGACTGCGCTTGCCGTGCCGCGATTCACCAGCAGACACTGACCGCCGGCTGCCCCGCGTCCAACCCGGCCGCGCAACTGGTGCAATTGCGAAAGCCCGAAACGCTCCGCATGCTCGACAATCATTACCGTGGCGTTGGGAACATCTATGCCGACTTCGATCACTGTCGTCGCAACGAGAATGCCCAGTTTGCCGTCGCGGAATGACCGCATGATTCGATCGCGTTCCTCGGTTTTGAGCCGGCCGTGGACCAGGCCCACGCCGAAATCTTTGAACAAGGATTGGCGCATCTTTTCCGCCATCTGGGTCGCATCGCGCACTTGCTGGAGCTGTTCCGATGCTTCGACCAGCGGCAACACGACGAAAGCCTGGTGGCCGCGTCTCAACTCGTCAAGAACGATGGCGTAGACTCGTCGCCGATCGCATTCGCCGAATACTTTCGTTTGAATAATCTTTCTGCCCGGCGGCATTTCATCTATGAAGGACACTTCCATGTCGCCGTAAAACACCATGGCCAGACTGCGCGGGATCGGTGTCGCGCTCATGAGCAGCATGTGCGGTTGCGAAGTCGATCCCGAAGCACTGCGATCGACCAAGCGCTGCAATGAAAGCCGCTGCATGACGCCAAAGCGGTGCTGTTCATCGACAACGCCCAAGCCCATGTGCGGTGCGCGCACCTCCTCCTGAATCAACGCGTGTGTGCCGACGATGAAAGAAATATCTCCCTTCGCAATACGCTCAAGAATGGACTTCTTCTCTTTTGCCGGGGTCGCCGCTGTGAGCAATGCAGATGATAGACCGAGTCGATCGGCATAGCGTTGCAAATTGCCGTAATGCTGCTCGGCGAGAATTTCCGTCGGCGCCATCCAAATCGCTTGTTTACGATGTTCGATGGCGCGCAGAGACGCGAACCAGGCAACCATGGTTTTGCCTGATCCGACGTCGCCCTGCAGCAAGCGCTGCATCGGCTGCTCGCCGGCCATGTCCTTGTCGATCTCGCCGAGCACGCGTAACTGCGCGCCGGTGAGCTTGAACGGCAACAGCTCGCGCATGCGTTCGCTGAGCGCGTTGTCCGGCAGGCCCAAACGAATCGCCGCGCTCCTGGCGCGCGATCTTCTGCGCAGGCCCAAGCCGAGCTGCAGGTAAAACAGCTCCTCAAAAATAATCGTCCGGTGCGGTATCGAAGAGGATTCGTTTAACGCGCGCAAATCCGCATCGAGCGGCGCTTCGTGCAAATATGCAAGAGCTTCCTTCGGATTCATCAATCCTTGCCGTTTGACGATTTCCTGGGGCAGACCGTTGGGCAAATAGCGGCCGTATTCGTTTAATGCTTGAGCTATCCAACCTCGTAACCGTGATAGAGATACGCCGGCGGGGTGAATGTATACCGGCAGGATTCGTTGCAACTGGAGATCATCCTTGTTTTCTATGATCTCAAAATCCGGATGGACCAGGCGTAGCCGCCCGTGCAGGCTCGGCTCGACTTTGCCGTGAATGAGAAGTATTTGATCTTTCGCGAGGCCGGCGATCAAAAACTTTGGCGCTCGATACCAAAGCAGATCGATGCTGCCGGTTTCATCCTGCAAAACCGCAAGCAGGATTTGGCTGCGCCGGCGCGGGATGTATTTGCTCTGCAACCCGACCAACCGGCCGATGAAGCTCGCGTCCTCGCCGCGCACGGCGCTGGCGATTTTCTTGATCTGGCGGCGGTCTTCATAGCGAAACGGCAGGTGGTAGAGCAAATCGCCGACCGTTTTGAGGCCCAGGGATGCCAACTGGGCGGCGCGTTTGGGACCGACGCCGCTCAAAAATTGGATCGGCATGTCTAGCGCGCACAAACCAGCGCGCACGTTGGGTCGATTTTGTTTTTCAACTCGGTTCTCGGAATGTAAAGAGGGTTTCACGCGGCGCTCTAGGGCAAGGGCGGCGCTTCGTAGTCCTGCAACGCATGCACTTCGAGCTCCCCCTGCTCTAAATACTCGATGCCTTCGGCGGCGGCGGCGGCGCCCGCCATGGTGGTAAAGTAAGGCACTTGATAATCGAGGGCGTGACGCCGAATAAGATAGGAATCGGCGTGCGAGTGAGCGTCTTGCGGCGTGTTGATGACTATTGCCACCTCGCCTTTTTTGATCTGATCGCCGATGTGAGGGCTGCCGTCTTGGACTTTGTTAACGGTCTCGGCGGGGACTCCGTGACTCGCCAGATACGCGGCTGTGCCGCGAGTTGCGACGATAGTAAAGCCGACGGCATGGAGCTTTTGCGCGATGGCGCTCGCGCTCGGCTTATCTTCGTCCCGCACGCTGATGAAAACCCGTCCCGCTTTCGGCAAACGCATGCCGATGGCGAGCTGGGCTTTGGCAAACGCGATGCCAAACGAAGCATCAATGCCCATGACTTCTCCGGTGGATTTCATTTCGGGGCCGAGCAACGTATCGACCCCCGGGAATTTGTTGAACGGGAAAACCGCTTCTTTCACGGACATGTGCTTGGGCTGAATTTCCCGCACAAGACCGAGCTCCTTAAGTTTTTTTCCGACCATGATCCGCGCCGCCATTTTCGCCAAGGGCACCCCGATCGCCTTGCTTACAAACGGCACGGTGCGCGACGCGCGCGGATTGACCTCGAGAACGTAAACATCGTCCCGCTGCACAGCAAACTGGACGTTCATCAAGCCGCGTACTTTGAGCGCTTTGGCCAATGCAACCGTGTGGCGCCGAATCTCGTCTTGGATCTCTGGCCCGATCGATTTCGGCGGCAGGCTGCACGCGCTATCCCCCGAATGGACGCCCGCGCGCTCGATATGCTCCATAATCCCGCCGATGACGCACTCTTCGCCGTCGCTCAGGGCGTCCACGTCGATTTCGACGGCATCGTCAAGGAATTTGTCGATAAGCACAGGATGCTCGGGTGAAGCAGACACCGCATGGGTCATGTAGTCCTTCAACGCGTCACCGTCATAGACGATCTGCATCGCCCGCCCGCCGAGAACATAGGAAGGACGCACCAAAACCGGATATCCCAAGCCTTCGGCGATCTTGAAAGCGTCGTTGTACGAACGCGCGATGCCGTTATCAGGCTGTTTGATCTGCAGCCGCTTGATAAGCTCGGCGAATCTTTCCCGGTCCTCGGCCAGGTCGATGCTGTCGGGGGAGGTGCCTATGATCGGTACGCCCGCCCGCTCTAGGGGCAAAGCGAGCTTGAGCGGCGTCTGCCCGCCGAATTGAACGATAACGCCGTCGGGCTTCTCTCGCTCGACGATATTCATCACCTCTTCGAAGGTCAGCGGCTCGAAATAGAGCTTGTCCGAAGTATCGTAATCCGTGCTGACCGTCTCCGGATTGCAATTGACCATGATCGTTTCGTAACCCTCTTCGCGGAGCGCGAAGGCGGCGTGCACACAGCAATAATCGAACTCGATCCCCTGGCCTATCCGGTTCGGCCCGCCGCCCAGGATCATGATTTTTTTTCTGTCTGTCGGCTTGGATTCATCTTCGCCTTCATAGGTCGAATACAAGTACGGAGTGAAGGCTCGGAACTCCGCGCCGCAGGTGTCGACCGAATTGAAAACCGCCTCGACTCCCTCTTCTTTGCGCGCTTCGCGAAACTCGATCTCGTCGGCGCTGATTAGCTTGGCGATCCGCGCATCGGCAAATCCCATTTGTTTCCAGCGTCGCAGCAAGCGTCGGTCCAGCTTCGCAAGCGATCCAGCGAAATTAGCAATCTTCACATCGGTCGCGACGAGCTCCCGAATTTTTTCCAGAAACCATGGGTCGATGGCTGATAGCTGGTAAACTTCCTCGACCGACATGCCGAGGCGAAAAGCGTCGCCGATGTACCACAGGCGCTGGGCGTTGGGCTGCTTGAGTTTGCCGCGAACGGTTGCCAGCGAGGCCTTTAAATTTTCTTGCGATAAGTCGATCTTGGGCTCGAACCCGAAGGAACCGGTCTCCAGCGAGCGCATCGCCTTCTGCAGCGCTTCGCTGAAGGTTCGTCCGATCGCCATCGCCTCGCCCACTGATTTCATCTGCGGCGTCAAAATATCTTTTGCTTGAGGAAACTTTTCAAAGGTAAAGCGCGGGATTTTTACCACCACGTAATCGATGGTCGGCTCGAAGCACGCGGGAGTCTCGCGCGTGATGTCGTTGCGGATCTCATCGAGCGTATAGCCGACTGCGAGCTTCGCGGCAATCTTGGCGATCGGAAAACCGGTCGCCTTGCTCGCCAATGCCGAGCTGCGCGAGACCCGCGGGTTCATCTCGATCACGACCATGCGCCCGTCCTTGGGGTTCACGGCGAATTGAATATTCGACCCGCCGGTATCCACGCCGATCTCGCGGATCACTCTCAAAGATGCGTCGCGCATGACTTGATATTCTTTGTCGGTCAATGTTTGCGCCGGCGCCACCGTGATCGAGTCGCCGGTGTGGACTCCCATCGGGTCGAAATTTTCGATGGAGCAGATAATCACCACATTATCCTTGTGGTCGCGCATTACCTCGAGCTCGAATTCCTTCCAGCCGAGCACGGACTCCTCGATCAGCACTTCATGCACCGGCGAAACGCTCAACCCGGCCTGGACGACGTCTTTGAATTCCTCCGGCGTGTACGCGAAATTGCCGCCGCTGCCGCCGAGCGTGCGCGAGGCGCGAATGATCACGGGAAAGCTAAGCCGTTTTTGGATTCGCGTGGCGTCGCGCATGCTGCGGGCGTAGCCGCTGCGCGGTAGATCCAGGCCGATGCGGCGCATCGCTTCCTTGAAGAGATCGCGATCTTCAGCCTTTTTTATCGATTCGATCTTGGCGCCGATCATCTCGACGCCATAGCGATCGAGAATTCCTTTTTCGGCAAGGTCGATGGCGAGATTGAGCGCCGTCTGCCCGCCGAGGGTCGGCAGGATTGCGTTGGGCCGTTCCTTGGCAATAATCTTTTCGACGACGTCCGTGGTGATCGGTTCGACGTAGGTGCGCTCGGCAAAGCCGGGATCGGTCATAATGGTCGCCGGATTGGAATTGACGAGGATGACCCGAAAGCCCTCCTCCTTGAGAGCCTTCAGCGCTTGCGTGCCGGAATAGTCGAACTCGCAAGCCTGGCCGATGATGATCGGCCCCGCGCCGATCAGGAGTATGGAGTTGATATCGCTCCGTTTTGGCATGGATGATTACGAGCCTCGATGTTTTCCCATCATGTCGGTAAAGCGTTTGAATAGGTAATTGGCATCATGCGGCCCGGGCGAAGACTCCGGATGATACTGTACGGAGAAAATCGGCAACTCGCGATGCGCCAATCCTTCTACGGTATTGTCGTTTAAATTGAGATGAGTCACTTCAACGGCACCTTTAAGTGAATCCGCGTCCACCGCGAAACCGTGATTCTGGGAGGTGATTTCCACTTTGCGGGTGATTAAGTCCATGACGGGCTGATTGCCGCCGTGGTGGCCGAATTTCAGCTTGTAAGTTTTGCCGCCGAGCGCAAGCCCCAGGATCTGATGACCGAGACAAATGCCGAAGACCGGCTTCTTGCCGATTAGCTTGCGGACATTTTCCTTGGCGTAAGGGACGGCGTCCGGGTCGCCCGGACCGTTGGAAAGAAAAATGCCGTCGGGGTTCATCGCCAAAACATCTTCCGCTGGCATGGTCGCCGGAACCACCTTGACGCAGCATCCAACCTCGCAAAGATTGCGCAGGATGTTGTATTTGATGCCGTAATCATACGCAGCCACGAAAAATGCCGGCGAAGCGAAGGTCCCTTTTCGTTTGCGCTTCGGCGCCGCTGCGGGATCTCGAGTTTTGTAACCGCCGCCGAGCTGCCACATGCCCTGGTTCCAGTCATAAGCTTCATCACAGCTCACTTCACGCACCAGATCTTTTCCAACCATTCCCGGCGAAGCGGCCGCTTTCGCGATCAGTTCGTCCACATTGTCCGTCAAGGTCGAGATTATGCCTTCCTGCGATCCATGATCGCGCAAGTACCGAACGAGCGAACGCGTATCGATGCCTTGAATGCCGACGATGCCCTGCGCCTTCATGTATTCGTGCAGCGATTGGGCGGCCCGCCAGTTGCTCGGCTGCGCAGTATAATTCTTAACGATGAAGCCGTTGACAAAAGGCTTCCGCGACTCGACGTCTTCCGGATTGACGCCGACGTTGCCGATCTCCGGGTAGGTCATGGCGACGAGCTGCCCTTCGTAGGATGGATCGGTAAGGATTTCCTGGTACCCCGTCATGCTGGTGTTGAACACCACTTCACCGATCCCCTCCCCCTCGGCGCCGAATGACGTGCCTTCGAAAATCCGGCCGTCGGCGAGTGCTAGAATCGCTTTCATCGTCTTACTTCGCCGCGGATTCCGCATCCCGGGGCAGTTTGCGCATTTCTTCAGCCGGATTCATGATCGTATAGATAACCGCCTGATCGCGCTCGCCGGGATCGAGCTCGCGGAGCTTCACCCGCACACGATCCGACTCCGAGCTCGGGATATGTTTGCCTACATAGTTGGGCTTCACCGGAACCTCGCGGTGGCCGCGATCGATCAAGACCGCCAGGCGCACCGATCGCGGACGGGCCGAGCGAAAAATGATGCTCAGCGCGCTTTTGACCGTTCTACCCGTAAAAATAACGTCGTCGACGAGAATGACTTCGCGATCTTTCAGATTCAAGGGTTCGGCGTTCGAATCATCGGGCGAAAGTCTCCTCAGGTCATCGGTCGATCCATAGATTTCGATCTCGCCGACCTCGGGTTTCCTCTTGGCCTGTTTTGCGATCTCGTTTGCCACTCGTTGCGCCAGCTGCGAGCCGGCGCCTCGCACGCCCAAAATCAACAAACGGTGCGGCTCTCGGCAATCGCGCAAAATCTGGATGCTCATGCTGGAAAGTGCCCTACCTATTTCAGCCTCGCTCATCAGCACTCGCTGCGGTCCGCTCTTGAACGGCTCATAACCCAGCTCTTCCGCTTCTTTGATCGAGTCGAAAAGCGCGAGTTCGTCTTTTTTCAACCAGGCGCTGAATGTCGCTCCAAGCGAGCTATCGAAGCCGTAGTATTTTTTCGACATTACGTTGCCGGCAATTTGCACCTTGAGACGGTGGTCGCAATAGGAGCATGCCAAAATCAATGCATTCGCTTGTCCAGGCGAAACAATCTCGAATCGTCTGGTGCTTGAGACCGGCTCTTTCACCGTCACGCAATTGGGATTGCGGCACTGCGGTCCAATCGGTTCAGGACTTTGATATGAGATTGCCTCGCGCTTTGCGGCCGGTCGCTTTTCGGCACGCCTGTCGAAAAGAAACTTGAGCAGCGCCATGCGCACCGGCACTCCGTAGGCGGCCTGCTTAAAATAAATGCCGCGCCGGTCTTTATCGACCTCCGGAGAAAGCTCGTCGACCCGGGGCAGCGGGTGCATCACCACGGTATCTTGAAAACGCTGCTGGCGGAGAAAATTTGGCCCAATGGTCGGATAACTCGCGTCCGTGGCGCCTTCTTTCATGCGCTCCTTTTGCTTTCGGGTCATATAGAAAGCGTCATAACGCAGCCCTGCCGCCATGTTACTGAGCCGCGCCTGGATCACCTGGTCAACCTGCGTGTAGAGCGCCAGCTGATGCGGCTGTTTGGGCGTGAGATAGAGCGCGTCGGTCTCAGTGACCACCGTGCTCAGATCATCCGTTGCAACCGGTGCCAGAGAATAATCGTATTCGCGCTCCAATCGCTCGATGACATACTGGGGCAACGCCATGCCATTGGCCGCCAGGGTCACGACGTTGGCGCCGAAACGGGCGAGCGCGCAAACCAGCGAGTGAATCGTCCGGCCATTTTTCAGGTCGCCGCACACCACCACGGTCAGGCCTCTGAGGTTGCCTTTTTCTTTGCGGAGCGTGTAGAGATCGCAGAGTGTTTGCGTCGGATGCTCGTGACTGCCGTCGCCGGCGTTGATCACCGGCACATCGGCATGCTCCGCCATCGCCTGCACCGCTCCGTCCCAGTTATGGCGTATGACCAGAACGTCCGCATAGCTGGAAACCACCTTGGCCGTATCGGCGACTGTTTCACCTTTCGCCGTCGACGATGCCTTCATGTCCGAGCAGCTTATGACGGAACCACCGAGGCGTTGCATGGCGGATTCGAATGACATGCGTGTTCTTGTGCTTGGCTCATAAAACAGCGTTGCCATGATTTGACCGCGGGCAGGCCGGTCGGCGCGCAATTTTTCGGCGGCATCGGCCAACGAAAAGATTTCCTCGATCTCTTCGTTGGTCAAATCGGCGATGGAAATCACGCTACGCATCTGCTTCACAATGCCGCTTAGTTTCCGCTACGCCCGCGCCAATCGACGAGCATCACCTGGTCGACACCGTCAGCCTCTACCAAGCGCACGTTAACTCGCTGTCCTTCCACGGCGTCGATATTTTTGCCGACGATGTCGGCGCGGATTGGTAATTCACGCTCACCACGATCGATCAAAGCTGCGACAAGAATACGTTTTGGTTGGCCAAGACGTTCCACCGCCTCCATGGCGGCGCGAATCGTGCGTCCGCGATAAATGACGTCGTCGATCAGCACTATCGTTTTGTCGTCGACCGAGGCGTCGATTTCGAAGGCGCCCACAACCGAGCCAGCCTGCGCGTCGACTCTGTCGTCACGAAACCGCGATACGTCGATAGCGGCCACCGGCGGCGTAGATTTATCGATTTCCTCGATATTTCGCGCCAACCGGCGCGCGAGATGAACGCCGCGCGAGCGGATACCGATCAATACCAGCGCGTTCGGCTCGGGGCATTTCTCTATGATCTCATGCGCCATCCGCCGAATAGTCTTGCCTAGCTCAGGCTGCTCCAGCAGGATTTGATTTTCGTCAGCCATAGACAAAAAAAGACCCTCCCGCTGTACCGAGAGGGTCTGACATACTAATAATTAATTGTGAAATCTGACTCATAACACCTTTTTCGATCTCGCAGGATCAGATTAAAAGGTTGACAAAGAATTTTTAGCGCGCACCTCGATCAAAGTCAATCGCTTTGCACCTCAGTCGCTCATTTCCTGAACTGAAATTTCTTCAAAAACTCTCGTCGCGAAAAATTCCCTCGAGGCTCTGAATGACGAATCAAGTAAACCATCGGTGTTGCGCCGCTCGAGTTTAAATTTCTAAAGTAATAAGCTTGGCGCGCAGCTTTCCGCCCTTGATCTGAAGCCGCACTACGGCGATGGGCAGCTTAAACCGGCGCGGACCGGCGCTTCCGGCATTGATGAACATAACGTGCTCACGTGTTGTAATTCCCGGCTTGTGTGAATGGCCGCTAATCACGGCATGGAAACCGCTTGTTGCGGGATCAATTTCCAGATGGCTCACGTCGTGAATGATATACAAGCCGATGCCGTTGACTCTTAAATGCAGGATGTCCGGAATTGTTTTAGCCCAGGCCTCGCGGTCGTTGTTGCCGCGAATCGCGAGAACGGGAGCAATCGAATTCAACGACTGGAGCACTTCCGGTTTGCCTATATCGCCGGGGTGAATGATGAGGTCGGAGTTTTTTAACGCTTTTACCGCTTCCGGCCGGAGCAATCCATGCGTGTCTGAAATCACACCAATCCGGCCCGACGCTAGTATCATCTGTTTCTCTTGAACACGTAACATTGTTGGCATGATTTAGCTTGATTCTCGATCCGGTGCAATTCTATAGTACTGCTCACGGACGGAGGTCTTATGCTGCCACATTTAAAAGGTTTTAATCTACAAAATTGGATCGACGAAAATCGCGGTAACTGGGGCCAACGCCGCGTCATTTGGCAGGACTCGGACTTCATCGCCTTCGTCACGCGCGGCCCGAACAAGCGCAAGGACTATCATATCAATCCCGGCGATGAGATTTTTTACCAGCTCGAAGGCGAGCTGAACCTCCATTACCTGAAAGAAGACAAGCGGGATATCGCGGTGCTGAGGGTGGGCGATCTCTTTCTTTTGCCGGCAAAGATTCCCCATTCGCCCCGCCGCGCCGATGGCTCGTGGACGTTCGTCATCGAGCGCCGTCGAGGTGCTGAGGAAATCGATCGCTTCATCTGGCCATGCGAAAATTGCGGCAGCAATCTTTATGCAGCCGAGGTTCGTTTCGACGATCCGGGCGACGCGGTCAATCGGGCAACGAACGCATTGAAGAGCGACGCCGCGTTAGCTACGTGTAAGAAATGCGGGCAGGTACTGGATGTGTAGCGGCGAGCAGAATCACGCGATAACTTGAAACCTAGCAACTAGAATTGACGCAGCCGTCATTTCCACGCAGACGGGAATCCAGGTTTTGCCGGCTTTCACCAAAACACCCCTGGATGCCGGTCTCCGCCGGCATGACGAACTTTTGTCTTCCCTTCAATCAAATGAAATCCTGCCGATGTGGTCGCGCATGACGGAATCCGTAGTTCATCAATAGCTTCAAAATATCTAAACCAACGTCGAGCTATGCTTCCCCTGCAGGGCCCGCCAAATTTTCGGCGGAGTCAAAGGCAACTCTTGAATACGTACGCCGACTGCGCGCGACACCGCGTTAGCGATCGCGGACGCGACCGGCAAGAGCCCACCTTCCCCGATGCCTTTGGAGCCAAATGGACCCGGGCCATTGCCGTTCTCGATGAGAATCGTGTGGAGATTCTCCGGCGCATCATCGAATCTCGGCACGCAATAATCGATCAGATTGCCGTTTAACAGCTGGCCGTCCTCATAAACCATTTCCTCCATTAACGTGTGGCCGATACCGAACAACACGGCGCCTTCGTCTTGGCCGATACACTGTTCAGGGTTGATCGCTTTGCCGGCATCGCAAGCGGAAACGTAATTCAGGACGTGAACCACACCCGTATCCGGGTCGACTTCGACCTCGACTGCACCCCAACCCACTTCCCAAAATGTCGTCGTGGAGCCTAAGATGGCCTTGGGATTGCGTTTATCTTTATAGAGTCCTTTACCAATAATTTCTCCGGCCTTACTGCCAAAGAAATCAACAATCACTTTGCTATAGGAAATGGCCGGGCCTTCGCCGAAGACAACATGACCATTGTGCAAGCTCAGGTTCTCGACTTTTTGCTTGAGGATCTTCGAGGCGCATTGCAGTAATTGCTTGCGGGCGTCCTGAGCGGCACGAAGCACGGCTGTCCCCATGACCACCATCGAACTGCTCGCGCTGGTGGAGATGTCGTAAGGTGTCACGTCGGTATCGAGCTGCGCTACGCTGATTTGATCCATGGCCACGCAAAGCTCTTCGGAGACAACTTGGCTCAAGGCCGTTCTTGGCCCCTGCCCCACCTCGACCGTGCCGGTGAGCAGGACGATACTGCCGTCCGATGACATCTTGACGGTGGCCCCGGCTACTTTGTAGGTCCCGCCGGCGTCTTTGATACAGCAGCTGATGCCTTTGGCTCGATTGGGCTTGCTGGAATTTTCTTTCCACTTGATCGCGTCGGCGACTTTCAAAAGGCCTTCCTCAAGATCGCAATCCACCGGCGTGTCGCCGATCGTGTAGATGTCGCCCTTCTTGAGCAAATTGTTGATGCGAAATTCCAGCGGATCTAATCCAAGCCGGTCGGCGATCATGTCCATCTGCGACTCGTAGGCCCAGGTGACTTGCAGCGCGCCGAAGCCGCGAAATGCCCCCGCCGGGACCGTGTTGGTGTAAACACCATACGCTTCAACTTTAGCGTAGGGGATCCTGTAAGGACCAAGAGATCGATATGCCGCTTTCTGCGTCACACGCGGCCCGGCATCGGCATAGGCCCCGGTGTCCATATAGACCTGGCACTCGCGGGCGATCAGTTTGCCTTCTTTGGTCACACCGGTTTTGACCGTAACGCGCGCCGGATGACGGGTTACAGTTTTGAAGCTTTCGTTGATTGACAGCTGGAGCTTCACCGGCCGTCGCGTCATCCACGAGAGCGCCGCCGAAATCGGCTCCGCTTTCACGTAAAGTTTGCCGCCGTAACCGCCCCCGACGTACGGCACAATGACGCGTATGCGACTCAGCGGCAGACGAAAGATTCCCGAGAGATGATCGCGCAGAGTGAACGGGTCCTGGCAGGACGCCCAAACCGTCAGTTTTTCACCGTCGTAGTAAGCGATATTGTTGTGCGCTTCGAGCGAGTAGTGCTGAACTTTCTGAAAACGGAACGTATCTTCAAAAATGTGATCGGCTTTAGCAAAGCCTTTATCGACATTCTCGCGGCCGAACGTCAGATAATAGCAAACATTCGTGCCGTTGAATCGTTCCGGCGCGCCGTAAACCGAGCCGCGCAGCTCGGCCCGAGCCACTCCGGCTTCGTGAACCAGTACGGCGCCCGGTGCCGTCGCGTCCTCGATATTGGTCACTTTCGCGAGCTCTTCGTACTCGACGTCAATGAGCTCCAGCGCCTGCTCGGCCGTTGAGGGATCATCGGCAAGCACCGCGGCGACCGGATCGCCGACATAGCGCACTTTGTCGACTGCGACAATGGACTGATCTTTATACGTCGCGCCGTACTTGTAATTGAAGGCCTGAATATCGTCGCGCGTCAGCGTCGCGATCACCCCGGGAAGTTCTTTCGCCTTCGAGGCATCGACCTTGACGAGCTTCGCGTGAGCGACGGGGCTGCGCAATATGCGCGCATGCGCCATGCCCGGAAGCTGGATATCGCCCGTGTAGATCGCCTTGCCGGTGACTTTTTCGACGCCGTCGACTCTGGGCGCATTGGTTCCCGCGATCGAATAAATGTGCTTCTCTTCCATGCGTGGAATAAGTACAAGGCCACGGCGAAATCTTGCCGTGGCCGGTAAGGAAAACTATTTGCGGATTTTTGGGCTGTCTTTTTCCGGAAAATAAAGATTGCAGAACGGACAATGAAAATTCATCCCTGACCCGAGCATGTGTGGATTCACCACGAAGACCTTCTTGCAGCTTGGACAAGTTACCTCTACAGCCTGACCCATCGTTCCTCCTGATTTATTCTAAAATACTTATCTATTTATTAAGCCCAGTAGGTTGTCCGGTCCATCGGGATATGTTGCAGAACCTCGCCGGGCACATACTCTTCCAACTTGATTCGCGCCATCGCTTCATCCGGACACTTCGAAACCGGCGAAAATGGGCGGTCGAGCGGCTTTGTGGCATCGACGATCATGCCAGAGGTTTTGATCTCATCGACGAGAGACGGATCCAAGAAATTGCCGCGGAAAAGCGGCTGCAAGATCGACACCTGGCGATGCGGCTGCACGCGCGTCGCGATCGCCCAGAGAATATCGGTCGGATTGAATACGTCGATGTCATCGTCGAAAACGAAAACATTCTTTGTGTGATCGAAGGTCAGAGCCGCAGCGGCGGCACGGCCGGGATCGCCTTCGGACATCTTTTTCATCGAAATAAAAACGTTGTAATGCGCGTGGCGTCCCTGCTTGCAAACCGCTGTCACGCCCGGAACCGCTTCGCGGCAGCGGCGGAGATACGCTCCTTCGCGCGGCAGATCCATCCAGGGCTTGTCGCCTTCGGGCGTGATAACGGACTGATACATCGCGCCGTTCCGATAGTTGATGGCGCGGACCTCGTAGTGAACGCAAGTCGTATAGCGCTGCGGGCCGAGGTAGCCGGGTGCTTCACCGAACGGGCCTTCGACGACTCGGTCCCCGGGTTTGAGCACGCCCTCGATCACAATCTCGGCATCCGCCGGAATCAGCAGGTCGTCGCCGAAAGTTTCCGAGGCAACCAATCGCAACGGTTCACCGAGATAGCCTCCGATGACGTCGTATTCACTAACTTCGAACGGACCGCTGTAGCATGCACCCATGTGGAACGCGGGATGATGTCCGAGCACCGTCGCAACCGGCATCTCCATGTTGTTTTCTTCGTAATCTTTGAAAATCTTCCAGAGATGACGCGGCGAGGCGTAAAGCGCCGTCGAGTTCTTCGATTTCACTTCCATGCGGTGATAAGAGAGATTGTAGATTCCGGATTTGCGGTCTTTGGTGATTGTCGATAATACGATGTACGGGCCGCCATCCATCTCGTGGTGGCGCATGATCGGAATCTGGTAAAGATCCACATCTTTGCCGACCATCGTGTTTTCTTTGACCGGCGCTTCCTTCTTGCTGATGATGGTCGGCGGAACTCGATGCTCTTCCATTTCCAGGCACTTTTCCGCCATCTGAGGCCTGGTAGCGTTGCGTGGCATGCCCAACGCGATCTGGGTTTTACCCTGCGAGATTTCACAATTCATCGTGAGCTTGATCGGCCCGACTTTGCCGTTCAAATTCAAAGGATTATCAAAAATAATGATCGGAAATTTCTTCTGCGCGCCCAAATGTTTGATGATTGCGGTGACGTCATAATTCGCCGGATTGACTTCCTTGGTGATGTGGATCACCTCGCCCGGCAACTGCCGCTCGCACTCTGCGATAAACGTTCTCAGATCCTTGGCCATTTAGTTCTCCTAGCGATTTTATGAAAAATTTTATGCAAAAAGACTTATCCAATGCTCGGAAAATTGTCAATCCAGCTTTCCACTGGATATCACAAACTGTCTGATGGGCGTGTCCTCTCGAACAAGCGGAGAGAGTTGAAACCACTAAAGATTCCATTGTTGGACGGATGGAGCGACCGACAGCCGGCGGGCAACAGATATGACGATTCGCCGGATTCCAGATCATCCCCGGATCTGAACTATCGAGCGCGATTTTCTTCTCAGAGCTCTTTACAGCTAGTGTTACGGTGCATTCCGTTTCAGATAGTATGCCTCCGCTGCAGGCTTATATGATCGCGGCAACCATAAAGGCCGGCGCAGATTGTCGGGGCCGGGAGCGGGTCGGGTTTTGAGCAACCACTTTTTGTAAACTTGGTGTGCCTTGTCCGTATCGACGAACACGTCGCCATATTTATCCTCAGGCCCCGGTTTGCTGACTCGGACTTTTTGGTGCCAGCAGTGCTGGCCGCTAATGTAGTCCGGTTGCACGGGAAAAGTCAGATTTTGATGGACGCCGCCGTCTTCCCAAAAAATTCTTTGCGAGTCCGGATCATTGCTCTTGAACGGCTTGATACCGTGGATCGTGCGCATCATCCACTTGCCCGGTCCAATATTTTTTAAATCTACGAGTGCCGTCGACCAGCGCTCACCGCCTTGATCTTCAGCCAGCCGCCAACGCCCGAGGTGATGCGAGCAGGCGATCACGCCGGGCTTGATGCCCTCGGTTACCCAGACTTTGTCGATAAAGTAGCCGATCTCGGTGCTGATCTTCAAAAGATCTCCAGTAGTTACGTCTAAATTCTCAGCGTCTTTCGAGTTGAGCCAGACGGGGTTGCGATGCGAAATTTCGTACAGCCACTTGGCGTTGCCCGAGCGCGTATGAATCAAAGTCGGCAGGCGAAATGTCGGCAGCAGGAGCATCTCGCCGGCGTTCACATCGATCTCTTCCCGATGGACATGGCTCTTGATGTAGCCGGGGATGGCGTGCTCGGGCCATTTCCACTCTTTCAGCGTGCGGGAAAAAAATTCGAGTTTGCGCGAGGGGGTCGGAAAGCCGACGCAAGGTTTACCGTCGATCTCGACGCCGAGCGCCACGCCGTTCCTGGAAACGACGCCGCTTGCCGGATCGGTGGCTGCATCGACGAGATCATTGGGCTTGACCCCAGTCTCATGAGCTTTGTACACGCTGTCCTCAACCAAGAACGCGCCATACTTGCGCATGTATTGCAGCGGGCTCAATCCTTCTTTCGCGGCTGCATCCGGCAATCCGGGCACGCTGTTCTCGAAGATCCAGCGGTAATAATCATCGACGGTCATTTTTTTGCCCGGCTCGTAAGGCGACTCGAAATGTTTGCGAATACCGAGCGATCCATCCGGATCGACGCGCCACGATAATTCGATCCAGAACTCGTCTTCTTCCCAAATTTGGCCGATACCCGCCGCCTCGTGCGCTTCGTAAGTCGTCGCGAATTTCTTGCCCTGCTTTTCCAACGCCACGCGCAATATCGGCTGGCGAAAGCCGATCCACCGCGCCGCTTGGGTCTCCTGGCTCATCAGGTCGTGCCGCTCAGAACCGTGACCCATCGGCAAAACATAATCGGCAAACCAGGCCGTTTCGCTCCAGGTCGGTGTGAGACAGGCATGGCGCTCGACTTTGTTTTCGTCTGAGAGCATTTCGATCCAGCTCATGCCGTCGGGATTGGTCCACACCGGGTTGTAGACGCGGGTGAAATACATCGCAAGCTTGCCGCGTCCTTCTTTAAGAAAATGCGGCAGCAGAAAGCTCATCTCGAAAAACGCCAGTGGATATTCCGGTGGAATCAGCAACTCGTTCCAAACTTTAGCGGGCGGCGGCATCAGCGGCGGCGCGGGAATGTATTTATTCGCCGCATTCGGCGCCGTGCCCCCAACCGTGCCGACTGCGCCGACCAACACACTAATCAGCTGCAGCGCGCGCGCCACCTGCCAGCCGCCCAGATTTCCCGCCGCCGTGTTGCGCCAGACGTGGGCGGAAAAAGCCGATCCAGCTTTGGCGATTTCATGCGCGACTTCGACGATCACTTGCGGATCGACGCCGGCTTCCGTGGCGGCAAATTCGGGCGTGTATCGGGCATAGACGTTTTTGATAATCGCTACAAAGGATTGAAACGTTTGCGGCTCATCGGGATATTGTTCGCGCAGGAACTCGTCCCAATTCACCCATTGGCGCACGAACTCACGGTCGAACAAATTTTCCTGCAAGAGGATGTTGCACATGGCGAGAAGAATCGCTGCTTCGCTGCCAGGCCACGAAGAAATCCAATAATCCGCTTTAGATGCCGTGTTTGAAAGCCGGGTGTCGATGACGCAGATCTTGGCGCCGTGCTCCTTGGCCTCGATGATTCTTTGCGCGTGCGGATTGAAATAATGACCGGTCTCGAGATGCGAGCTCAACAGCAAAATAAATCGCGCATTGGCGTGATCCGGCGAAGGCCGGTCGATGCCCGACCAAAAAGCGTAGCCAGCGCGCGCGCCCGCCGAACATACATTGGTGTGGCTGTTGTGACCATCGATGCCCCAGGAGTGCAAAATTCGCTGATGATAAAGAAGCTCATGGCCGGGACGTCCGACGTGATACATGATCTCGTTGCGCCGCTCTTCTTGAAGAGCTGTGCGCACCCGCCCGGCGATATCGTCGAGGACTTCGTCCCAGCTGACGCGCTCCCACTTGCCTTCACCCCTCTTGCCGATACGCTTGAGCGGATAAAGAATGCGTTCGGGATCGGTCACTTGATTCAGGGTCGCCGGACCCTTGGCACAGTTGCGGCCGCGGCTGCCGGGGTGCTCCGGATTGCCTTCGAAGCGGCGGATGCGGTTTGTATCTTTTTCGATAACACCGACCAAGCCGCAGGCCGCCTCACAATTGAAACAGATGGTCGGGATGATCTGGCAGTGCTTTTCGACCTTGCGCGGCCACTGTGCCGTGTCGTACTCGACCCAGTCGTCCCATTTTTCCACCGGCGGATAACTCGCTAGCCCGGCAGCTGGCTCCAGACGCTGCGCATCGGGATTGAGAGGTTGTCTGCTATTACTCATCTTTCGGTTCCTTTTAGCTCAATGGAATGGCCTGGCCCGCCTTGATCCACAAATGTTCGTACATCCACAGGCCGATTAGCGACAATAGCGCAGCGACCGCACTGGCCATCAGCGGCTGCGCTTGCCAGAAGATCAGACCGGCGGGAACGGCCACACCCACGCCGACGACGACAATCCAAAATGCTTTGCTGAGCGGTCCCTTCGTTAAAAGCGCGCCGGCGCGAATCGACTCCTCCGAACCATGTTTCATGAACAGATCGCCGCAGACCATCGCTAAACCGGCGAGCAGCGATACGAGCAGAATATTGACCAGCCAATAAAACATTTGCGGGCTCATGAACTGGTAGGGCGTGATCACTTCCAGCGAACCGATAAGAATCAGCATCGCCGCGCCGGCGCTGATTGCCTTAACAACCAAGTGCCAGAACAACATCGGACTTTGCCAGAAATCCCGACCGCGCGCTTGAGCGAACAAAAAAGCCGAATAGCCGGCGGAGGCGATGGCAAAAAGCGCAGCCGCCCACATAATCCAAGGCGAAACGAATCCTTCGAAGTACATCTGCGCCAGCCACGCAGCCAACAACGCGCCGAAGATCATCAAGACATAGCCGCCGAGAGTCAGCCATGAATTCATGTTAGGCTTTATCAGCAAAAAGAAAAACCGCGCGGGTCTTTTCAGGTCGAAAACCAGCAACGCCATGGTGGCGGCGAGAAAAACGATCGACACCAGCGGCGCGATAAAGCCAAGAAGCAGGACATCCTGCTCGAAGCCCACGTTTAGAAGCAGCACAGACAAGAGCAGCACTCCGGCGGAGATCGATTTTGTCCATAGATACGATGCAATCTTCTTGCCCCAGGGAATCATGTGAGGCACGTCGTAGACTTCCCGAGCCACTCCGGGGATGGGCCGATCGGGATTGGCGGTTTTCAGCGCGTAGAGATCTTCGCCCGGATCCTTTTCGGCCCAGAAGTGAGTCGACTGTGGCTCCATCATCGTCGGGTTCAACAAATCACCGTCGACACCGACATAAAATAATTTGGGCTTGGTCCCCTTCTCCGGCTTGCGCACGGTCACTTTTTCCAGAGCGATGCGCTTGCTGAGCGCACTGGTCGGGTCATCGAGATCGCCGGAGAGGATCGCCTGGGTCGGGCAGACCACTTCGCAAGCAGGTTTGTAGCCCATTTCGACCCGCGAGGCATCGAAGTTACATTTCGCAGCGGTATTGCGATCGGGATCGATGTAAAGCGCGTCGTATGGACACGCCTGCATGCAGGACTTGCAGCCGATGCAGCGCTCGTTGTCAAAATCCACAATCCCGTCGGCGCGCCGAAACAGCGCGATGGTCGGACAAATTTCGATGCATGGAGCGTCATCGCAATGATTACAGCGCAGCACGGCAAAGTGGCGGCGCGTATCCGGATAATGGCCTTTCTCGATGTATTTCACCCAGGTGCGGTTAACACCGACCGCAATGTTATGTTCTTCTTTACAGGCGACCGTGCATGCATGACAGCCAATGCAGCGGTTCTGATCAATCACGAAGCCGTAGCGCATTCCATACCTTTCTAATCAGAAAAGTTAACCAACGCTCATGAAGAGATTGCATTCTGATACCAGGAAAAAATAGGCTGGGTCAATTCGATTGAAAAAATAATTGGGGCATCCATGTTAGTTTCGACCCCATAAAGTATTGCGCTGACGCCAGATCTCGGCAAAATTGCGGGCAGTAAACTTTTCTTGTCCCTGTCAGAATGTCATTCTGAGACATCGCTGAAGAATCTGCTTTCAGCTGTCGGGAAAAGCAGATGTTTCGCGGAGTTTATCCTGAGTCCCACCGAAGGACTCAGCATGACATCCAGGTAGTTTGGGAGACTTCGCCACAGTCTCCAAGTAAAGAGATAATCGGCTGCAAGGAAGTTTTGTTTGAGACTAGATTGAAGATCCGCAGCCTCAATTCCTTCGTGTCGGAAAAGCCGGCGGAACGATCTGCTCCACCGTACGGCTGTTCCAATCCCGGGTTGCCCAATTGTTCCACGCTCGCGTTGCACCCGCTTCGGCCTGGGTAAAAAGCTCGTCGTCGTTGATGCGTGTAGAGCGGCCATTCTCTACGACGACATCGCCGTCGACGATAACCGTTTCGACGTCCGCTCCGCTGCCATACTCGACAAGCGCGTTGATCGGGTCCCGCGCAGGACCATATCGCGTCGTGCGCAGGTTGATGATGATTACGTCGGCCTTCGCTCCTGGAGCGAGGCGGCCTAAATCATCGCGGCCGAGAGCCGTCGCTCCACCGATGGTCGCAGCATTGAAAACATCGGCGGCGCGCGCACCCGACGCATTCCTGTCTACCAGCCGGGAAATCAGCGACGCGTAGCGCATTTCAGAGACGATATCCAACGGATAAGTGTCTGTGCCTAAACCGATTCTTACCCCGGCGGCACGATACTGATCGAAAGATTCCATGGCAAACGCCATCTTCGCGCACTTATGCGGGCAGTGACCGACGGTTGCGCCGCTCTCGGCGAGGATTTTCAATTCATCGCCGCGGGGGTAATCGACCCGCGAGTGGCCGCCGGTTATCGCCATATGCCCGAGTGTCGTCCGCGGCCCAAGTATGCCGGTATCGGCCAGATACTCCGCAACGGGTTTGCGATAACTGTTTAGAATTTCCAGAAACTCGCGAAAATTCCCGCCGGCGTGAATATGGATGGGAACGTCCAATTCTTTCGCCGCCGCCACGCTCTCCTTGAGCAACGATGGCTCGCAGGTCTCCGCTTGCGCAGGATTTAGAATTCCTTGCAGCCGCCCGTTGTGCGCGCCGTGAAATTTCCTGATGAAATCCACCGCAACTTTTAGTCCAGGACGCCCTTTATCGGAGCGCTCCTCGTAGTAGTGACGCCCCTGCCCATCGGTAAAAATGTCGTGGCTGCGAAATGGTGGGCTGAAAAACACTCGACCGCCAGTTTGTCCAACGATGGCGACATAATCGTCGAGCGCGCCCGGCCCGCCCCCGGGATCGAGGACGGTCGTAGCGCCATTGCGCAGTGCACTATAAAGCGCGTACTTCCGCCCGATAGCAACCGCGGGCGGCGCCGGCGGTTCGACTTTCTCTTTGAGCGGCGCACCGAAGACAAACCAGTTAGCCGCCAGATAATCTTTTTTGGTCACGTCGGTCAATAAATAATCGCCGATGTTTAGCTGCGAGTGTACGTGAAGGTTAACGAACCCTGGGGAAACAACTTTTTCGGAGGCGTCGATGACTCGATCTACTGGCTCTGACTTATCGGTGCCTACGGCTTTGATGTGATTGCCATCGATAAGCACCGATCCATTAGGAATAATTTCATGCCCGGCGCCGGACCAACCCACGACGGCGCCACCGTCGATACGTATTTTCATGCCGACTTCCTTGTAACTGCTTAAGAGTCTAAAAATATCGAGGGTCTCGTAGTTCGTCGACCCGCTCGGAAGGAACGAAGTCTTTCCGCACGCACAAACTCAACACCGTCGATGCCGACCTTGTCGAAACATCAAACGGCTCTACTGCGCAGGCATTGCCGGCGTGTTATCCGCTTTGCCCTGCAGTGCATACCAGTAAATATCGTTCATGTAGCGCCAGCGTCGGATTGTCGCTTCTTCCACTTGTTTCAACGCCGCGGCCTGAAGCTCCGGCGTATTACAGTATTTCTCGACGATCGCGAACCCTTTTGAACCGTGCACCTCGTCCGCGTGAATATGTTCTTCAAAAAACCGAATCTCACGCGCATGAGGTTTGAATCCGTAATGCTGGTGCAATGCCGGAACGATCTTTTTACATATATCCAAGAACTGGGACTCGAGGCCGATGAACATACCGGCCAGCGCGACCGGCCAAGGTTTCTGATAAACCATCCGCCAGCCCCAGTTTTGCAGTCCTTCCGTCGCGGCAAGAAGAATCGACCCTTCAACGCTATTCCGGTCGACGCCGCTCGCAGCGACGTAGTCCTTCAACATATCCAGGTGGCGATCCTCGGGGTTCTCTTCGTCGCCCAGATTCTCGAACAAATAATTTTTCACATCGCGCTCGCGAATCTGCGAGCCTTGATAGGCGAGCCAATTCAAGAACTCCCCGACGAAATGATAGTGCTGTGTGCAGTAAAACGCGGTCTGCTCCCTGGTAAGCTTGCCCTGCGCCCAGAGCTCGAAGAACGGATGGTTCTTGCTATGTTTCTTGTCGCGTGTAGCCACCAGTTGGTCATGAAAGTTACCGCTCATAGAGGTACCTCCGGTCATTTTCCTTCCTGCATGCGCAAGCCCAAACGCGTCGCGATGACGCGCGCCACTTCTTCGCAACAACAGCACTTCTATCTAATTCATCCGGGCGGCGGGGGTCAACAAGATGAGGGTTGGAATGTTGCAGGCCTAAAACGGCAACGCCGGCCAGGCCTCGATTGCCTTGGCCGACGCTGCCTTTTCTACTATTGCCGTCGTGTATGAACTATCCTTCGCCGCGCTCGATGATCTCCTCCACAGGTTTTAGCCTTATATCGAGCAGCGCGGACTGTCCGCCGGCAACGGCGCGCAGGCCGCGTTCCACCGCCTTGCGCACCTCCGCCGGCTCTTCGACTTTCTCACCATAGCCGTCGAATGCCTTCATGAGCTGCGAGTATTCGGGGCACGGCACGATGTGCAATCCGGAAAAATTCTTGGATTGTACCGCCCAACCGTCGGGGTAGTATCTGGGAATTCCCGATTTTTGCGACAAATAACCCTGGTTATTGAACATGATCGTCAAGAACGGCAGGTTGTGCTCCTGCGCCGCGCCGTAAACTGCAGGGGCGGGATCGTAGTTAAACGAGCCGTCGCCGATCATGCAAACCACCGGTCGTTTCGGATGCGCGGCCTTGACGCCAAGGGCGGTCGAAAGGCCGGTGCCCAAACCCCCGATGCATCCGTTGAAAAACGAGCCCGGCTTCACGGCGTCTAAATAGCGGTGCAGCGCCAAACGGTGCGTGATGGTTTCCTCAACCACCATCGCGTCCGCGGGCAGCACCTGGCTGATCTCATGGGCGACCCAACGGGTGTCCATCGGCTTTTGGCTCGCCAACGCTGCCGCCTCATCGCGCCATGCTTTTCTCTGGGCATTATTCTTCTTGGCAATCTCTTCAGCCCGCTGCCGGCGCGAGGGATCGCTCGCGGCGACTTTCTTCTTGAGCGCGGCTAAAAGCTGTTCGAGCGAGCTCTCGATCTCGCCGCTCAGACACAGATCGACCTGATAGCCGTAATACGGCATATCGTGGCGCCAAGGATTCTCGTCGAGGATCGCGACAGTCGCTCCCGGCGCCGGCGTAACGGACGCCGGATGCCACGGAGCGATTACGGACAGCAAAAATATGGCGTCCGCTCCCGCCGCGAGTTTTTTCGGATCATAGCCGCCGTGCAAGGGATGCGCGCGCGGAAAGTTAAGCGAGCCCGTGCTCCGCGTCTCGCACACGGCACAACCCAGCAGCTCGGCGATCTCGACCAGGCAGTGCACCGATTTTTCCGTGCGGCCCGCGTCTTCGGCAATGATGACGGGGTTTTTAGCGCCGGCCAAAAGCTGCGCGAGTTGTTCGATACCCCTGGCATCCGCGGTGGCGCCCGGCGCAAAACCTAATTCCCCCGGAACGTCTCTGATCATCTTTGCGAAGAGATATTCCATCGGCAGAGAAACGAACGTCGGTCCTTTGGGGGTTGCCATGGCAAGCTGGCAAGCGCGTTGAATCGTTGCCGGCAAGATCGCCTTGTTGTTGATGCCGAAGCTCCACTTCACCGTGGACTCAACCAACTTGGCGGGCCCACCGATGTTGGAGAGATGACCCAGCCACTGACCTCCTGGATCCGGGCCGTCGTCTTCACCGAAACCGACCGACTCTCCGGTCAGAACCACCATCGGCACCTGCTCGCGCACAGCGGCGCGCATGCCCATGGTCGCGTGCAGGGAACCCACTGTCGTATGAATCATGACGGCGGGTAGCTTGCCGGTTGATTTCGCATAGCCGCTGGCCATCCCCACGGCCACTTCCTCGTGGCGCGTGCTGTAGTACTGTGGCATGCCTTCGACCCCCGGCTCGGCCAGCGCTTCCCAGACGGGCGACCACTCGGAGCCCGGCGAGGCAAAAATCTTCTCCACGCCCATTTTCGCGAGCACGCGCAGCATCGACTGCGCGCCCGTCAATCCTTTGGTTTGAATCATTATAAACTCCTCTTTCTCATCCGGTAAAAATTCGACCGCCCGGTAATTTGCTCCAGTCCCTACTGTTATTCTGAGCCTGCGACGAAGAATCTGCTTTCGCAGTTTTCATTTGGCGGTCGCGAGGTACCGCCCTTGAATTAAAGCAGATCCCTCGCGCTGTGCTCAGGATCACAGGCGTGCCAGGACCGTCATACGATGCCTGCCGCGCTAACCTGCAGCGTTAGGACAAATTATAAAACCGCTTGGCGTTGTTGAGCAGAAGATCCTTCTTCGCATCCAGAGACAGATCTTCACGGTTCCAGAGTATGCTGCCCGACTCCGGCCAGCTCATGTCCCAGTGCGGGTAATCGGAAGCGTACATGAGCGTCTTTGAGCCGATCTCGCCGACAACGTAGCTGATCATCTTCTCTTCCGGCTCGCAGCCATAGTAGCTATTTTCGCTGAACAGATACTCGCTTGGTTTTTTCTTGCAGAGCGGCGCTTCGACTTTGCCGCGCTTCTCCCATTCCTCGTCCATCCGTTCGGCCCAATAAGGCAGCCAGCCGCAGCCGACTTCCAGGTAACCGATTCTCAGTTTCGGAAACATTTCAGGAATGCCGCCGAACACCATGGCGGTGAGCTGGCGCAGCACGGGAAACGGATGGCCGGTCGTATGCAAACAGATGAATTGATCGAAAACTTCGCTGCCCGGCTCATCGCCGCCGAAAGCATGAATCGATATCGGAGTATTCAGGCGCTGCGCCTCTTCATAGAGCGGATAGAATTCCGGACTGCCGAGATTTTTTCTGTGCGCCTGGGCCGCCAGCATGCCGCCGCAAAGCCCCAGCTTGGTCACCGCGCGGTTAAGTTCTTTGGCGCATTCGGCCGGGTTGTTCACCGGCAGATTCGCCACGGCCTTCAAGCGCGGCGATGCTTTGCAGTAATTCGCGATGAAGTCGTTATAGGCGCGGCAAAGCGCCGTCTGAAACTGCGTATCGCGCACCCGGCCAACACCGAGGCCGCTGGTCGGAAACATGACGGCGGTATCGATCTGCTGCGTATCCATCGCCGCCAAACGCTCCTCGACGCTGGCGCCCGACTTACCGAGTGTGCCGCCCAAATTGCGATCGTAGTGCTCGCTCGGAATGAAAGACGCTTTCTGATTACGATAAGGCTCGGGCAGGTACGGTCTGATCTCGTTATCGAGATCGCGCGCGTGCGCGTCCGAGTCCAAAACTTTGATGGCTTCCCGCAATTGCATAACTCTCTCCTTGGCTTTGATTGGATGAAATTGATCGCACGCGCATCAGGCCGCCTTCGGCACCGATGCGGGCGCGTTGAGCTTATAGAGCTTGCGCACGTTGGTATTGAGCAACTTGTCCCGATCCGCGACCGGCAGATTAGCCATATCACGGGCAATCACGTCGCGGGAATGCGGCCATGTCGAGTTCTGGTGCGGGTAGTCGTTGGACCACATGCAGTTATCCACGCCCCACCACGAGAAAAGCTTGCCGCCGACATGGTCATTAAAGAATGTCGCATAAATCTGCTCGGCGAAGTACTCGCTCGGCAATTTCGTCATCGGCACCTTCTCCGAGTGGCGATGGCGTTTGTAGGCTTTATCGCATTGACCGAGCCAAAACGGCATCCAGCCGATTTCGTTCTCTACCGAAACGATCTTGAGCTTGGGGTAACGTTCCAATACACCCGAAAAAATCATATCGAAAAGCGCGTCCTCGATCTCGCGCGTCTGTTGAACGCCGATGCGATAGCGTTTGATGCCGTGGCTGATCTGGCGATGCATGCTGTCACCAAAGCCGGTTAAAATGTGCAGGTGCACCGGGAGGTCGAGATCCTGCGATGCCCCCCAGAAACGCTCATAATGCTCTGACGTGAACGGCAAGCTCGGATGCGGCACCTGCCAGATCATCGTGCCGACGACGCCTTCCTTCTTACAGCGCTCCATCTCGGCGATCGCATGATCGATATTGAACATGGAAATGAGCGCGATGCCGTAAAGGCGATCCGGCACTTTTTGACAGTAATCGATCACCCAATCATTGTAGGTGCGAAAAAGCGCTTCCTGAAGCGGCGCATCATCGATGCAGTAAAGCCCGAGTCCCAAGCTCGGATAGAGCACTTCGGCGGCAACGCCGTCCGTTACCATGTCTTTCATCCGTTCGATCGGGTCCCAGCCGCCCGGCCGCGCCACGGAAAAACCCGCCCTGCGAAAACTTTCCAGTTGTTCCGGCCGTTGGCCGGCCATGAAAAGACCGCCGACGGCTTGAATCGGCACCTCTGGCGAGCCGAACATCCAGGCATCGCGTTTTTCATCGAAGAACGCCTTCGGCGCGCGCTCTTTGAACGACGACGGCATCCCCTTCTCCCATAGGTCCGGTACTTCGATCACATGAGAGTCCGACGAGATTATTGTTTCTTCCATAAGCGTGCTCCTTCCAGGCTATTTCTTAGCCCACAGTTGATCGAAAAAGCCACTTTTCTCCATTTCGTCCAGATATCGATTGTCAATTAGCTCTTGAGCTTTTACTTTTTTTGCGCGGGGATCGATCTGAGCGACTTCTTCAAGAATAGCGTCCAGCGCTTCGGATTTGATGACTAGGCGCGGCTCGAGCACCTTGATCTCGGCATTGTACGCGGAGTCCAATACCTTTCGGTCAGTCACCCGCAGATATTTTCCGAGAACCTTGTAGACGAATTCACGATCGGTATGGGCGATCTTGGAAGCCTCGGCCATCGCCCGCATAAACTGCCCGATCACTTGGTTGCGTTTTGCAATCACGGATCGCTTGGTCACGAAAGCCGTCGCTGCATAGGGAATTTTTAGATCCGGCCCGTAAACTACATAATGATATCCTTGGGCGAGCGCCTTGGCATCCGTCGGTGGGGTAAGACAAGCAACATCGATCCCGCCTCCGACAAGCGCGGCAAAGGTCTCCGGATCGCCTCCAGTTTGGACAAAACTGAAGTCGCGCCCCGGTTCCATGTTGAAGCGGCGCATCGCCTGAATGCTAAAATAATGCGTGTTACTGCCGATGCGGCTTACGCCAATCTTTTTCCCTTTGACATCCTCCGGTTTTTTGATGTTGGCGCCTGCAACCAGCGTTTGGGTCATGGTGTTCTTAACGCCGCCGACAAAAACCACATCGGTGGACCCTTGAACGTAAGCGCGCACATTGCCGACACCCCCGGTCAGCGTCATATCCGCATCGCCCCCTAATAAAGCGGCAGTGACGATGCCTGACGACGCGATGAATACCTGCTGAAAGTCCAGGTTATACTTCTTGAATAAGCCGGCGTCTTCGGCAATCCACGGGTATGATTGGGACATGACCCGGGCGGAATGAATCCCGGTCATTTTATCCGCCGCGAGGAGACCTAGAGGCGCGATAAGGTGACAGAAAACTATCAGGCAAATTATTCGGCTTAGCATTACTTTACTTTTTAGCCCAAAGCGCATCGAAAAATCCACTCCTTTCCATTTCATCAAGATAGCGGTTATCGATCATCTCCTGCGGCTTGATTTTTTTCGCTCGCGGGTCTGTCGCCGCGAGCTCGTCGAGGATCGCTTGCAATGATTCCGGCTTGACCGTCAAGCGCGGCTCGAGCACCTTGATTTCCGCATTATAGGCCGAATCAAGCACGCTCCGATCCGTCACTCGCAGATACTTGCCGAGCACTTTGTAAACGAATTCGCGGTCCGTGTGCATGAGCTTGGCGGTTTCCGCCATGGCCCGCATGAAATTACCAATGACTTGCGGCCGCTTGGCGATCACGGAGCGCTTGGTCACGAAGGCGGTGGCGGCGTATGGTATTTTCAAATCGGGGCCATAAATCACATAATGATACCCCTTTGCGATCGCGAGCGCGTCGGTGGGCGGCGTGAGGTTGGCGACATCGATCTGGCCGCTCACAAACGCCGCAAACGTCTCGGGATCGCCGCCCGTTTGGATGAACTGCACGTCACGACCGGCATCCATGCCGAACCGGCGGAGCGCCTGAATGGTAAAATAGTGCGAGTTTCCGCCGATGCGGCTGACTCCGATCTTTTTACCCTTCAGGTCTTCGGGCTTTTTGATATTGGCGCCGGCGACTAAAGTTTGGGTCATCGTGTTTTTTACGCCGCCGACAAAAACGACGTCTGTGGAACCGCGCATGTAAGCAGCAACGTTCCCGACGCCGCCCGTAATCGTCATCTCGGCGTCACCCCCTAATAATGCGGCGGTGACGATACCGGAGGACGAGATAAACACCAAGCTGAAATCGAGATTATGTTTCTTAAACAGGCCGGATTCCTGTGCGATCCACGGCATGGATTGCGACATGACGCGCGCCGAATGGATTCCGATCAATTTGTCCAGTGCCGCAGCCACGCGCCCCCCTGCGACGCAGCCGCCCAGTGCCACAACCAAAACCAATAGCGTTCGTATACCTTTTCTCAAAAATGACCTCCTTCGCGACCCGACTATGTTTTATTGCAAGCCATAGAGTCGAATCATCACGGACTCGCGGCGATGCGTGGAGTTAGGACCCAAACCGCTCCTTCCAACGCGGAATCGCCAATGGATTGACAACCGTGTCGGGAATCCTTCCGTCGAGAATCGCCAGCATGCTTTGGGCGGCCATCTTCTGCCCCGCCTCGCCCGAGCCGGGATTGGCGCCGATGTTATGCGGCGTGAGAATCAGCCGCATCGGATCGACCTGGCGCAGCGGGCTCCCCATCGGCAGCGGCTCTTCCTCGAAGACATCCAAGGCCGCCCCGGCGATGACTTTTTCATTCAAAGCCTGCACCAACTCCGCTTCTTTTAACGCCGGGCCGCGCGATGTGTTCACGATGAAGGCCGTCGGTTTCATCATTTTGAATTCGCGCATGCCCACCATACCGCGCGTTTCCCGGGTCAACACCACGTGCAACGTGACCAGATCGGATTGCCGCAAAAGTTCTTCCAAGGAAACCATTTTGACACCGAGATCGATGACGGTCTCCTGTCGGACGTAGGGATCGTAGCCGAGAACTTTCATACCCCAGGCACCGAGCCGCTTTGCGACATTTTGGCCAATGCGGCCGACGCCAATAATGCCGACAGTTTTTCCGAGCATGAGCGTGCCGCGGTTTTGTAATTCCTTCCAGCCGCCGTTGCGAATGAATGCTTCGTTGAACTTGAGCCGTTTGAAGAGCGCGACCATCAGCCCCATGGTCGCTTCCGCGACTCCCAGATAGTTTTCGGGGGTTGGGCTGTTGCAACACAGGATGCCCAGGTCCGTTGCCGCATCGACATCGACGGTCTCGATGCCGATGCTCGATTTTACCACCGCCTGCAGGTCCGGGCAGGAGTCGAGAATATCGGCGCCGATCATGTCCCTACCCGATGGATAC
>Ga0209974_10000052_pt1 | contig 29511 bp, 40 predicted proteins | sample InoplaM3SPM_FD_187592 | JGI IMG/M metagenome (GOLD analysis project Ga0209974, IMG submission 187592) | Arabidopsis thaliana rhizosphere microbial communities from the Joint Genome Institute, USA, that affect carbon cycling - Inoculated... | ecosystem: Host-associated > Plants > Roots >...
ACGACGGCTGGGGTTGTCATATATCGATCTTTACTTAATTCACTGGCCCGTCGAAGGAAAGGGCATTGACACTTGGAAGGCTATGGTTCAGATACTGAAATCTGGTAAGGCCAGGGCTATCGGGGTAAGTAATTACGACATTCTTCAAGTGCAGGAAGTATTAGAAAATTTCGACGTCGCACCAACAGTCAACCAAGTTGAATTTCATCCATTCCTCTTTCAAGAGGAGCTATTACAGTTCTGCGATGAGAACCATATCCAACTAGAAGCTTATAGTCCATTAACTAGAGGAAAAAAGCTCCGACATCCGGTACTAAGAGGGCTAGAACTGAAGTATACTAAAACATCTGCCCAGATATTAGTAAGGTGGAGCTTACAGCACAATCTTGTTGTAATTCCAAAATCTATACATGAAAACCGAATCCTGGAGAATAGTCAAGTATTTGACTTCCAGCTTGATGAAAAGGATATGAAGCTCCTGGACTCTCTCAACGAGAATTTTCGCACGGTTTTCCTGTAATATGGTAACATACGAGATAGTGGACGTCCAATCTTAATAAGCAGATTGCAACAACCAGCATGGAGCGAAAGCAGATCATTTATGTCAAGCAGTCTTCAATTAGCATTCCACTTGCAAGCTAAAATATCCAATAAATCTTTGGCGCTGCAGAAAATTGTCAAAGGAGTGGACTGCCTTGAAATCGTTCCATAAAAGAGATCAAAAAAAGAATTTGATCCTTGTTAATTCGATTTAATTAATCCTCTTAATTTTTCTTTAAATTCTGGAGTTAAATCCTCTTCCTTCATTCCGTGTTCTTTTATCGCGTGTTGGCCTCCATTTCTAAAAATCTCTTCTTCAGTTTCTCCTTTTACTACATAATCGCAATCAAAGCCCGCTTCTCTACAAGATAATGATTTCATAAACCGAGATTTACCTAAACCACATAATAAGTTATAGATTCATTAGGCTAAATGATTCTATGAACTGATGATCTAGAATATGCCCTTGACAGTTTGTCTAGCGATAACATTATCTTATCATGAATATTTGCTTGCCTTATGTGGAAAAGATTAATGACAAAGAGGATTTAGAAGGCTTAGAAATAATATATCGGAATAGGATTTGTATTCCGTGGTATTAGCAAGAAATAGACTTAACTTTTTAAATATCGACTTTATATCGTAATTATTGGTTAAGACTAAAAGTGTATTACTAAAAATGGAATTAAAAATCGAGATTCCACACGATATAATGTTAAACAAAAAAAGACTAAAATCAGTTCAACGTGGTATTCTGAAAGCTATAACGAAAGGACCATATGAAGAAGGTCTGGCATTCAAAATTGTAAAGTCAACCTTTGAGGATTACTACAGCGCCTATGATCTGCCTGAAATGAAAAATCACGAGTCTAGTAGCCTTTAATCGTTCGACCAGATAACAATCTTATTGGGAATCTTATTGAGATAAACCAAAATCAATATTGATTTGTCTATCTATATGTTGTAAGGTACAGTTCTTTTATAGAGAACTAGAAATTTCTGATTTAAACTAATCTGAAAAATTCATACCTTCTGCGGAGAACGATTTGTGATAGAGAAGAGTTTACTCTCAAAATATGTCATAAATATCGAGAAAATAACCACGCTGTTTATTTCAAAGTGGAATTTGATTAATAGAAGTAGGTAAATGTAATACCAATAAATTATATATTTTTTTGACGCCGAAAAATTCTGAGTGTTATATATCGCCCAAGCAGAATATTTGAAAAAGGAAATTGTTCCCTGTAACTAAGTATACTGCTATCTTGCGGACACTTACCATAAAGAATGCAATGAAAAAGTTGATCCTACGATCAGTATTTCAACGATAAGCATTGCTTAAAAAATGCTAATTAAAAGACTCTTCATGAACACGAGTCAACACAATGTCCCAAAATAAGCTAGGAAACATATCACCATTTACACCAGAAATGTCTTGTTATTATGAATCATCATATGTGGTTACTAATACACAAAGGTTGTTACATATGCTTATTTTGATAGAAGCAAAGTAACTTTTGGAACAATGAACTCTAATTATTCAAATGAGTTAGCTGGGTCGGTTGAAGATATTAATACATCCGAAATCGTTCTTCCGCCATATCTTCTTCGAAGTAACTTAAACGGGGTTGAAGAACTTGCCGAATCTATAAAGAATGTTGGTCTTTTGCAACCAATAATAGTGAGATTAAATGACTCGCATAGCATTGAGCTGGTTGCTGGATATAGAAGACTTAATGCATGCAAGAAAATAGGCTGGAGAAAAATTACCTGCCACATTGTAGAATTGGACGAAAAAACAGCTTTTGAAGTCTCTCTAATAGAAAACGTACAGAGACAAACGCTAAATCCAATAGAGGAAGGTCTAGCTTTTAGGAACTATGTGAATAAATTCGGATGGGGAGGAGTTTCTGATCTGGCAGAAAAAATATCAAAAAGTCCGGGTTATGTTAGCAAACGCATAAGACTAGTAGAACTTCCAGAAAGTGTAATAGATTTATTATCAAAATGTGAGATTAGTATTTCAGCTGCAGAAGAGTTACTTCCAGTCTCCAGTAGAGATGAACAAACAAAAATAGCAATTGTAATAAAAAATAAAAAACTACCTTTGAGAAAAGTACGAGAGCTTATCAAAAAAAATAATAGTATTGTAGCTGACTCTGATTCTTTGTCATTTGGTCCTTATGATAATATATCATATTCCAAAGATCGAATTCTCAAATCCGTCGACAAATCAATAATTACACTTAGAATTGCGGTCAAGAAAATGGGTTTAATAATGGAGGGGGTTGAAGATGACTGGATCTTGTACGGTATCTTACTCTATCAGAGGAACGTTTTAATTTCCCAGATTGACCAACTCATCAAACAAAAAAGGAAATACAAAAAACCTTATTTCGATAGGCATTTAAGATATTGTCTTTCCTGTTAGGAATCAAGCAATTTCTAGTCTACTATGATGGTTGAAGTAGAGTCTGTTACGTTTATTGACCAGCCTGAATTGATATGTATGAACATAAACGATCTATGCTCCAATGTTTAGGACCTTTTATGTAAAATCCAAATAATCAGAAAAGTAAGTGCAACAGAAACAATAATAGAATATGGCCATGGAATGAATAAGTTGGCTACAAAGTTAAATCCCATAGATAGTAGAATCATCGTTATAGCCTCTTTTCCTGAAAGAGCTTTTTTATTTATTCTCCAGATAGCTACTGCAATCAATATGCCAATATATAATACGAAATTAAATGGTAGAGGAACCACTAGAGAAAGAAAAAATCCAACAATAGGGATCATTACAACTAAAATTAGCGCTTCTTTATACCATGTGCTGCTTTCAAACACGTTACTTGGTTTAGAGCATAATTATATTAATTTTCTCAGTGTAGTTGATGCCAGTCATCTGGAGAAGCAGGTCTTTTTGATGGAACCTAGAAATTTCTAAATTTGATCTAAAAATATCATTCTAAATACCAAATGCTTGTTATTAGTAAAGGAGATAGGTTAATAAAATGTTAATAAACCCAAACTGTACTTCTCACCATGTAAACATGTGGGGGTAAAAGTAAATAGCTGGGTAACAATAATCAGTACAGCTGCTTTTTCTATAGAAGCAGTAATGGTTGAGTTACTTTACGTAATTGCTTCTATACCCGCTTTAGCGATTGCTGCCGGTAGTATGCCCATTGCAGGTGCTATGGTTCTTATCATAAATGGCTATGTATTCAGGAAAAAGTTTACAATATTCAAAGGTAACGGCTGGAAAATCCTTCTTGTTGGTGGAGTATTATTCACAGCAGCAGATTTCCTTTGGTTTGACAGCGTAGATAAGATAGGCGCTGGCAAGACCATGCTGCTTACTATACCAGCAGAGGATGTCTTCATTGTTTTATTAGCAGTTGTATTTTTGGCGGAACGTATGTTTAAGCTTCAGCTATTGGGTATTACTGTCGCCATTGTTGGGTTTACTATATCAGCAGCTAGCAATGTATCTGCAAGTGGAGTACAGTTTCAAATAGGAGACCTGCAGGCCATTCTGTCTGCGATGTGCAATGCCCTTGCAATCACATTATTTGCAAAGCTGATTGTCAAATACAACCCCACTGAAGTAAGTGGGTGGATCATGCTAATGTCAGGCTTAATCATTAATCTAATTCAATACATATTCTATCCACCACATCTATCTATGATAGACTGGCTTTACCTGATAGGATTCTCATTTATAGCATTATCAGCATTTACACTATACAACGTGAGTATGAAACGCATAGGCTCATCAATGACTTCAATAATAACGTCATCCTCTCTGGTTCTCACGGTTGTAATCCAGTTAGCTATCGTTCCTTTTGGAATAGCGTTTTCTTTACCCAGTAACCTAATTTTGGCATTGTTGGGTGGTGGTATTAGTATTGCTGGTATATGCATTAGTTCTAAAGCCCAACAGAAAAAAGAGAGAACCGTAGAAAAGATTAAAGAAAAGGCAATGGAGGTGATACAATAAGATAATGGAATTTGTCTTTGACGAATATAACATGAGGAACCTGCCAGCAAGGCAGAGGCTCGACAAAGTTATACAAGTATTAAAAAACGGAAATGAAAGAGATGAATCCATACGTTGGGATTGCATTTGGCTTGCAGGAGAAATAACCGAAGCAGTTAGTAAAGATGACCCTATTTGCACTGAAATAGCAGATCTGATGGTTTGGGTCTTAAATAATGACGACAATGGAATCGTGAGACATGAAGCCGCATTTCAAATTGGCTTACATAACCTGAGAACAAAGATACCCGACCTGATTAACTCGATATTAAACGATAAGAGTGACCTTGTAAAACACGAAGCTATCGAAGCTTTGGGTTTGTTGCGAGACCATGGTAGTAAAGAAACGCTGATAAAAATGCTAGATGATAAAGGTGTTGCAGTTAGTGAAACAGCAGCCTTTGTACTAAAAAGACTTGAACGGCTAAAAGATAGAGGAGAGTACAAAGGAGAAGCGATACTTTAATGAAGGAATTAGATGATATAAGAAGCCGTTGCCGTTACTGTATCTCAAGATCTACAATTGGGTAACGATACTTATTCTATCATCATTTATTATTAAATAATATTTATGATAATATGTTCTATCAGATTAGATTATTTTATAATGTCGGTAAAGGGAATAGGTGATAATCACCGGAGCTAGAAACCATAAAACATTTACAAAATGAGTTCTGGTGTAAAGTCCAAATATTTCAAGATGGTAATAATTGATATCCCCGAGGGTATTTAAGAAAATTCCAACGGCTAAAAGTGACCAGACAGAGGCAAGTAAACTTTGTCTAAATACTTGGATGCCCAGAACGGCAAAAGAAAGAGAAGTCGCAGATGCTGCTACGAATGGTAATCCATAATAATAATCAAATAAACTATATCCAACCTGATTGAATGTAAAGTACGAGTAAAGCAATACTAGCGCCACTGGAATAGCTGCTAACCAAAGTTTAGTAACATTACTGATTTTACGTTTGAAGAACTTGATGTTGCGTACCAGATGAAAAATTATAAAGGGATATTGAGCAAAAAAGAAAATGTCTGCTATTGAAGGATAAGCATCTATTTTCAGTACCGTGGTTTGAAAGTTGTAAATAATATCACCAATCGCATATGCTGCGAATGCTAATCCCAACGCGAGGTAGGCGTTTCCAAACACAGCCGAACGGCCATATCTTTTTGCAACAATGAACGAGGCAATTGCACATGTTACTATGCTTATTGTGAACACATAATCAATTGGACTAAGTTCACCCTCCTTTTCAGGGAGCAAATAATTGAACGTCTGATAAATCACCGATAGTCCTACAATGAGCAATATTACTTTGTAATTGATCCCCCGTTTGGGTTCCACAATATTCTGGTCTGCACTATCAGACATCTACTATGATCTGTCCTCCATTGGTCATAACTTTTTTCCCCTTAAAAGTACTCGAATAATTTGACTCTCATTCAAGATATTTTCTTTCAACAACACTTCAACAATTGGGAATGAAGGTAGGGGGATACCTGCGCTAAAAATCAATCCACTTGTATCAATCTCAATATTCACTTTTTCAAAAAGTGCCGTGTACTTGTTCACTTTTTTGCCATCTGATGACTCGGCATGCCCCTGTTCCGTAAGTAGACCATTTTCGACCAACTGATTAATTAATCGATATCCAGATGACTTTGGTATTCGCGCTGCTTCTAGAATATCAAGTATGACTGAAGGATTGATGAAGGCTACCTCCAGGATGGTTCTCTTGTCCTTGTCTCCATAAGTTGCAAGGATAAGCTCAGCCAACTCTCTATTCTCTATTGTTATCCAATGCCTCCCCTTTGCAGGTGTATTAATTGAAATCAATTGATTAGCAAAATCCTCCTCGATAGCATCGGCCCCAGAAGAGAAAAACTCTCTAAGTGTTGCATCTAATGTATAAAAGTCATTTATGGAAGCTGCCAAGTCCAGGCTATAGCGCTGGCGCAATCGCGCCTCAATTTTCTCACAAGTTTTTTGACCTAGCTTTTCTCTTATCATCGATTCAAGTGCCTGTCCAAGCAATCGGTCTAATGCAGAAGGCATTAATTTTCTCTAGTATATGAAGGAGCATAACTAATATTATTTCCTTATTCTCAAAAAAAGCTAGTTTATTAGCGTAAATAAAAGATATTCTTGAATTTTAGACTGACCAGCAATATACTTAAATTAAACATAGTCGTTTTTGTTCAAACGTTTTTAACTAAGAAAGTCTTATTCTCAAATATGGGAATAACCGAAACGCAAGATAGTCCCAGTCTCAACGAGGCAACAAATTCCGAATTCAGCCAAAGAGAAAACATTTCCTTTTCGGAAAAATCGTCCATGTGTTGCGTCGGATTCGTCGATATGGTAGACTCTACTAGAATAACTGCTGGACTACCCACTCATCAGATGAGCAAGTATTATACTTTATTCATTAATTGGGTAAGCGGCATTATAAGAGGATACAGTGGTAGGGTTGTAAAGAATACAGGCGACGGTCTGCTTTTCTACTTTACTTCCCTCGGTGATTCGCCCATTAAAAGTGTCAGAAATTGCCTTAACTCTGCAATTAGATTATCAATTCTCCATCGTAATGTTAACAGGAAATTTATTTCTGAATCGCTGCCAGAGCTAAATTATCGTATAAGTTTGGATTATGGGGAAGTCTCTTTTGCCCAAACGGTAGACTCGACTACTTCGGATATATTCAGTACGACGGTTAATCTTTGTGCTAAAATTAACAAAGTGGCAGACCCTAACAAGGTCATAATCGGGGGGGATTTGTACCAAATTGCAAAGAACCTAGATGACTATAAATTTCAGGAAGTAAAGGAAACAATTTCAATCTGGAATAGAGCATACCCTCTCTATTCAGTTTCAGAGGCAAAGAACAATTGGTGACTACTGGTAGATATCTTTACTCCTTGCAGTTACGATGACCTGTCCTGAAGAAATAGTGTTATATTGACTTAAAATGACTTTCACCATTTCAATTTCGATGTTGAAAAATAGGTATTTAATTTTGATTATCTTTGGTTTAATGAGAAAAGAATTCTTCATTCACGATTCTTGTCATTTTCATAAATAGGATTTAGTGACAACACTATGTCTTGTCTTTGCGAAGACTTGAAAATTGTTGCCTTTTCATGTAATTCTATTGCCTCGTTACCATATGCTTGAACCAAGTAATCGGCGCCGTCAATTGATTTTATTTCTACACAACAATAATTTAGTCCGTTACTAAGTACATAGCCTTTGGGGGAAATTTTTACAATATCCTTATCATCTGATTGCATTAGTTCTCCAAGCGCATTAACACTGTTAAGACCGCTCAATATACATCTCCTTTATTTTAAACCTGGTCATGGTAAAAATTGGGTAAAGGAATCTAATAAAATTTGTTTATTAGTTGATCACTTATCCGAGTATAAGCAATACATTTAACGAGTTACCATAACATCATACTAGTTTTAATAAGTTAGATTTACTATTTCTTGCCAAGAGAAATTAATTCTTTGTCAACGAATTGTTGAAAAGCAGGATCAAACCATTTTTCCATTTCAATCTTATTTTTCCAAATGTCCTTTATCATTCCTTGGTCAAATGCACTTTTCATCCACCTCAACCAGCCAGTCCATTCATTGTCGCTTAAGACATTTCTTTCGCGCACGTGAAGCACATGTGCAAAGGTGAATAATATATGATAAGAGTTTGCAACTTCAGATGACCAATCTGATTCAACTTTGCTTACTACCTTTATCAGTTCTGGTCGGTCTATCATCATATGGGTAATTTCACGAAGCCTTAAATCTAAATCACTCAATACTTTGGTTTCAATATCAACTGAAAGAGCTCGCATTTGTTTCCTCGAAAAATACAGAACTACAAACATTGTAGCAATAATCCCTATTGCTTCACCCATGCCGAAATACTGCTCTAAACCAACTTCGACCATTTTTTTTAAAGCAACCCTTTATGTCTCATACATATTAGGCAACAACTACCATCTTCGTCATAAAGATGTAGTTCTCTTGTATGTTTACACTCACTGGTTTTCTGCGATTTTATAGACACTGAATTCTAAGTTTCTACTCAGGATATAACCATTAAATAGTAATCTTCTAGACATTCAGTTTCGAAAAATCCTCGGACTTTTTAATATCAAAGATATGGAATCTACAGATGAAATGGTCTGAAGTAGCAGACAGATTTGCAAAGCAACGATTGAGACCTAACCAAAGTAGTTCTCTATGTTAGAATAAAGTTATAGTAGCTGCAACTAAATGCCCATATCACGCCGAATTCAAATTGCGAATTCTGGTATTGACTTTTCGTAAAACCGAACTAGGGAATTACTAATTGCCGTCATCGGGGTTTTTGTGAACTTGAGAAAAGCAAGGGTAATTATACCTAATCGTGGTACAACTTCAATGTGCGAAGAATAATACAAGCAGTGGGTACCCCGGGAGAATTTAGATGTCGAACATGCGATGTATTGTGGTCAAGTTTTATGGAGAGTAATATTCCATGTATAGATAAAACAACAAGGTCTGGATTGCACAACTTCGACTTTGGAAAACCCGTTGCAGTCGAAAAACCACAACCAAGCCTGCTTTAAACCGGCTGTTTGCAATTTATGAGCATATTTAATATTACATATAGGGCGTGTAACTGTGAACTCAGTAGAAGTGATCTATTTACTCTAGGTTATCATGATTATGGCACAAATCATACAAGTTATACAAGTAAACGGCTGATAGTATTGGAGATTAACTGAATGGAAAAGCCAAAACCGAAAGTTACGACAATTGTCGTTGAACCTGAGAAATTGGAATTTCTAAAGAAAAAACTAGATGATCCAGATATATCACAATCGGTCAAAAGAGACTTTGTCAAGGAAATAATGGGCGGCGAATGTGCAATGTGTCAAGGAATGCCCACTAAAATAGCGAAGTATGACATGGATGGAATAACTTTAATTGAAAAGTATTGTGATAAATGCTTTGAATTGTCCAATCCTTGATAATATTTTATTTTCAGGGTTTCCTACGCTATCTGTCTTAATGATGTATTCTCAAGTACGAAAATGCGATGTTTGTGATTACTCTAAACTAACAGAGGGTAACTCCCCATTGTAATCTCATTTATGAACGTGAATTTGATTGGTTTGGCTCAATGCCCACGCATTAAAATTATATAAAATATGCTAATCAAGAATTTTGAATCGTCTTAACTGTGCACTCTTTGTTAGCAATCTTTCGGCATTTGTCGCTGTGTCGCCACTGTCCGTTATTAAAATATTCAAGGTGTCTAACATTATCTCTGTTTGTAGTTATACGCTGTTCTCCATTCTTGGTAGCCTTTGACTTTGGCATTAGCTCAACTCCTCTTCTCATAATAATCAAACATTGTTGGGCATTACATAAAAACCTTGGCCATAATTCTCAAAAAATAATACTTATTCTAGGTTCTGTCGAGTTTTATCAAAATGATATAAACCTACACAAATTGATATTAGCAAAGGAAATAGTATTAATTAAAGTATCAAATAGGCTATTATTTGTATTTATTTCAACGTTTCACCAATAAAACGAAATTCATCCTAAAAGGTTGATACACATGAACAATGATATGTTATTATATCCAAATATTGAAGGTTCCTTGAATGGAAAAACTATGTCAAATATGTAACAAAAATAAAATTGAGGTTTATCAGTTTGAACTTGAAGTATGCTTTGACTGTTGGATGAATAAAACTACCCCTGAAATTTATTAAGGTATGTCCAAATTCTAAATATTAATAGAATCGAGTTTAACATAACTTATGATTTATATCTTATGAAAAGTAACGTTTCTAGAAAGGAACTAAAAATCTATTTTTTTCTTGTTGCTGTTGATAACATTATACTAGCTTGTCGTAACGACATCGGTTAGAGTAATACATCTTTAACTTTCAGGAAAACTATTAGAATTCTTTGCCCACGATCGTTTTAGAATTATAAGTCAAATAAGTTCGAACAGATTCGAAACTAAATTTTAAAAAAGTAAAGATTAAACTGGGTCACCCGTATCGCCCTGGCTCTTATCTCTCTTCACCGCAGTTGGTTCTTGTTCGGCAATATCCTCAGGGTTCATCGGTTCCTTTCTTTCGTTTTCAAAGTCTCTATTTTCATTTAAATTGTTGGAACCTCTATAGTTTTTAGGATTAGCGACATTCTCTGCGGAATCTGCAGTTTTCTCTGCAGTGTCTTTGAATGCCCTTTTGATTCTGTCAAATGTTGCTCCCATATTAACAGGTCCGCCATAATTTATTTAACACTATGCAGTATACTTTTTCAAAATGTGGGAATAATTCACCAGCGCTGGAAATCAGCACAAAACTCACTTAGAATCCTCAGATTCGATCATCACGATAAAATATTTACCTGACTCTTCTGAATTTGAATTGCTAACCTTCAGATTCGACAATGTGATACTATTAGTAGTATTTTTGCTTCAAAACGTAAGAATATTGAGATCCGCTTTGATCGAAGCTAATTACGTTCATTCATATTACGGAAAAGACAACCACATCCTTACAATGAGTTATAGAAGTGGTTTTGGGGGTCCAAAACCAGTTGAAATGGGAAAGGAATACGAAGTCGAAATATCAGAAGTAAGTAGAAGAGGCGATGGAATTGCTAGAATCCAGGGATTTGTAATCTTTGTTGAAGGCGGAAAAACGGGACAGAAAACAAACATAAGAATTACCAGTGTCGGAGATCGCTTCGCAAAAGCACAAGTTGTAGAACAAGGAAGTTAAAAAGTCCCATCACGAACGTAAGTAAGTTTGCCAAAAGGGCACATTAAGACTGACGGTTTATCCTTAATTTGCTGCCCGTTTTATTTTTGCTTTTATAATAAAACTAAGAAACTCCAAAATTCATAAGTTCAGCAAAAGCCTCATGATATTGGTCGTTTACATTCCTTACACTAGGGATGTTAATGAATGCAGAATTCAATCAGACTAATTTAGCTTTTTTATACTCGCTATATCTTCTTGAAAATTCTTTATCAATCTCTTCGTTTTTTATTGTCTCGCCCCTGCGTCCAGGAGTTCTTATGACTTGTTGGTTAACCATTTTTCTTTCATCTTCCAACTCGTTGAATCCTAGGGCCGTATCATAAATTCGTTGTTTCATCGTCCTCAGGTAAGTACTATATCTGTCTCTAAAATCATCCTCTAATCCCGATAAAATATTAACACTCAACTCCGGCTTCCTTCCACATTTGATGTACTCACTCTCACATATAAGTATACATTGTTCATCCATGAAGATTAGAGATCATGACTTCTTTTTGGTAACTTTAGCTGAAAAGATGGACTCTTACATTAAATTAGAATATTCTAGTACATCATGAACTACTCTATTGACAAGATGAAGTCTATATTAATTTTCCAATAGAAGGGGACTAGCATTATCAATAATCGAATTGTAGAGCAAGATATGCTTTTTGGCTACTTCCTTCCACAAAAGATGTTTTCTAAGGTTTAGAACCGCATCTTTGTGTTGCTTGTAATTCACTTCAAGTTCTCGAAGCGAATTTGAGAAGTCAACTGGATTACGGTTTGCCGTCAATCCCACCTTCATTTCAGAGAATTCCTTGAAAAATTCTAAATTACTTGAAACGAATGGGAGTCCATGAGCTAATCCATCGTACATTACACCTGAACCAGAAGTAACTTTGTAAGGCAGAATCAAGGCATCGGCACAATAGAATAGCAATGACAAATCTCTATCACTTAGAAACCCCCTGTTCAAGTTGATGACGCCTTTATTTTCAAATTTGTCCCTTAATTTTTCCCTTCCATAATGATTTCGTGATGTATTTACTACAACTTTCCAACCATCAGGTACCTTCATCCTTCCAATAATATCCCATCCCTTGGTTGCAGTCATGAAGCCCACAGCTAATGCTATGTTTTCTCGTTCCGGAAGAGAGAACATTCTTCTTGCCTCATTTCTATTTAAAGGAGGCGAAGTGCTGGGTTCTGCTCCATGATATATCAAAGTACTTCCGGGGATAATTTTGGCTAAATATTTAGAAAATACGACTCCTGCCTTATTGGAGGTTATTTTTTTCCTGTTTAAGGAATTAAAAGATTCATAATTCAGTAGATGGGTCCAATAGTCATAGGCCATTTTAATCCAAGTCCCAAGAGGCCCAAATAATTTATTTTTTAAAGGAACAACCAATCTCATCCATTGGGTGAAAGTGTAGGCCGAATGGAACGTGGTAACTATAGGAACCGTGCACTCATCGTAGAATGATTCTATGTTTGTATGCGTTTTTCTTGGATTTAGTGGATCTAAATGAATTCCGTACAGTCCATGTTCATATTGAACGTGAACAACATCTGGTTCAACCTCTTTAACTATTTTTAAGAGAACTTTGGAATTATCCTGATTATTTGGAGAAATACCATTGAAATCTCCCTTTCCATCCTTATTGCATACTACAAATACCTGCATGCCTTCGTTCTTTAACGAATCGACTAGCTTCTTGCAGTAGCGTCCAACCCCACCCTGCATGGGTGGGTATTCCGTTGAAATCATCAATATTTTCAAAAATCATACACTCAGTTTAACAAACAATAACCTAATAGACGTCATGGTATATCAGCCTTTGTGTTTGCAACTGAACATAATGCGTCACCATATGACCATTATTTAGTAACAAATTCTAAAGATTATCATCATCAACTTTCGAAAGTCTGTAATATCATTCGGATGTATCTAAACATTCTTAAGTCTTTGTATCCATATTATAGTAATTAATGACGAATACGACACATCTGATAAGCTTGGTTGAAAAGTGCCGTGAGGAGAATGATATAGGACAGCGAATTGCAATTTTAGAATTTATTAACGGTTTATTGCCCACAGATACGAAATTATTAATCCCTTCTCTTATCACAAATAGCTGTATTGATAACATTTTGAGTGCCTTAGAAGTTGAATTATTACCACCGATTTACACTCACTTATGATAAGATAATACACTGTACGTTGAAATATAATCCAGTAGACCTGATTCTACTTGCCAAGAAACAGTTCAACTTTTGTAGATATTTGGCAAAGTAATTGCACTTAGAATTTGTTGTTACTGATATAGAGTTCAAATTTAGTTTATGTTTTCATTATACCATTTTCTTGGTTTTAGTAATTATATCTGCCAAATGTGAAGTAGACATATCTGGTCAAAGACCAGAGACATTTAGTTTTTTATTTGATATTCCCATAGGTAGACATTAATAGCTTGGTGTCGTATATGATAGCAGTTTAATACATATGCCTATGTTGATGCTAAAATGTAAGGAATGTGGCGAAGTGTTTGCCGGTGTCTACAAACCTGAAAATTTGATAAAAGATTCCAAATTAAAGACTGATTCTACAACCTCACACGTGTGTTCTAGGGGACACAAAAATGATTACCTACCTGATGATTTTATGGACTGGTCCGGACCTGAGACATTCTGAAAACAAATCAAAGTGTTATACTTGTAACATATCCTGATGATTTCAGTAAACAGGAAGGAAAAGGCCTTGTGGAATCATTAGGCAATGTTAATATTGTAAAATACTTTAGCCAAAAAAACCTAAAGCATACGAAATACGGTCTAGGATCTGGCAAGGTCGAAGAAATTAAAGAGTTTCTTCAACATACAAAATCTGATCAGATTATAGTTGATGAACACATGACAGCTAAGCAGATCTTCAATTTAGAAAAGGAAACTGGGGTAAAGGTAATAGACAGAGAAAGATTAATTCTCGACTTGTTCTACATTAGATCTACAACGACTGAAGCAAAATTACAGATCCAGCTTGCTGAAATTAAATACGAATTACCACGGGTAAAAGAAAATGCTAGGCTTTTAATCGGTGACGAAAGACCGGGTAAAGGTGGCAGTGGAGAATACATCGTTGACGTAAAATTTAGGGATCTAAAGAGGCGAATGGGATTCATTATAGAAAAGTTAGCAGAATCGAAAAGAAAACGCGATCTTTACCATAATCAAAGAATAGAGAACAAAATGCCGATAGTTTCCCTCGTTGGCTATACGAGTTCGGGTAAAACTACACTCTTCAACTTGTTAACTATGGAAAGTAGGCAAACATCTGAAGATTTATTCACGACCCTCTCAACAACTACAAGATCCTTTATTATTAACGGACAGAAAATTTTGCTAAGTGACACAGTTGGTTTCATAAGACGGCTTCCAACCTATATGATTGAGGCCTTTAAGTCGACTCTGGAGGAGTCACTTCAGGCGGACATAATTCTGCTTCTTATTGATTCATCAGATCCTGTGGATAAAATAAAAATAAAGTATTACAGCTGCATGAACGTTTTGCAGGAGTTGAATGTAAACAAAGAAAAAATTGTAATTGTTTTTTCAAAAATAGATAAAGCTGAATTGGGTGATGTTACTAGGACTTTTCAAGAGTTAAGGATAGAGCATCCAATAATTGTATCGCCTATGTCTGGCTATGGCATAAACAAACTTAGAAAATCAATATCACAAAAAATTGTCTCATAGAAGGTAATTGAAGCAATTTTTTAATACATCATTTAACTATTGTCTGGTAACAGCAATATTCCAGTTAAAAGATAATGGCGGAGATGATTCTTTATAATACGACTGTAATTCATTCAACCTTTCCGTCGAACCTTCACAAGCCATAACTTCAATGTATACGGAATCTGTCCGCATCAGTTGCAAAAATGAAAGGACTTGCTCATTTGTAACACCGTGCTTCACGTCATAGTCAATCCTCTTAAGTACTTTGCCTATTTTCCCATATTTGTTATTTAATTTTACCTCCCATCTCGTCGCATCGTCAGATAATCCTTTCACAAACCTGGTCACAGTTTGTTTCATATGTGTAACATGCCATTCCCGCATAGGGAAATTATTTTGTTTCAAAAGAACTCATATAATATACTCTATTGCCCTATATAATGTAGCGTATTGATTCTACAATTTAACATTAAAATTCCTATTTGTCTCAATCTCACGATTCTAACTATGGTAATTCAAAAATATTACCAATGTATAGAAATAAAATGGCTCCATATGCTCTGGTAAACATAAATTATAATCAAGTCTCACTTATCTAGATATTACATATGATATAGAATCTCTTCTATCCATAGGTCGAAACAGCCGACCATAAACGTTTTATATCTAGTTCCGTAAAGTCACTTTAACATTGGTGGGTTGAGATCCCTCTTTTCTCATCAATGTTTTAATCAGTTCTATCTATTAGAATCATATAAAATATCTGAGAATTTTTCCAATTCTAATCCAAGAAAGATTCGAAATTTTTAGTAATGTATTGCTTGTATATTATGAAAAGTAACGACTCGAATGGAATTAAGAATCCATTTTTTGTAATGTCTGTTCAGTTTTAACTTTGGTCTTTGCCTTGGTCATGCGTTGGGCTACATAGGTAATGCCGTGATCCAACTCTAGGTGACTCAGAAAAGCAACTCCGTTATTTACATTGTCTTTGACTATCAAGTTTCTTCCACATTCGCTACACCGAATTATGTGCTCATCTTCAAATGCCATGTACTATATTGTATGGTGAGCCAATATAATTAAAATATCTTTTCTTCTTTTGTATTGATTACTTCTAACCTGGTTGAGAAAAAGATTATCATCGAGCATTAGAAATCTCATAAATAATTAGCTCGAATCCTGATTAACTATGAGAAAAGTTATTAAAAAAGTCGTTATATTTGTCAATAATGTCTTCAACCGAGCAACTACGACAAGTATCACAAAATCTTGCAAAAACATTCAATGACCCCAAGGTTAGAGAATCATCCTATTTTGATTTCTATGATGATTCATTGAATATTCATGGTTTTCCTCCAAATCTTCCTACAAATAAGGAAGGTTTCAAGCAGTTTATTTATCTACTGTGGAAGGCTTTTTCTGATATCACAATTATATTTGAAGATATCATTATAGAAGGTAACAAGGTTGTATGCAGGTACTACCTAACAGGCACACACAAAGGTAATTTTGGTAATCTGCAACCAACTGGTAGACAATTCAAGGTCAATGGTATGACAGAATTTTCCTTTAGTAATGGAAAAATCATAGAGCGTTGGAACCTGGTGGATATGGTTTCATTAAATGAACAGCTGACACAGTCCCAAATTATTTGATTTTAACATGCAACAAGACTGTCGAATCGATTAGCAACACTCAACACTTTCAAAAAGCAATAAATCTGATAAATATCATTATGTATAGTGAACAATTCTAATGCCCGAACGATTTATTGATAATTTTTCTTCTCAATCAAAACAATATTCTTTTTCAAGACCAACTTATCCCGATTCTCTATTTGAATTCCTTTATACAGTAACTCCCCAAAAGTATCTTGCTTGGGATTGTGCAACTGGAAATGGACAGGCGGCCATAGGTCTGAGTAAATATTTCAATAAAGTAATTGCGAGTGACGCAAGTAAGAATCAGGTTCAATATGCCTTTCAGAGAGAAAACATAGAATACAAGGTATTTCAAGCTGAAAATGCAGAATTAGAAAATGATTCTGTTGACATTATTACGGTAGCTCAAGCATTACACTGGTTTGATTTAGATAAATTTTATTCTAATGTAATGCGAGTTGGAAAAAAGGATGGAATCATTGCAGTTTGGAGTTACGATATGCACAAAATAAACCCTCAATTAGACAAGATTACCGAAAGGCTTGATGTGGACGGGGAAATTCTTGGTAGTTATTGGGACAAAGAAGCAAAATATGTTAAAGAAAAATACAAGACCATTGCCTTTCCATTTGAGGAGATTTCTGTTCCTGTATTTAAAACAACGTTACATTGGAATTTGCTACAACTTTGGGATTATATGAAAACTTGGTCTTCAGTAAAAAAATATTATTCTGAAAATAAACTGGATCCCTTAGATCTAGTCAAACCCGAAATAGAATCCCTCTGGGGAAATGAGCTTGACAAGAAAAAGGTTACTTGGAATATAAACATACGGTTAGGTATTATGAAATAACCTAAAAAACTGTTTTATTGTGTCGCCAGCGGATGTCTTTAGTAAACTAAAAGAAAAGAATTTGAGTGAATTTGAATTTTTCATACAGATTTGAGAGACGCCATATCTATAGAGAAACGATACTTTACATCAGACCGGAGCATTCTCTCATATGCTTCGTTAACTTTCTGGATAGGAATAACTTCTACGTCAGCAGTAATGTTATGCTTGCCACAAAAATCAAGCATTTCCTGCGTTTCAGATATACCTCCGATAATTGAACCAGAAATACTGCGGCGCTGAAACAAAAGTCCAAATGCAGACAAGGCATGAGGCTTGTCTGGCGCACCCACTAGGGTTATATTTCCATCACGGCGAAGTAGTTGGATGTAGGCATTAATATCATGTTCTGCAGAAACAGTATCAAGTATAAAGTCAAAACTACTTGTGTGCTTTTTCATCTGATCAGGATCTGTAGAAATGATAATTTCGTTAGCACCAAGGCGAACCGCATCCTCCTTTTTGCTTTTAGAGGTGGTAAAAACAACAACGTGAGCACCAAGTGCATGAGCAAACTTTACGGCCATGTGTCCTAATCCACCAAGACCGATTACCCCAACTTTCTTACCATTAGCAACCTTCCAGTGTCGCATAGGTGAATATGTTGTAATTCCAGCACAAAGCAGTGGCGCTACTCCAGCAAGATCCAAGTTGGTAGGAACATGAAGGACAAAATGATCTTTAACCACTATATTATCTGAATATCCTCCATAGGTAACACCACCCAAATGCGGATCAGGCGAGTTATAAGTAAGAGTCAAATGAGGGCAAAACTGTTCAAGACCAGTTTGGCAATCAGGACATGAACCATCCGAATCAACCAGGCAGCCTACTGCTGCTAAATCTCCTGGTTTGAATTTGGTGACTGCAGAGCCTACCTTCGTAACCCTACCAACTATTTCGTGACCCGGAATGCATGGATATACGGTAGGCATCACACTCCACTCATTGCGGACTTGGTGTAAATCAGAGTGGCAAATACCACAAAAAAGAATTTCGATCTGAACATCATGATTTCCTGGCTCCCGTCGCGAGATAATTGTCGGGGCAAGTTGGGAGGCAGCACTCGTCGCAGAATAAGCCTTAGCTTTGAATTGACCTTGGGGTTCAGGTGTAACTTGTGTGGTAGACATGATAATTTATTTGATCAAAATTATTGTATTTAAGGGTTAGAAATGAGGAAATTCATTCTTCTTTCGACATATCAAGATTATGTTCAAAGAAAGTACCGCTTTGATTAAGAATGACACATTGCACTAAGCTGATGCCATCTCACATCTTTTCCGGATGTCTAGAGCGACATCAATATTATAAAGTGGACTATTGATAATTTATGATTTCGCGAGCGTTTATTTTATTGAATCAATATTTATTAAATATCCTGGAAAGAGGAACATCATAATTTATCAAATATTAATCAACATTGAATCATGTAAGAATAAATTAAGTTTAATTATGATACAATGTTTATAATTATCATAAACAATTGGAGCCTCTAGTAATATCTTCATTAATCTTTTCGGTAGTTGCAATGGGATTGTCACTGGCCAGAATATTAAGATCCCATAGAGAGGGTAAACGCAAGAGACAATCTGATCTCTTTTCGAACATCACAACTATCACCAAAATAATAGAAGACGAAAAATTTGTTCAATCCAGAAGGGCACTCAGAAAAAGTAAGCTGCTAAATGAGATAAGAGAAGGAAATCGAAACGAGCAATTAGTTTTTGAACTTGATATGGCAACAGAAGACGCCGCTAGAGATGTAGCGTCTAACTACGAAAGATTGGGCTTTATACTAAAACATGACAAAGAGTTGGAAGATGAATTTATCCAGTGGCAGAGTTATGTCATTGCAGATATGTGGCTATTAATAAGAGAGCTCGTAATCAAAAAGTGGAGGTCAAAAAACCAATCATATCTGAAGGAATTTGAGCGAATTGGCAAAAAAGCACTAGATATTGAGACAAAATAATCGTCATTTGGTCTTAAATGGTTTAATTTGATAAATCAATAAAAAGTAAAGGAAAACAAGTATTTGTTGTGAATTTAGTCCTCATCCCAACCACAATATTCAATTTCATATCCCTGCAAGGCCTTTTCACCGTCATCAGGGGATTTGAAACCTTCTTCTTGACATTCTTTTTGTTCCTTATTAGAGGTTTGATATACTTCCGACTTTTGGTAATCGTCTCAATTTTTGACTTCTCCCTTTATCTCCTCTTTATCATGTCTTTCAGTGAATTCACAAAGTGAATCTTGCTTTAGAGATTTCTTGAAAGCTTTTTCTGATTCTTTATTGTCATCGTGTCATAGTGACCTTCAGAATTGTATTTGATCTCCTTGTCAAGTCTTTACACTCTCTTTTTTCTGCGTATGAAATTGGAGTGTTACTATCTGTCAATGCTACTTCTGTAAGTATCATTCCTATAACAAGAAACATATTATGATTATACATAAATTTTGTGTGATTTTATTCTAATTTAAATCATGTTGTTTGATATCTTTTATGAATTTCCGATAACATTAGAGACTCTTAATAATTATGTATGATATATCGACGTTCTAAATCAAGATCTCAAATCATACTAAACAATTTTTTCCGTTAAATATTATTTAATCATTGGTTGTACAATTCAATCCTTTTCATCAATGTTTGTTTGCAAAAAAATTGCAAAAACTATTAGACGCTTTCGAAGGAGGACCTGTTCTTAGCTCTGATGGAACTATTAATTCTTTTAATTTTCATTTCTAGATCCAAAATTGCGAATGGCGAAATATCATGCCATCAACATGCTTTATCCTTAATGCATTTTACTTGCAATCTCCCTACCTATTGCACAATATCGAACGTGAGGAAACTTGAAATTATAGGTATGAACCGATACCTATTACTAGGTAGAGTTTATAAGAAAGTTGGCATAATTTTAGACAATGGGAGAGACTACCGTAGTAAAAAAAGCCTCATCTAAATTTGCATCCTTGCGTACTACTATCCCTATGAGTATAGTTAGACAGTGGAAATTAGAAGACGGAAATAAATTGGATTGGGAATGGAAAGTAGTTGACGGACAATTGGTAATTGTAGTTAGCAAAGTTTAGTAACATTTTTCTGAAACTTGTTTCATTGATCAGTTTGATTTTTATATCGTTGATTCGTATTGGTAAACCTCTACGCTTATTATGTAGAGGCTAGGTGGAGCCGTCCATCTCACCCGATAAATGGCTCCACCGGTTTGATTATAAAATGATTTTAAATCTTATTTCCGTATGCTGAAAGAGGATTTAAACTTTATTATGTTATTTACTATTAGGAATTCTAAATCTTGGACATTCACATTTATTACATTTAGTAGGGTTATTCTTCGGCATCTTTCGAGCGTGATGTGACCTGATGTGCCCACACTCGCACCTATCGTTTTGACTCAAGGACATCTTGTTTAGATTTACGAGTTATTAAAAATTCCTATTTGAGTAGCAAACGGATTTCTGCGCTCGTCCCTCGTGTGTGAATTTCGAATCTCTGGTACGAAGTATGGTGACTCAACAAGTAGTGATTAGCTTAACAAATAATATTGCCTAATCCGGTATTTATCGTAGCTCAAGAAATAATATTAATTTATGAATGAAGTGGAGTTAAAGGACTTGTTTGTAAGCTCATTAGAATCAAGACATATTTGTGATAGCAAAAATAGCGAACTTTCGTTTCTAAAATCAGACTGTGAATTCAGAGTCAAAAATGAAGGTTACTTTGGTAAATTTGATTTGGTGATTGCCGTTCTTCAGAAAACCAAAATTCCTAAAACTAGTTGGAATTCAAAACTAATAGAATCCTATTATGATATCCTGATGAGGACAGGCCAACTCACAGAAGTAGCGAGAACTGAAAAATGCGCTATTGATTGTATTTCACTATATCCTATTGAGCTTAAATCCAACTGCGATGTCCTCGATGTTCGCTTGCCTAATCAGATAATGAATGCTATACTCACTTTTGGAAAATCTATCGTAGTTTTGGATAGGAAACATGTAAACAAGAATTCACTAAAGTTTCTACGTTTACTTCCCGCAACCGTAATAGGGTATACCGGCATCAAAGACCATTTTAGAGTACTGTCTACATATGACAGGATAATACCTACAGGAATGTTTAATTTTTCTAAAAGAAGGTTTGTCAAAACGTTGCTAGAAAACGGTATCGTAGAAGGTATAGATAAGATATACAGAAGACTTGAGACACTAGAACGAATAAATCAGAAACTGGTATTCAATGAACTATACGACTCAAATCCAGGATTCTTAAAGGAGGAAATCGAGTTTCTAGGTAATTTTTCTAAACTACAGGTATCCATGACTTACAAAAAACAAATTGGAGATTGCATTTTGGAAAGTAAGAACAATAAGATAACAGATTATTTATAATTAGGTAGACACAAGGTAATTTCACAGTCAAGACTTAAGAATGGAAGTAAACATTAATTCCGCAAAAATGTTATGTTACCATATGTAATAATCTTTGGTGAGCATCGGAAATTAAGGTACTATTCAAGACGGCAAAAACGTTAATTTAAATTCGTCTTCTACTATTTCTCTGCAGAGTTACCTCTAAAACACCATTAACAAAGGTTGATTTTAATCCTCTGTTAGATACTCCATTTGGTAAATGTACGACTTCATAATAACTTCGTTTTTGTCCCTCAGCATTGATAAATAAATCATTATCAGAAATGCGAATGTTGATATTCTCCTCAAGAACATCCGGTAGTTCCGTTATTACCCTTATTTTTTTCGCAGATGTTATAACTTCGCAAAAGACTTTCTTTTCCAAGATACTCTTTACTTCAGTTACTTGCTTGCCTAACTCCTCTGTCATGCGATCTAAGATCCAAAGGACATCATTTTTGCTGACAACGTATCCATTTGCCCGTAAGAGTCGCATAATTCTCTTGGCAGCTATGTCGTCATTTGGATCCGTATTCAATCTCTTGATTCATTACCTAAGTTCTCGCATATCATGTAACATAAAATCTGAATAATTTGTGACTGAGTTAATAATTATTTTTGCAGCTTCGATATCAATATTTAGCACAAAAGCCAAATCATCTATGCTCATTCTTAACAATCGTTCCCTATTCAAGGAATTTTCTACCAACAAGTCTATCAAGCCCTGTGGCATATCTAATGAATTAAGGTCATCCGTTACAACATTATTCACTAACATACCTACTTTTGTCCTTTATCGTATAAATATAACTAGCATGGTGAATGGAAAGTAAAGTAATCCCTATCCAGCGGTGATCGAACTTACAATGATACCAAAACCGTAAGTAGACTTTTCATTTTTTTCTCTTAAAGTATTATTTGTTACAGTACTTGTATGCATACTCATTAGATCCAATACATATCGAGGAATCTCAGGGGTCTTGTAGAAGAATAATTCACATATTCTTATTACTTAGCTTGAAAATCTATGTGTCTCTTATTAATTGCCTCATTTTTTCATTGAACGCTGGTGTAAATTCTTGTTTTTTCATACCATGAGTGTTGAACGCATGTGATTGGCCTTTCCTAAATAGATCATCATCATTTTCTCCTTGCATGACATGATCACAATCGAATCCTGCATCTCGACATGATAACGATTTCATACAAATGATCGTTCAGTAAGATATAAAAGAATTCAAACTTGTTGAAACAATTATCTGAATTTATTTGTTTAAAAAAAATGACTCTATCTACAAATTCTTGAAAGTCAGGATCCAATCAACTTTTCAATGTCAATAATATTTCCATGCTTGCACTTTTTCTCGGTTCATTCGCTTCCATCTTTCTTGTTTCATAGACATGAAATATTGTATGTTGATTTTTGTAAATGCAAAATCTATTTAAAGCATGAACCGTAAGGTGAAAACAATAAACAACTGGGACCTAGCATTTTTTGTGATGAACAAATACGGCGCTAAATCCCAGTTGGTATTTAGGTTAATATGATATAGTCAAACAAATTATATATATCTTTTTAGATATTCATATAAATTCACATCGTATATGTAGAATTTATTTATATAATGTTTGTATTTATTCAGAAAATCTAATTCATTACCCTTATTGTCCAAGGTTTCGCTAACAATAATAGATGATAGCAATAGGGGATAATAGTGCGTGTCTATTATATCAACAAGAGTAAGGTTCTAACAGATACTGAACAAATCGATAATGAAATATTGTAGTATTACATCCATGATCCTAAACCCTACATGGCATGCTCTCCCCAAAAAGAAGGCTAGTGGAGTGGATGATTGTGATTTGGGAGTAGTGGAAGAGGTCCAGGATGAATTTATTGTTACAGAAAAGGGTATTATAAACAAGAAGAGGTACTATTTACCAAAGATCATTGCTGGTTTTGATGGTCATACACTCTATTTTAGAATAATGAAAGCAGAATCAAAACGATATCGCCACGTCAATACAAAACTCCGAAAAATCACAAAAAAATTGAGCCAATAAAGAACCTCGTTTAGGACCAATGTGCCTACAAGATAAAATAATATGGAATCTCGAATCCTTGGTGTCTTCTAACTTTGTAAAGTAGTATTTAGTTAGAACAAAATTAAGTAATGATGTTACTAAATTCAGATTAATTATAGTTTGCTTTTAGCATGAGACTATGTCATTTTGTAAAAATATAGGTCCTATATCGAGTATCTTGATGGTTGTGTTAATATCTTACGGTGTACTTACTTCAATATCACAAATTTCTTTACTTCAGGTAGAAGCTCAACGCTTTGACATTAGAGCACTACAAGATAAAAAAGATGAAATTAGAGATGAAGCACAAGATTTTGCAAAGAAATTAAGAGATGTGACAGGCGAAAAAATATCCAATGATTACATCGTAGTCATGAAGGATGACTTTTTATCATCTGTACATTCTCTGGCTGGGAAAGTTCAAAGTGAAGGAGCAACAGTAGAGCATATCTTTGATCATGTCTTGCCCGGGTTTAGTGTTAATGTACCTAATGACGAAGTGCTTGAGACAATAATGCAAAATCCAAATGTAGATTATATACAACCTGATGTGAAGGTAAAAGTATTTGCCCAGAGTTTGCCCACTGGGGTAAATAGAATTGATGGTGATCTCAGTGCGACTAAATCTGGTGATAGTAGCGGGTCTGTAAATGCAGACATAGCCATTCTGGATACAGGAATAGATCTAAATCATCCGGATCTTAACGTATACAAACAGGTTACATTTGTTCCCGGAACAAGTAACGCTAATGATGATGATGGTCATGGTACAGCTGTTGCAGGGGTAGCAGCAGCCAAAGACAACGCTCAAGGCGTAGTAGGTGTAGCACCGGGGGCCAGGTTATGGGCTATTAAGGTACTTGATAGTAATGGTATGGGTTCCAGTTCTGACATAATAAAGGGAATTGATTATGCTACTGAGCATGCTAATGAGATAGATGTTGTTAATTTAAGCTTTGGAGCTGTTGGTAAAAATGATGCCCTTCATAATGCCATAATTAGATCAGTAGAGGCTGGAGTAACTTATGCAGCAGCTGCTGGAAATGAAGGTATGGATGCTTCTAATGTATTTCCTGCAAGCTACCCAGAAGTAATAGCAGTATCGGCAATTGTCGACACTGATGGAAAATGTGGGGGAATTTCGCCTACAGGTACTACGGCTGGTAAAGACGATACTCTTGCTAGTTTTAGCAATTACGGTCCTGTTGTTGATTTGGCTGCGCCAGGAGTCCTTGTCAAAACAACAACTATTGGAGATTCTTACATGTCATTCAGCGGAACAAGTGCAGCAACTGCTCATGTTACCGGTGCTGTTGCGTTATACAAATCCGAGCATCCTGATGCATCGCCCTCAGATATCTTGAATGCGATCAAGAAGTTGGGTTCTAACCAAAATACAAAATGCGATGGTAATGGCCATGGTTACTTTAGTGAAGATCCTGATGATAATGCCGAACCATTACTTTATGTCGGCAAGTAGTCGTTCTAGTCTGAACAAATAGTCTGCTATAAATAATTGCATGAAAAGCAGATGTGATTTGTTAGTAGTAGGAATATGAATCTAATTAATTATCTTATTTTTTATGTTGAATCATAGTGGACCGGTTGCGGTGGGCAGACCAAGAGCAACTGTTACGAAATAAGAGACAATCCATACAATAACAGCAATAATTGCAGATCTAGTCCAACTAATACCATAAATTCCCCTTAATGCAAATAACCAAGCTATGCCTCCAACCACTGTTGCCAATAATCCATGACCAAAGAGGAAATATGTAACAACCCAAACTATCGTCCCTATTAGAGCAGTTATGAATGCTTTTCCTATGTTTGTCCTTCCTCTAAATAACTTGGTTACAATGAAAATGATTATTGTTGAAATTACTAGGCCTATTACGAAAATTACGGCCGGATTATCTAATTCTAAGGATGCCATTATAATCTAGATTAACATGAAAAAGATAAATAGTTGTATATAATTTTTCATCGTTTGCAGGGGTAGAAACAAAATTTCACTTTCCATCCTTCGGTAACTCGTATGAACTTTCAAGCCTTATATGAAATGTTGCTATATTGTACCTATGGTTGAATTAATAAACTGGGACGATATTATAAAAAAGGAAGCGAGAGGCTTGGATGATTACGATTTAGGTGAGGTGCAGGACTTGAATGAACAATTTGTTGAAACAAAGAGAGGAGTTGTTGATAAAGACAAGTTTTTTCTGCCAAGAGAAAAAGTTGTAAAGTTCGACGGAAACAAAGTCTGGTTCAGTGTTACTAAAGATGAAGCGAAGGCTTACAAGCGTGGTTAGGTCATAAATTTATTTTTGCCAGAACGCCATTTACTAGTTGTGGCGCCCACATAACAAATAGGGTAGAAGTGAATACCATATACCAGTTAGTAGTACCATGACCTACAACAGTCCAACTTCGTGCAATTCATCAAGCAATGGAGTCAACGTTTCAAGTATTTGTTTTTCGCCTAGAATAATATTTGAGTCAATGCCAAGAGCAATTGAAAGCATCTCTCTGTCCTCCCTTGAAGTGTGTACTCCACTTCCAGTAACCTTAAATTTTTTATGATTCTTTAGTAACCATTCTTTCCATATCTTTACACGTTGGAGGCATTGTTCTAATGCTAAAATTGTATAATCCAAGCCCAGTGCTTGCTCCTTATCAAGTACATTCAATTTTGCCATGGGAAAAAGAAGATTCCCTCCTCGAACACTTTGATGTTCTTTGTTAAGTTTTTCAATAATTTCGTCTTCGTCGTCTGCGGTTTCTTCCAGGTTGTAGCTCGGAAAGAAATATGCTGTTAGATTTCCGTTCCAATCATAAATCTTGTAAATAGTGTCATCATAATCCATTTTCCATTTAGATTTCTTATTTCCTTTACTAAACATTTAGGACTTAGTTACCATCCTGCAGTATCTTTTTGAGCAATTATTCGAGTCGGCTTGATTCTTACCAATATCTCTCCTTCCCACTATTTCTCCTACCATATTCTTCTGACTTATCATCGCCCATATATCTTGCGGCAATGATTTTTGCCCATTTGTAAGTCTCACTTGGTTGCCCTTTTTCTATTTGTGCTGTCCCATCGACTATAACAAATGAAAAAAGAGGGGTTTGGTCATCAACACACAGGCGAACACGATTGTCTCGTTTAATATTTTTCGCCTTTACTGACTCGCCTCCTGTATTAAAAACAATATTATCCTGTTCATCTAGAGTATACCAAATTGGAATTACATGAGGCCTACCTTCCTTATTGATGGTTCCTAATTTACCCGTAAATGTACCTTGTAAAAGAAAATTTCTGATTTCATCCTTAGTCATGTTTGACATTGTTTTTATTATTAAAATTTAGTTAATATAATTTATACCACAACATTATTTACTGTTTGCGAATTTATGAAGTATGATTTTTCATAGCCCATTGGGAGATATAAGCATCTGAGGTGTTAATACTTTCTAATAGTATCATCTAATAGAAACGCAACAAGACCTGGATGAGAGTTGGTCTGGATACCAGTACAAAATAGTAGGCTCACACTGACTAATACCTTCCAACTATTCATGTTTGCCCTTTGAATTCTTGGAGAATAATCTAATATATAGGATTTGCATCGGCAAATTGCATCGAAACTCAATTTCAATTCGCAATATGCTAATGTCCATTGATATGGTAAGCATTTACAATGTGAGTTTGCCACAGAACGCTTAACAATTTCAGTAAGGTTTTATCTCGGGACATTCATTTACAAGTTTACGGCCCGTAACTAAATCTCGAATAAAAACCGTTCTTCCCAGAGGAATTCCATTTAAGTCCATAGTCTGCATAAGAATGTTTCGAAGAGCGCGATATTACAGGATCATAGCCAGGAGCGACAGTAAACGTAGGATTTGTTACTAAACTATCTTTGTTAGGATCGTTCCCCTTTAGTGACTCTATCTCTAATTCCAAGTATTCTGGAATGTGCAACCAACGACGTCTACCTTCCATTCCAAATGTTATCGAAGCAGGCTTTATTCCAAGTACCTCTCCGACTAGGTTTGCTGCTGCAGCAAAGAATCCACCAGATTGTCCGGAAAATATTTTGGACAGGGCATCATTTTGTTCTTGGTTTGCATGTTCATCAAAGTAAAACGCTGCCTTCAGCTTTGGTCCAGTAAACATGTTTCCTGGCGCAACAAAGACCGCAACGGCATTCAATCCATCAAGCTGCACTTGATGGTAGTGACCTCTTTCAATATGCCACGCAACAACAGCATTACAGAATCCTTTGTCAGGGTCCTGCAAGAATATACATGGACAAATCGAATCACAGTTGCAACCCTCAAAATAATCACCTTCAAGTTTCCACTCGTTGGATTTACTACCCATTTTCTCAAGATAAAAGAGACTTTTTTGGATATAAGGCTTACCAATTGTCCTATTTCATTACTATTAGTGATACAAGAATAATGTATAGGCACTTGTGAATATTATTATTATATTATGTGTACTCTATTCCAATAATGACAGAGGAATCTGAAAGTGAAAAGAAGGAATTTGTAAACGAGGAAATCAAGGATGAAGTCCATGAGGTACAGGATGCTGAACAGGAAGAGTTAGAAGAAGAGGAAGAAGAGGAAGAAGAGGAAGAAGAAGCAAAGCAATAAACATCAACAACTCTACCTAAATTTTAAATACTAACACTGATGGAATTGAGCAACGGTGAAATATTATACAAGTTAACAATATTCATAAAATGGCATCTAAATGTTCCCATAAACTGAAACTTCAATTGGGAAATAATTTAGCCTCATAGAAAGATAAGTAAAAAAAAGACTGACTACTTGAAATCATTTCTCAGAACAATTCGATAACGTGCCTTTCCTGCTGCAAGATGTGCGATTGCCTCATTAACGTCTGAAATCGGAAATTCTTCAATGACAGGCTCAATGCCATGGCGATTGCAAAAATCCAGCATCTTTAGAATATCTGCAGGGCCTCCAATAGGAGAACCACCGATAGATTTCTCACCAGAAATCAATGGAAATATTGCTGCATTTACTTCCGAAGCCGCTCCAACAATATGAAGTCTTCCTCCTGGACGCAGTGTCTTAATGTAAGAGTCCCAATTCAAATCTACATTCGCAGTAACCATTACCATGTCAAAACGATTTGAATATGGTTTCAATGCATCAACGTTCTTGGTATTTATGAAATGGTCGGCACCAAACTCTTGCGCTTCCCTTTCTTTTTCTGGATTAGTGGAGATGGCAGTAACCTCACAT
>Ga0209974_10000053_pt1 | contig 29496 bp, 51 predicted proteins | sample InoplaM3SPM_FD_187592 | JGI IMG/M metagenome (GOLD analysis project Ga0209974, IMG submission 187592) | Arabidopsis thaliana rhizosphere microbial communities from the Joint Genome Institute, USA, that affect carbon cycling - Inoculated... | ecosystem: Host-associated > Plants > Roots >...
ACCGCCTCTCGCTCCGCCAAAAAATATCTCAGGAAACGGGCAGGACAGCAAGGCGAACTGAGGGCCGGGGGTGCCGTCCTCCCGGTACTGCGGTGCCCAGACGGCGGTATGGTTCTTGGATTGCGCCGCCCTTTCCTGATCCGGCCCCTTGGGCTTGGGCGGGCGGCCCACCGGGCGGCCGGTATTGCGCTTTTTCTGATACTTCTTCTGGTACTCCCGCATGTACTCCTTGCGCTTGCGGTAGCGGCGTTGCTCCCTGGTCAGTTCCGGCTCGTCCTGATGTGCCGTGGCGGTATCTGCCTGATCTTGGGAATCAGGCGTGTTCGTGATCTCTTCTTCCGACATCAATAGTATCCAAGGAATGGGATGATGCGTCCCTGGAGGGTCAGCATCGGCTGGAGCAGGGCGACGATCTCTCCCTCTGCCTGGACGGAGATCAGGGAAAAATCGAGATGGGACAGCTTTTCCGCGTCGGCCTCGTTGGTCACTTTGGCGATCCGCAACCGGGCGCCGTTGGGAAAGTGCCAGATACCGCCCCGGCGCACGGCGGCGGCCTGGGGCAGGTAGTATTCGCAGGCCAGGTGCATGTTGGAGAAGCTGAGAGAGGTATTGGCCGCCAGCAGGACATGGGCAGCGGGATCACCGTTGCCGTGCTCGATGATGGCATCGAACGCGGTGATGCAGCGGCCCCACGGAGTATCGACGCGCTGCTTGCCAAGCCCCGGCCAGCGGGGAGTTGCAGAAGAACGCTCGAACGTATTGCGCCGGATATTGGTTCTACTGAACGGCAGACTCAACGCTCCCCCCTGGAATCCGGTTTGATGCTCTCTTTGGCTTTCTTGATCTCATCATCGGTGGCGTCCTCAATATTGATCAACTTATCGTCCGCCTTCTTGATGCTGGAAAGAAGATCGTCGAGCTTGATTTGGACAGCACGCTGATCACGGTTATTCGCACCTTGGATGAGAAACACCATTATGAACGTCACCAGCGTGGTCCCCGTATTCGCCCACAACTGCCACGTGTCAGAAAATCCGAATACAGGGCCGGTCGCTGCCCATACCAGAACTGCGACGATGGCAAGGATGGACGCCTGCCAGCTTCCGGTGATCTCCGCGGCCTTGCGGGAGACTGAGGAGAACCAGTCCCGAACCTTCATCAAAAACTCCGTGCGGAAACCCGGCCGTTAACGGCCGGGAGGAGCACGGGCGTCAAGTCCAGGGATTGAGGGGAGTAGGTATAGCCGTCACTGCGTGCAAGCACCTTGCAGAAGCGGTGGGCGATGCCTTCGACGGTGGTGTGGGGCATTTGGATGTTGAAGTTGCCTGAGGAACGGACGGCGGCGCGACCGGTGTAGGAGCCGGCTTTTTTGCCGGTTGGGACAGTAGCTCGGATCAGGTCGCCGGTGCGGACGCCGTGAACGGTTTTAGTTCGAGGCAGATAGCCACGGGGGAAGCCGTGTTTGTTGACGCGGGTTCGCTGGTAGGAGCCGCGGCCGGTGGCCTTGATGGCGAGCGTTTGCATCTGCCAGTTCAGCAGGGTGTCGACGGTCCCGGTGCAAGCGGCATCGAGGGCGTGGGTCTTCGGTACGCCGAGGCGGGACCGGTTCCACTTGGTGCGGCCGCCGCTGGATGTCTCGACCGGTAGTCCGGTTAATCGGAGTTGGCGGACCAGGCTGTTGCGGGTGGCGTTGACGGCTGCTGCGGCGGCGAGCGGCTTCTTCGCGGTAGCGAGGATGCGCTTGAGCCGTTCGGGATCGCGTTTCAGGAAGTCCCGGACGTCCTTCGAGCCTTTGCGCCGGTTGCACTTTTCGCAGGCGAGGCACAGGTTGGAGATGCGGTTGGAGCCGTTCTTTGCCCGAGCCTGGATGTGTTCGATCTGGAGAGGCAGGTGTTCCTTGTCGCAATAGGCGCAGCGGCGGCCCCATTTCTCCAGCAGGTATTCACGAACCTCGTAGCCGGCCAGCGTGCCCTGCTGGTACTCGATGCCCGAGATGTTCGGGTTCTCAAGCAACTGCATATCGAAGCGAACGCTTTCGACCGTGATGGCAGTGACAGGAACCAGCCGGCGGTAGTGGTTTGTCCAGGAGATCAGGTTGTCGCAGCGGGAGTTCAGTGAGGGCGGCAGCCAGCCGGCGAGACGGGTGCGGTTGTCGAACCGGGGCTGGCGGTAGCGCAGGTTTGCCGAACGCCGGCGACCGCGGTAGTTGCCCCGCTGGATCATGTGTTTGCGGACAGCCTTGCCGCGATGCTCGATCTCGGCGAGGTGGAGGACGTGCTGGGCCTCCTCGTCCTCCCGGACGATGGCGACGCCGCTGGTGGTGGCGCCGGGATCGAACTTGAGGCGGACCGGCTGGAGGGATGAGTTCTCCAGGGTTCGATCAACCAGGCGGATGGTGTAGGGGTTGAGACGGTGGACGCGGGCCCTGCCTTTGTCGAGCAGTTCGCGGGCCCGTGCCGGATGACAGGGCATCAGAGGCTTCTGATGCCTGTCGAGGACGAAGACGCGGGATTGGGTTTGTTTGGTCTGCATGGTGCTTTGTGTTAGGCGGGTTACCCCGCTCACTGATTGCTCAGGTGACGGTATCAGCCCTGGCGGGGCTGTACGCTCCTCTCGGGAATGTTGGGCAGCAGCCGTATGCGCGCCGTCGTTTCGTGCGTTCCCAGGCTTGTCTGCACGACGCGCTCGAAGAGCCCGGGGCTGAGGAGGCACCCCGGGGTCCGTCTTTGGCTTACTGCTCAACGTAGTCACATCAACGATGCCCTTCTCTGTGACTTTCCCTGGTCAACGTAGGCTTGAACTCCTTTCGGACTTCAAGCCTGGCCTTTTAAGGCCGGGTTATTGACTTTCGCGGGATCTCTTCTTCCTCAAGGTCGTCCATCTCGTCGCGGTTCAGGACGCGGGCAGCCTTGCGCTTGAGCTTCTTTGAGTCATGTTTATTGCCGCCGGTGGTAACGACCTGGCCGCCAACCTTGCCGTAGGCCGCGACCCATTGCTCCGCAGTCATCGCGGGCGGCAGTTCGACCACCCACTTCTGCTGCTGCTTGACGTCCTGCTCGACCTTGTCCTTCTGGTCCAGGATCTGCTTGCCGAGCCAAATCTGCATGGTCCGGTCTCCGTTGAGGGCCGACTGCATCTGTGCCCGACGCAGGCTGATGGCGCCTCGGGCCTGACCGCTTTCCCAGACGGTCTTCAGCGGATCTCTCTTGAGGCGGGCCTTGACGGTCTGGACACTGGTGCGGAAGTAGGCCGCCACCTCTTCTACGGTGCAGCACAGTTCGGCCATCCTGCCAAGCTGAATCGGATCGAGAACGACTTTGACGGGCTGCATCGGCTCCTCCTGCCTGGAGAGAAAACGGAAAACCCGCCGACGCGATGGGCGTGGCGGGTTTTTCAATCAGGACGTGGTTATCCGCAAAAAAGATAGCCCACACCGTGCCGTTTTACCAGGGGCAATCGAGGAAAGGGCAAAAAACCTGTCAGGTGCAGTCCTTGAGGGTCTTGAGCGGCTGCGGCATGGTGGGATGCGGGACATCGATGCCGCGTTTGATCAGGGCATCGGTGACGTAGACTTCGAGGTCGTTGAGGATCAGCGTGAACAGCCAGCAAGGAATGACAATTTCCCGCGACTTGATGTGGTCGAGCATGACATCCATGACGAATTGGGCATTGGGATCGACCCGCATGATGGTGATCCAGTCAAGGATGTCCAGCAGGGCGACGCTATCTCTCACTTCGTCCGGCGTCTTCACCGGCACCTCTCTCTCTAGTCTTGTGCCATCGGTCACTGCACAGTAGTCGTCATCACGCTGGCATGTCCACCCCGTCGACGCGCCAGGATGCTTTCCAGGACGCTGACGGCGTTATCGTCATCGAGGTTAGACAGGGACAGCAGGCTGCCGGGACTGTCGTCGTCGGCGGAACGCCCCATGATCAGGACGAAGCCCGCCTCCGGCAATTCCTCCGAGATCGCTTCTGCCAGTGCCCGCAGCATGGCGCCGATGCGCAGGTCCGTTTCGGTGGTGTAGACGCTCATGGGGCGCCTCCCCAGCAAACCTGTTTGCCTGCTGGGTCTGATCGGTAGGCATCCCCGCAATGCCCGGCCCTGGAGCCCTGCTTGGTGACGGGCGGCTGCGAGATTTCCCGATGGACCTTGCGGCCTTGAGACCGCCTGCGCACCGGTGGCACCGTCACCTCTGTCTCGATGCGGGATAGGCCGGACAGCATGAAGCCGATTTCGGGCTGGCTGTCGTCGATGGCCAGCATGATTCCCCTGGCGGCGAGCCGGTAGCGAACGTGGTTGATCTCAGTGATGACGATATCGAGGATACTGCGGCCGGGATCGCACAGGCCCTCGCCGAGCATGGCGGCCCACAGCAGGGGGGCTGCGACGCGCTGGCCGCGGTTGCGCAGCAGTTCCAGCATCAGGCCCGCATGGCGGCCTTCCAGCCCAACGAGCTTGTCCCCGACCTCCAGTTCTGCACGGCTCCAGATCCGGAAGCGGCAGCCGGACGGCAGGTCGAGGTCGTGGGTGTCTATTTCAGGCGTGTCGTTGGCAGGCATTTCGTTTCCTCGCGTCAGTGTATGTTCCGGTCTCAGACATTGCCGACGTATTCGAAGACATGCCGTTCCTCGGCAGGAATCCAGGTCCTTCTGTGAACGGCGTTGGGCGTGATCTCTCTCGACAGGAGAACCGTCGCGTCCGGATATGTGTCATCTGTCCGGGAGAAAAAAGTTCTAGCGACGCCGTCCGTGAAGGTGGTGATCACCCGCTTGGTGGCAAGCAGGCGTCCCATGGTATCGGGCGTGACGTAGAGGACCTGACTGTCGGCGGCCATCCTTATTCCTTTTTAGATTTTTGATTGCCCGATACCCTATTTTAACCCGGTTTGTCCTTTGTCCAGGTGTCCTTACGGGCCAGTTCGACGACCAGGGTAGCGGGATGGCCGCCTTCTGAACAGGGAAACAGCGACGGTGCCATACCTTCGTAGGCGGTATTGCAAACCGGGCAGCCGTACAGCCGTGGGCCGAGGGTTGGATCTGCCAGGAAGCTGGCGATCCGGCCATCCAGGCTCCGCTTCAGCTTTTTCTCCTGGCGGAGGGTGGCGATGCGCTGGCGGCGTTCCAGGACCCTGAGGCACATCGCGCATTTTTTCTCAGCCTTGTCTGTGGCGGGGATGACCCAGACCGGTCTCTGTCTGTAAACATGGCACAGGCTGATGACATTACCGGCGGCGGCGGCGGTAAAGAAGTGGCTCACCTTGGCATTGTCCTGGGGAAAGCCCCAGTCGTTTATGAAGTCCGGATGCCCCTTGATCCGTTCGACGCCGCGTACCGGACAGGGCTTTCCCCGCTTCCTCTTGGGGCCTGGTTTTCTCCGGTAATAGACTTTCTTGGCCGATTTCCTGGCAGGCCGTTTTTCAGCCTCCGTCATGAGAGGTGCTGTCCGGGCTTGCGCGGGCGCCTGACCAGTTCGAGGCAGTCCGGATTATAGAGGGCGACCAGGACCTCATGACCGCGCTTATGGCGTCGGTCGAACAGCACCTCGATCAGGGGAGGCGTGACGGTAATGACCGTGCCCTGGCGATCGCGCAGGAGTTTGAAGTCGGCCATCTTCCATAGGTCGTGGGTGACGGCGTAGCTGTCTCGAATGCGGACACGATCCTGGGGTACGAATTCTGGCATGGCCTACTGCGTGTTTTTCCGGTTCCAGAACGGGGCGGACATCAGTTGCTGGCACATCTTGTCGAGATAGACTTCCCCCAGCGCTTCGGCAAGCTGCCGAGCCATCCTCTGGGTTTCCGCGGTCGGGTATTTGTCGTTCATCCGGGAGATCACCCCGGCGATATCACCCAGCGTCATGTCTGGATCGAGACTGTTGCCGATCGTTTCGATGAGTTTTAATCCTTTTTTGCTCACGGCAGCAATCTCCGGCCTGATTTCGGGGTCAGCGGCACCTTCCTTTGAAGATACGGCACGATGTAGGGGTGTTCCGTGATGTAGCGACAAGCCAGCATGACGCAGGTCTTGATCGGCTCCTCTCTGTTTTCCCAATTCCAAATAGTCCGGGACGTTATGCCGAGGATATCCGCAGCCTGTTCCTGGGTCAGTTCAAGCCCTTCCCGCCACTCCACCAGGTCTGCTCCGATCCACTCGTCCATTCGTTTCCGCGCGCCACCGGCGGAGCGCCATTCCAGGCAACTGGCATCGCCACCGCTCATCAGTCCTCGCTGTTATGCGCTTCGTCATAGTCCACCCCTAACATGCCCAAAACGTTCAGCGATTGGAAGCGGTTCTGGACAATTTTTCGGCCAGATGGCGGGCCAGGCGGACGCTGAGCGCGACGATATTCATGGTCACCATAGCCGATCCTGAGGTTGGAAACACGGAGCCCCCGGCGACGTAGAGGTTTTCCATGCCGTGGACCCGGCAATTGGCGTTGACCACGCCGTGGCGGGGATCGTCGTGCATCCGGGTCGATCCCATGAAATGGGCGGCGCTGTCGGGCACGCTGGGCCAGGGATCTTCCAGGCTGGAGAACTCGACCTTGATCCGCCCCAGCCCGATCCGGCCAAACTCCTCGGCCAGCAGGCGCTGGCTTTCCAGGATGGTATGCTTGTCGATCTCGGAAGCACGCCAATCGATCACCAGTTCCCGCTGGCCGTTGCGGTCGAGCCGGTCACCCAGCATGAGGCGGCTGTCCCGGTTGGGCGCCTGCTCGGCAAAGTAGGACAGTTCCAGGGTGCGATAGCGGGCATCGCCGGTAGCGCGGCCGTAGAGGGCGCTGGCGATTTCATCGACATCACCGAGCACCTTGGCCAGATCTCCGCCAAGATCGTCCGGCACCTGACCGTAGAGGGCGCGCTTGACGATCCGGCGCAATGCCTTGAACCCGGCGGAGCGCTCTCCGCCGTAGCTCTCGTCGAAGAAGACGACGCTGTTGAGCATGTGGCGCGAGCGCTGAACCTCCTGAGACGGCTGGATGGCGACCGCGAAGGGCACCAGGCTTCCCTGGAAGCGGGCTTCCCAACCGTCGAGGCCGTAGTAGTGGGCGGCGCCCTGGGCGATATCGAGGACGGCGCTGCCGGTGCGCAGCGCCAGGTGGGTCATGAACCAGCGGCCGACGGTATCATAGCCGTTGCCGAGGCCGGACGGCAGCGTGCCGGTCGAGAGCAGCAGCAGGCGGGCATTCTCCAGGCCCCCGGCGAGGATAAAGACACGGGCAGAGATGCGGGATCGGGCGCCGTCCGGTCCAGCCAGGACGATGGTCCTTGCGGTCACCCCGCCGTCATCCGTTTCGATCTCCAGGACATGGGCATGCAGGAAGACGGTGCAGTGCCCGTCTGGGTTGGCCAGGACCTCCCGGTAGATCTCGCCGAACCGGGTCGGTGGGCTTTTCAGGTAGACCTTCTCCCGGAGGTGGCCGCCGAGCGTGATCCGGCGCTCAGCGAAGGCGGCGTCCTGCCGGGACCAGTAGTCGGCATTAACCTGATCAGGACGGTCGGAAGGAAGCTGGCAGTAGGAGAACGCCTTGGGGTAGACCAAATCCAACTCGTCCCGGCCGAACGGCCAGCCGCTGTCGGGCACCCAGGACCGAGCTTCGAGATCCCAGGGATCGAGCGGCGCGCAGTTGCCGCCCCAGTGGCCGGTGGTGCCGCCGAACTGGCGCAGCCGGGTCCACATCGGGTCGATCTGCCAGTCGCTGACGCAGCTTCCTTGATTGAGGGCTTGGGCCTCGTCTTCCAGGTCGAGGCCGCCGCTGTCGAGCAGGGCGACATGGTAACCCTTGTCCCGGAATTCCAGGGCGAGCGTGATCCCGGCGGCGCCCGCCCCGACGATGCAGATATCCGTTTCCACGACTGATCCGGTGTCCAGCCGCCTTGCGTCCGTAAACATTGATGAATGCCCCTGATGCGCGCGATGCGCCCATGCTACTCACCCTGGGGTGTTAGCGCAGTCCGGCAAAAGGGCTGGTGTGCATCTAAAGTGGCTACTGAGTTCTATGCGGTTCGTCCAGGGTAGCTGCCTCGTGGCGGGCAATGAAATCCTTGAGGGAGGAGATCATCGAGGCTCTTTGGGCATTGCTGACGTAGTTGATACGGCCGGGCCTGTGGGGAGCATCCGGCCGGTCCAGTTCGAACACGATCAGGGTGACGCCATGTCCAGAGAAGACCTCGGTCAGAACGGCAAGGATCTCTGCCATCTGGGCACGGTGTTTTCTTTCGATGGGGCGCATGTTCTTTTCCTCCCTGCCGGTACCAACAGACGGCGGGGCGGATCAGTCATCTGCCGGGATCAGGCCGCGCGTTCTGGCCTGATCGATCAGCGCTTTGACGGACGCTTTGCTCCAGGTCGAGCTACCCTTGGGGGTGACCTGCCGGATGGCGCGGAGATTCTCTCCGATCTGATCGAGGGTGGCGTTTGGATTGATCCTGACGATCCCGGAGACGATGAGCAGCAGGTGGTCCGGCTTTTTGCGGCGCGGCGCCGCTTTCAGGACGCTAGCATCGAGCAGTCCGGCGGAGACCAGGCGTCGGGTGACGCGGAAGATGGAATTTTCCTGCCAGGCATTGCCGAACGGGGTCGGGATGCCTTTCTGGTTGAGGATTTCCGCGACGCCGTCCCAGGGGACGGTTGGCCTCAGGGCGGCAATGATCGGGACGATATCCGGGGCCACGCGGTTGACCGCCTCTTGCCGCTGGGCGTTTCCGGCAGCGACGATCTTGGCGATGGCTTCCGGGTCTCTGCGCCGGAGACCGGGGTTTCCGGCTTTCTTGCCGTTCTTGCGGCTCACCGCCATCCCAGCCACGGTGCGTTCCCGGATCAGGGCGCGTTCGAACTCTGCGACAGAGCCGAGGATCTGAAGGGTGAAGCGGCCCTGGGGGCTGGTGGTATCGATCGGATCGCTGAGCGAGCGGAACGAGATGCCGCGTTTTTGCAGGGAGTCGATGATTTCCAGCAGGTGGACGACGGATCGAGCAAGGCGGTCGATGCGGACGACCACCAGGGTGTCTCCCTTGCGCAGGGAGGCGATGGTATTGGCCAGGACGGGACGCTTGGGATCTCCACCAGAGCCGTTCTCGGTGAAGACGGTGGTGCATCCGGCTGCCTTGAGGGCATCGATCTGGCCTTCCGTCGTTTGCTCCTCGGTGGAGACGCGTGCGTAGCCGATGCTTGCCATGATGTTCCTTCGATGTGTTTTGCGCTATACTTTCGGAAGTGTAGTATTTCTCTGAAGTTGGTACTTGCCGTTGCGGTCGGCATAGCTGATCCGGCAGGGATTGCCGCGCAGGAACAGCATTTGGCAGATCCCTTCGCCGGACCGAAGAAGGACGGGAAAGGGCTGGCAGTTTTGGATTTCCATCGTGATCATCCCTTCGAACCCGGCTTCGACGACGGTATTCTGGATGACGATGCCGCAGCGGGCCGGGGTGCTCTTGTCCTGGAGCAGGCCGGTCAGGTCCCTCGGCATCCGGACGTATTCCAGGGTGGTTCCGAGCAGGAACCCCTTGGCCGGGATGATGACGTGGTCGGCATGGAAGCGGGTAACGTCCTCCTCGGTGACCATGCGGGGGTCGAGGGGATCGTCAGGCGCCCGCGGCTTGTATCGGATGAAATCGTATCCGAGCCTAAAGTCGTAGCCATAGGAGGACAGGCCGAAGGACATCATGCCCTCCGCCCGGCCGATGAGTTCACGTTCGGCGGGGGAGATCACCCCGGCGTCGATGAGGTCGAGGATTTCGACGTCTGAAAGTATCATCCCGCCGTTTAACACACTTCACTCAAATCAGAAAGTTTCCGAGGTTCTTTTTCGTTCGATCAGATCTTGCTCGAAGGACAGTCTTTGGAATTCGAAGCGATTCCTGACCTCTTCCTGAATGCCATCGGTGGGAACACCCAGCATAGTGGCAATCATTTCCGCGTGAGCGACAGCACGGGCCTCTGGTCTCGGCATTTCGAGTCTCAGTTCTGTGTACCGGGTTTGGGCGACGGCAACCGGTCCGCCGAAACGCTCGATCTCCTCGACGCTGCCGAAGAGCATGCTGTCTTGGGCTTGCAGGGCATGCAGGACATCGACGATCTGTTGCGGTGTCATGGGGTCAGTCTTCCCAGTCAGATTTTGACTCAATGGCATCACGGACGCTCTCTGCCCATTGTGGATGCCTCTTGGCAAAGTCAGGAGATTTGCAGGCAAGTGCTTCTGCCAGGAGCCATCTCAGATTTTCGATCACATCTGCCGCTTCAGCGCAGAGGATTGCAACCAGATCTCCTGGGTGTTTGGAGTCGTCCACAGCCGTCAGTCGCTTAACGATATCCAGCTTGCTGTTACGAAGCGTTGAGACTTCTTCCGCGGAGCGCCTCTCGTTGCGCAACGCTGAGAGGCGCTCTGCCTTGTTCAGTGCTGACAAATGCTCTGGAGAGAAGTTCATGACGGCATGTTCCTTTTGACGCAGTCCCGGACGGCTTCACCGAGCGGGGAGAGGCGGGGCGGGATGGTGATCTGGTTATCGGCGCCGACCAAAGCCAGCAGTCCGGTCTTGCGCAGCAGGCTCATGTGGTCGAAATTGGCGCCCTGCCAGCTCATCTCTCCGGGAGGGACGGTGGCGAGGAAGGCCGCGGTGGCTTCTGGCAGGCGTTCGGCGATGGTCTCCGGACTGTCCTTGGGCGGCGGGTTCAGGACGATCTGGGCGTCCAGGGCAGCCAGCGGGTCCGGCTTGGGCGTCTTGGACGATTTTGGCGCGGCGGATTTGGACTTCTTCTTGGCAGGCATGGGTGTCGGCCGCAGGTTGGGATCGCTGCGCAAGCCGTTGAGCGTGCCCCTGAAGGCATCGTTCTCCAGCCTGGGGTAGGTCCAGTAGAGGATATAGTTGAGGCGCTCGATTTCCTCTTTCAGGTGCTCTGCCACCTGCCGGGTGTCGAGATATGCCTGCTGGTAATCTGAGATGGGCTCGACCGGCAATTCCGGCTTGACCTTTTTCGGGGTTGCCATCAGGGGTGCTCTTGCTTGTGGGCGTCTTGGCGGATTTCCAGGGCACACTCCCGGCCTGCCAGGAAGAGCACGACGGCGAGGCTGAAGGTGCCCTGGAACAGGAAGGTGGCGACCAGGGGATGGCCGCCATCGAGGGCGCGGAGGGTGGCGGCGCTGCCGAGGCAGATGGTCGCGGCAAGCAGGGTCATCAGGGTGGCGTGGGAAGTTTTCCTAGCCATTGGCGTCTCCTCCCTTTTGTTGCTTGGGCAGGCCGAGGATGGCTTCCGCCTCGTGATACAGGGAGATGATCTGGTCCTCGGTCAGGATGCCCATGTTGCGGATCAGACCGATCACCTTTTTTGTAATACGGAGTTCCCTGTCTACGACCAAGGCATGCCTTTTGGTTTTTTCCTCCTGGCGTTTGCGGGCGGTTTCCATTTGCTGGAAGGCGAGCTTGCTGTGCTCCTTGGCGGTTTCCTTCTTTGCCTTTTTGGTTATCCTGGACTGGATGAGGACTTTGCGCCGATGGATCAGCTTCCTGGCGCGCAGGAACGAGAGCCGGGAATAGTCGGCGCGGCGCAGCCAATCAAGGTCTTCCTCGTCTGGCTTAGACGATAGGGCCTGGGCATGGAACTTCTCGATGCGGGAGGTGGTATCGGCCAGTGCGACGAAGACCCTACCGTCGAGCGCTTCCAGTTCCGCGCGGTCCATCTCGTCGATCCGGGAGATATCCCGTCTCAGCGCTTCCTTTTTGCTGGAGATGGATTGGTATTCTTCGGCATCTTCTATCCAGTCGATATCGTCCTGGTTTATGCCGTACCTGATGTTGGACATGGGTGCTTGTTCCCGCTATGGCGTGTGAGAGCGGCACCATCATAGCGTGTCTGAATACCAACGCAACAACAATTGTAACATTGAGTGTTGATTTAAGGATAGGAGTGTTTTGGGGCTTGCCAAAGGCTAGCGCTGAAGACAGACTGCGGGCCGTGGATGTCGCCACGCGGCACGGTTCCGTCTCCGATCGGGCTTTGTGCCGATGGGTTGCAATGCAAGGCACTTCCCGCCGGGTCAGTCTCGGCGGGAATTTTTTTGTCCGCCCTTTGTCCTCCGGGCGGTTGGGTAGGATCGGCTATGGGGTGGGTGTTGAACTGGAGGGGGCATCTGATGCGGAGTCGGGGAGAGCCTGAGATCACCTACTGCCATATCCGGTGCGGTGGGGATGACGATTTTGATATCGAGTGTCGTTTTTCGGACGGTCAGAAGCTGGCGGCGATCACGGTGGACGGGGATTTTCCCAATCTTGCCGGTCGGATCTGTGCTTTTTTGAACGCTTCGACCGAGATCCTAGGAGGGGATGGGGGATGAGTGGATTGATGTCATTGAATGAGGCGGCGGCCGTGGGGATTGAGCGTCTGCGCCAGCCGACCTGGTCCGATTTGCGGGACTATGTCCTGATCGATATCGAGGACGGCAAGCCGGGGCCGCTGTTTCGGCTGTATTCGCCGTTCAACGCGGCAGCGGGCCTGCCCAACCCGTGTTTGCTATCGTGGGAGGATGTCAAGATCGGGGTGGACGAGCGGTGTTTCCTGCCGTCCTATCCGGACGAGGAGATCGTGTAACGAAAAAATCCCCGCCGAAGCGGGGAAGGAGGAGGACGTCTCATGACGAGAGGCTGCCGAGGGACAGCATGACGGCAAAAAGAGACTTTTGCAAGTACCATTGAGGCAGGCGATTAAAATGGATGGCGGAATGGATGGCGGGAGCGGAAAGTTCAACGGCCATGGCAAGGGACCTAGACAGGACCCTGAGTGCTGGCTGCGCAACCAGATTTTGGCGGAGGAAGCCTATGAGTCGGCGCGGCGGCGGCGCGAGGCTGAGCGGGTGGCCATTGCGGCTCTATTGGTCTTGGCCGGGATGATGGCGGTTCTGATGTGCCTGCTGTCTCTGTCCTGAGGCACCGAAGAATCCCCGCCGCTGGGAAGAGTGGGAGAGAGGCGGCGGGGATCTGAGTCGAGGCAGCTAGAAACGACGAGACAGACAGGGTGGCCCTGGAAAAGGGACTTTGGCAAGGGTGATTTAGGGGGTACCTGATCGGCATCCCGCCCTGTGGGTATCTATGACGGATGCCTTAACGCCCTTGCCGGGGTATACGGTCCCGTTTGCGCCGGTCATTGTTGCATCGCACGACCAAGATCAATCCAACAGGGGGGATATGTGCGATGGCAATTTTCTCACCGGTTCTGGGGGCTGCGGCGGCGAGCAACGGGGACGACATTCTGGTTGGGTCGGCTGGGGAGGACGTGATTTCCGGCCTGAACGGGGCGGACGTGATCTATGGGTTGGGGGATGACGATGTTTTGAACGGCAACGCGCAGGATGACACGCTGCTGGGGGGCACGGGCAGTGACGAGCTGGACGGCGGGACTGGGGATGACGCGCTGGACGGCAATGACGGCGACGACACGTTGATTGGCGGGACCAATGACGACTGGCTGTCTGGCGGGGGGGAGGATGACACCCTGATCGGCAACACCGGGTTCGACCACCTGTCGGGCGGTGGGGAGGATGACAGCTTTCTCTGGACCAACGGGGACGGCAACGACGTTGATGACGGTGGGTCCGGGCAGGACATCCTGAACATCTTCGGGTCTGAGACCGAGGGGGATATCTTCTCCCTTGATCCGACTGACGCCGGGACAGCGCTGGTGTTTCAGCGGGAGAACCTGGTGCCGTTCAATATCCAGATCAGCAACATCGAGGCGGTTGAGGTTTTTGGCGGCGGCGGAGACGACTTCTTTGAGACGGGGGACTTGGCCGGCACGGGTGTGACGGAGTTGTTTTTCGACGGCGGTGACGGCAGTGACACGGTGAGCACGCAGGCCAACGAGGGGGCCGGGATCGTGGCGTTCGGCGGGGCTGGGGCCGACTTTTTCTTTGGTGGGAATGGGGCTGAGGATTTCTTCGGGGAGGATGGCGCGGACCATTTCTTTTCGGGGGCGGGGGATGATTTCCTAGAGGGGGATGCCGGGAACGACCAGATGTTTGGCGGCAGCGGCGATGATATTGCCGACGGCGGTGAGGGCAATGACGTGATCGTGTTTGGTCCGGGGGATGACGTGGCGATCACGGGCACGGGCCAGGACCAGATCCGCTATGACCTGTCTCCGGTTGCCGGGGGGCATGACGTGATCGACGACTTCCAGAACTTTGCCGACGACCTGTTCCTGGGCGGCATCACGAAGGCGGAGGTGGACAGCAACGCGGATGACCTGGTCAATGGCGCCGACGACCTGGCGAGTTATGACGCGGTAACCGACACGCTGACGCTGAGCTTCAACGCGACGGACAGTCTGAGCTTGATCGGGATCGACACGCTGAGCGTTTCGAACGACCTGATTTTTGTCTGAACCGGGTCTAGGCCGGTTCCAAACTGGATTGTCAGGCCGTCCTTGGTGTGATAAGACACCCCGGTCTCGGAAGGACACACTTTCTTGCTTGTTGGTCAGAAGCCCCACCGGCCTAGCGGTGGGGTTTTTGCTGGTGCATGCCGCCGTTCCCGGCCCTTGCGGGGGCTCTATCTTGGGAGGGATAGGGGTCTCCAGCCTGTGTCACTCGCCGACCAGGGATCTGACGACCTTGAGGTAGGCATCCCGGCACTTGTTGCACCGGCAGCCGGTACGCCACAGTTCGGCACCGATCTCCAGGGAATGGACGATGGCGGCCTTGCGAACGTCTTCGTCGTCAGACAGCATTTCCGCGAAGGTCCAGGAGCTATTGATCCGGCGTTTGAAGTCTGCGGTACAGGTCATACCCACTTCGATTTCACCAAGGTTGCGATTTTTGAAGTCGGCCGACTTCCCGGTCAAGCTCCACGATCTTCTTCCCTTTCTTGGAAAGCTCATCCGTGAGGAATTCCACGACCAGGCGCAGTCTGCCACATTCGGCCTCAGCCGCTTCGGCACGGGAGGTGCAGGACTGGATCATCCAGTTCAGCCGCTCTATCTCGCGCGCCGCCTCGTGAGTCAGGGGGCTGGAGTCGTCGCTGTCCCACAGGCGCTTTTCAAGACTCGACATGGTCCGTCTCCCCCAGCACCACGACCGGCTGCATGTGCGCCATCCGCACCAGCGCCTTTGGATCGTAGCGCCGCAGGACGGACAAGCGCTCCCAGTACCGCTCACCCTCAGCCGAAGATCCTTCCAGGAACTCGACCCGCGCCAGCAGTTCGACCTCGGCCCCGATTTCCAGGAAGGTCAAGCCCGCGCCATCGGAGAAATCCTCCCAGACGATCTCGGTGTCATCCGGTAAGCCCGCCATCCGCTTGGTCAACTCGCCTTTGGTCATGGGAACCGGCCGCCCTGCATGGCATCCGCCATCCGGGTGTAAAGCCGGACGGCCGTCCTGACGGCATCCTCGTCGCCGATCTCCTCCCAGACCGTATCGTCGCTTGATCTGGTGATGGCATCGCCGATCAGCTTATAGACCAGAAGCGCCTCTTCGTTCGTCAGGTTGAACCCTCTTCCCATGCCCCGCTCCTTCATTGAACACCCCATCCCTGCCAGCGAGGGGTATTGCCCCACCCCAGAACGACGATCAGCAGCAGGGACAACGCCAGGATCAGAAACGCATATCCGGACAGCTTGTGAAACCGATCCGGATCAAACACCCCAATGATCCAAGCCCATAGCCTTGCCACCATACTCCGCTCCGTTCGTCCACTGTTCCTTTTGCGGATTGTACCTTATTTTTCCAGCAATACGATCCATTCCTGTCCCAAGACAATCCCGTAACCGAACACCCGCCCGCCCAGCCAGACAAAGCGTCAGATACGGCGTTCAAACACTGTACCATACGCTATGAGCTTGTATTTTTTTTGACAGCATCAAACGACATTTTACTCAAACGTCGCGAGATGTCATGAAACGAGGGCGGGTGGGGCACAAGACAGCGTTCGGGTGATGTGCTCTGTGGGATGTGGTTTTGTTTTGTCGGCATTTTACATGAATGTCGCTGGATATCATGAAACGAGTGGCGTTCGGGCAATGTGGAATGGGTGGGTGCTCATATTTTTTTCTGGGGTGCCCGCTTTTGTATTTTCAGATGCCGTGGGGGTGCTAAGCGTAAGCGTTCGGGTGATGCCTTTATGTTGGGTTCTGATTTTTTTCTGGGGCAGGGGTGCTTTTGTATTTCACTGTGCGGGGGATTTGCTAAGCCGGGGCCTACCCCTATCTGTTGGTGAAGTGGGCTAGGTCGGCTAGCGAGCATTTGAGCCAATCGCAACGCGACATGGAATGGATTTAATTTAATTCGCATCACGAACACGATGCATTTGATTCAATGAATGAATTGATATCATGAATATAAAATAAATAATTGTATGAATAATTTATTTATATATAGAATACATAATAGATGCATGCCACACACATGGATACAATACACTACACATACATAGTATATGTACCATACATACCATGTGGTATACCATGCATTAGATACAATAGCACTACGCATGTAGGATACATGTACCCTGGATACAGGATACATACCCCATGCATGTAGGGTACATGCTGTGTAGTGGGCACCCTACATGGGGGACATTTGAGATATAGATCGTTTATATAAAAGAGATTTAATACATATATATACCATGTATAAGGGTGGTATATAGGGTACATGGTACGTAGTAGGGTGCTGGTGTGAGCCATAGTACCACTATGGAGCAGTCAAGATGTGTGCCACATAGCCATGCAGTATATGCATAACTAAGAAAATTACACGTTTTCAGGATAGCCCTAGAAGCCTGTATAAGGGCCGTACATGTACATGGTGTGAAGCCTAGGCAAGGGCAGCGGGCACCCCGCCAGAACGCATGGGTGAAAAATCCACACTATGGCCCATAGCAGGGTGCTGTGTGAGTTATCCACAGAAACCGCTGTATGGTGAGGGTGTGGTATACCAGCATGTAGGGTGTGCTGTATGGGCAGGGTGGCCATATACAGAGGGCACCTGTAGGGCCATGGGATATGGGCATGGTAGGCGGTAGAGTTTAGGCCACCATAGTAGGGGAGGCATGGTTACAGGCCATCAGGGCAGGCTCCTACAGGGGAGGGGTCTATAGGGGAAAGTGCCGTTTCTGAGAAGGTCTGTAGGGGAGAACGTCCTAAAAAGAGTTAGTCATAGGCGGAATGTAAAGGCATGGTCGTATGACCCAAAAACGGGCAACCCTAGGGGTTTGGATGAAATGGCAATGGGTCCTTTGCCAGTTAAGGAAGGGTGCCGCACGGGAGAACGGCCATCAGCGGCACCCTGCCAGACCAGCCTGATCCCTGGATAAGGGTGCCATCAGCGGCTTTGCGGAAAGCGGTTTTGAGTAGACAGAAAAATAAATTTCTGGCTGGAAAACGACCGTTGCGGAAAAAATCTTTGCGGAATATCGCCAGCAAAATCAAAGGCTTAGGTCTTTCAGCAAAAAAATGCACGGGCAGTGAAGAAAGTTATTGACGGTGCATGCACCAAAATATATAACTAAGGACAGTTAAGATGGAGTTGACGGCGGCGGCGGGGAACCTCCCCAACGCTTTCCCCCTAGGGGGATTGGTTCTTTGACAACTGAATATCAGCCTTACGGGAACGCTCCCTTTCTTCTGGCGCACATCACGCCAGAATGGAGAAAGGACAGGGGAGCGGAAACAAGAGGCTTAGCAAAGATTGGGAACCGTCAATCTGGACGGTTCCACACAGGAGAGGCTTACAGGATAGGGTTTCACGGATGAGACCTTATCCCCTAACTCTCTCACACACCTACACTCTCACAAGGAAACACAATGTCACATCAAACAGCCTTTGCCGTTGCCAAGGTGGTATTTCACCTGATTACCACGGTATACGGTATACAGACGGCGGACATTCACCCCGTCAACCCGCCAAAGCGTGAATACTCCGTTACACCCCTCTATCAGGAGGTTGGGCAGTCATGACGTTCCAGACCGTTGGCTTTCTTATGATGGTTTCCGCCGTATGCGGTGCGGTTGCTGCCACAATCTATTATGACATGAAGGGAAAGCTCTAATGCGCAGTCTGATTGCCTGCAGCGTTGGCCTTGGCCTGATAGGTCTGTCCGCTAAGCTCTCCCCTGCACTGGCACTGATTGTAGCCATCATGGCGGAAGGCGTTGGCCTTGACGGGTACGCCGTTCTCACCTTCTTGTGGCATTGATCCATGGTGATCCTGATAGCCTATCTGGCGCTAATGGCGGTTGTGATGCCGCTCAGCCTGTGGCTTGCCGCTTAGTCTCTCTCACACACTCTATATAAGGACACACATCATGGGCAGTATCTCTCAGACGTTCCCGGTTGCTCCTTCCGTTCCCCGTTCCCGGACCTACGCCGCATGGCGCAGGTTTGCGCGCAAGCCCAACGCCATTCCGGTTGCCCATACCGTGCGGTTGACGTTCAACAAGGGTTGGGTGCCTGACCGTGACTTTGCACCGCACCTGTATAGCGGCCGTGAGTTGCTGGACATCCTGTCCGGTTTCCGCGCGGGTGACTTGAGCCTGTTCAATCTGTGACACTCAGATAGGAAAGCTAAAAATTATGGGAAAAGTGTTCTTTCTGGTCTGGCTGGTCTACAACCCCAATCACACGGTTACCCTGTCCTACATGGGTGGCCATGAGTATGGCAGTGCCGCCACGTGCCAGACCATGACAGAGGCGTTCAACGGCACTGTGGATATCACTCAGATGGATTTTGCCTGTACGGCCGTTGCGCCAACGCATGCAGGTATGGTGCAGGTCAGAGACCTTGAAGACGTTGCAGATGATACGGAATTCTTCATAAAATCCAACTAAGTGTTGTCAGAACAAGCCCACCGGAGTGATCCGGTGGGCTTTTTGGCGTCTGGTTAGACAATTGTTAGACAACTTACTCACAAAATACGTTAGAAAATTAGACTACTAACGCCTGAAATCTGTTAGATGTTAGATTGGAATCTGTTAGACATTGGAGTCTAACAAGCAAAAACAGTTAGGGAATCTAACATGGAAGCTCCGCTCTGTAAGATATGCAAAGCCCGCCACTATGGCCCATGCATCATATCCCCAGCACCTACGCCAATATCAGGAACAGCACATCACCCCATTCATAAGGAAAAGGCCAGATTTGATAAAAAAACATATCAAAAAGAATATATGAGGAAGTACAGAAAAGCTCAAGTGCGTGTTCACGCCATATATGCAGTTGTCCAGAACTGTGAGCCTGAAGTTGTAAAGATTGGACAGACAAAGCATTGGGACAACAGGAAAAGGGGATTCAAAAAAGCCAAAAGGTTCTGTGTCTACTTCATCAATGAGCCTGTTGACCTTATAATGATTGAGGCAGCCTGCATAAGATCAATAGGAACTCCGCCATGTCATGGAAGAGAGTGGTTCAAGACTTCCATTGACCATGCATGCTCATGCATTGAAGACATCCTGAATACGCTAAAATTACCCTACAAAATTGAGAAAGGAGAAAGCATGGAGCCAGAAACACACAACAAGACACGTCCTACCCTGCCTGAAATCACCCTTGAAACCTCTTTCCACAATGCGGAAAGAATTGCCCCGCCTGAACCTCTTCCTGCCCAAAAGACTGGATTTGATAAAAAATCATATCAAAGGGAATATATGAGAAAATACCGGAAAACGCATAGGTATGTACTAAAGTGATAGGCTTTCAAAGGCGTTTTAAGCCTCACTGAGTGGCTTGTAACCTTCCAAGATACAGTGGATTGGGTATGGACTCCCCATACCACTCAGTGAGCTTCCTTTGGCCGCCTAGAGGCATTGTATGGAGTGGAAAATGGGCCTTTTGATTGCCGGAGGGAGACACAGGGACATGCACCCCCCTCACGCTATCCTGACGCCGCGCGGCTTTTGTCTTCAGCCAATCCTTTGATTTGCTTACGTTTTCCGCGCCATTGGCTTGACCATGGGAGTTGATTTGGGGTTGAGGCGGGTGCTGGACATTACGGGAGGTTGCACAAGTATCCAGGTGCTACATCGGGGTTGTTTGTCTGATATTGCGGGTAATGGTGCAGGGTAGCGCGTGCTGTTGTGGTGTATGGGAGTACGGAGGGTAAGCAGGGGTGCCTGTGGTGTGCTGGGCGTGAGTCTGGTAGGGGAGTAGGGGTGATAGTTCAGGCTTACGGGTGCTGTTGTATTGGGTGTAGGGGTGCTGTGTGTAGTGTGCCTGTGAGGCTAGGGGTGGGGTGCAGGTAAGGTATGTGTGGTTGGTAGGTCTGGTCAGCAGGGTGGCGGGATGTATGGCCTGAGTGCTCTGGCGGAGCGGTTGCTAACTGGCGGGATTGTCTAGGGAGGGAGGCATGCGGGGGATTTGGAAAAAAATGGGAGGGTGGTGTGTGGGGAGGTGGTGTGTGGGTTTGCGGTTGTCTGATCCTGGGATGTGGTAATGCCTGCCCAACGCAAAGCCTGATGTATCCTGCCTGTGGTGTGTCTGTGTGCAGGGATAGGATTCTTGCCGCTCGATAGATTGCATTTGAGCGACGATTGAGCGACAAGTCGTTGGCATGTCGGCGAGATGTGCGAGGAATGCGGGTGACATGTCGCGACAATGCGGTGCGATGGACAGTCGTGATTGATTGGCCGCGAAGGCGTGGCTGCTGTGTGAAGGGTGCTGGTCGGTAGGCGACATTTGTGCTGGATGTCGTTGGTTCGGGATTTGGCGTTTCGTTGTGCGACAATTGGGCGAGATTGCGCCTTCGTTTGATTTGGGTATCGTTTCGCGAGCCGAGATTGCTGGGTATCGCGGGGGTGGGGAAAATTCTGGGATCGGAAAGCCAGGGCTCGTGTGTCCAATTGGCCGTTTGGGGCGATTTTGGGAAAACTGGATTTTCGGAAAACGGGGCGATTTGGGAAATGGGCCAATCTGCCCTCGTGTCCTCAAGTGTCCTCCGGACCCGAGCACCACAAGTGTCCTCCGGACCCGAACGCCGCGGGCCGGAGTCGGGGAAAAGCGCCAGGGCCGGACGGATCTGCTCTGGCCGTGGGGAAACGGGCGCGGCTGTCGGGAGAATGACGGATGGCTTCGGATCGGTGGGCGAAACCACAGAGGATCGGCAGGACAGAGAGGGGCGAGGACGGACACGCAGGACCGCGATGGGATCGGCAGGCCGGGACGATCCGGACGATAGGTCTCGGGACAGAGGCGTGATGCCGGGCGCAGAAACGACAATCAACTCTTCCGTCCAAGATACAGCAGGTTGGATGACACAGGCATCGCAGAGAGACAGGGCGGAGCAAGATCTCAAAAACACGTCGATGTCGCCGCCGATGAACGGCGGGCAGATGGTTGAAACAAGACACGACGCAACGCCAATAAACATACATACAGTATAGCCGCTGGCATGGCTCGGGTATAGCGGAAAATAAATTAGGAGATCATAAAAAAATGCTTGTTACGGCAAGTTGGTATGTGTATAACAAGTACATTGATTGAACGGAACGCGGCAGGGACACAGCGCACACGGCGCGGGACCTGCCAAAGATGTAAACCCTACTCTCACACAAAGGAAGTGAAGTCTATGAAAGGTCTTTTGGTCTCCGTCTATCGCAATGCCAGCGGCTACGACTGCACCAACGGCGGGATTAGTTCGAAGCACGACAGCCTGATCCTGGTCGGCGACGGCGTCGAGAAAGTGTTCGAAGCAACCAACGAGACACCAGCAATCCGTCTGATCAAGCGCAAGGTCATGGGCCGAGAGTTCTGGATCGCCGCACCGTTGGATGCCTGTGATGGGGAAGGTTCGAGAGCAGGCTTCCCCTACATGTTCGGCGGCAACTTCCTCTATTGCAGCGACAGCCGGTTCCCGAGCGACACTCCGGTCAAGATCTTCGACCGTTTTGAGTAGCAAAATCCGAGGCCGGAAACGGCAAGGGGCTATTCTCCGGGGCTATTCCCTGCATCGGCTATTCTCCGGATGGCCTATTCGATAACGATTACAATAGGATACTAAGTACCATGGCAATTCACAAGACGACAATTCTCCTGACTGTCCTGCACGATGAGGTCGAGGATATCGAAAGCTGGAGCTTCGATCAGATCGCCGGGGAGATGAACGAAGGATGCCTGGTCGGCGCGGCGGAAGTGGTCACATCCGAGGAAGTCGCACCCCAGTCCGTCGAGTCCGAGCTTCTGCGCCTCGGCAACGACGGCACCTTCTTCGAACAAAACTGATCCACCGCCCACACTCTCACGGAGACACGAGCACCATGCGAAACGCTTCCGACTCCATCGCCAAGACGCTTGAAATCGCAACCATCAGGGAACTGATCCTCGAATTGCAGCGGCGCGGAGCCTGTTACGCGATCTTCCGGGAAGCAGATGTGCTGGCTCACATCCAAACCAGCCTAGAATACCAGGACGCGAGCGAGGCTGAACAGCTCCGAATTGCGGAAGGCATGTTCGAGGCGAACGTGGAGGATATCCAGAACGCCATGGCCGAAGGCGGCAAAGATTACATCCGTGACCTAATTTCCGTGCACTACCTCGACACCGAAGCCTGATACCTGCCCACACTCTCACACAAGGGATACACGCACCATGTCGAACAACGAACTCATTCTGACCAAGGAAGTCATCAAGGCGTTGGCCACCGCCGACAGCATGGTCGCGTTCCAGGACGGCGACTACCATAAGCTGGTCGTCTACCCGAAGAGCGGCTCTCAGATGCACTCGACCCTGCCGCTCAAGGGTATCGTCTGCGGCGGTGGCTGGGATAACGCGAAATACGGCAAGTCCTCGGCCTACCTGTCCTATCGCAACGATGTCTTCAAGTTGCTGAAAGCGGGCGACAGCATCGAACTGGAGTGGCACCCCGACAACGGCAGCGACTTCACCCGCAAGCGGGGGCTGGTCGTCCAGGACCTCTACCTTGTGATCAACCGGCCGAAGGGATCGAAGGGCGAGCGCGAGCGGATCAAGGTGCTGCTCGACAGCCAGGTCTTCGATGACAGCAACCGTTCGATCTGGATGTGCCAGGGTTACGAAATCAAGCGCACCTGCCAATACGACGCCGCCTGACAACACACCGGCGCCGGGGGCATCGGCTCCCGGTACCTTGCGAAACGACACACTCAATCGAGAACGCCATGACACACGAACTTACCGGCCGCCGCGTCCGCCTGCTGCGCGCTCAGGAAGTCTACCCGACCGGCATCTTCGAAGCCGAACTGACCGGAACCGTCGTCAGCGTCGAGCCCCACCTGATCGCGGTCAAGCTCGACCACTACCGCGAAGAACTCGACGACTGGCACAACGAACTGCACTGGTACATCGACGACCTGGAGCCGGGTCAGGACCTGGTCGAAGAATTCCTGACCCACGTCGAGATCATCTGACATACCCAACACACAGCGACTCTCACACAGGGACACATGACCATGAGCAAGACCTACGACCCCATCGTGACCAAGGCCGCTGAAGAACTGGTTAACGAGATGCACGAAGCGGCGCGGAACGGGATATCCTCCCCGACCCTCTACGCCATCCCAACCACGGAGCAGGAAGACGGCAAGATCGTGGTCGTGCCCTACGGCGGCAAGCCTCCGGAACGCGGCGTCGCCATCATGCCGAACGCCAACCACGCCTCGACCCACACGTCCTGGTACACCGTGCCCTATCATCACGTTTACTCGATCCTGTGGCAAGCGCTGCGCAATCAGCCGATCCTGCCGCTGGGACGCCCGCCGACCGGCCCCCATGTCGTGACCATCCGGGAGAAGGCGAAGTCGTCCAGCTACGATGTCCTACTCAATGGCAATAAAGTCGGAGAGCTTTACAAAAATTACCGCGGCTGGCTCGGCCGACTGCCGACCCACGAGGGCGGCATCGTCGACATCGGAGAGAAGTCGCTCAAGGCGTGGCAGGCCGAGATTGTCAAGATCAATCGCGCTGCCAAGGCCGCCGGGCGCGTGTGATCCACCTCGCGCCGCCTGCGCCGCTGCCTGAGTGCGGCGCAGGCTTTGGCGGGTGAAGGACAGGAAAATCATCAGACCGCACTCAGGCGCGCTTATACGGGCCTATAGGACCATTCCAGAAAACGGCATGGCACCACCATGGGCAAGCCGCTGGAATTGAGCCGCTGAATTATTTTTGCCTGACATGAAAATAGTTGGTGCATGCACCCGCATTTAAGTGCATAGTGTTGGTGTGGTTGGAAACAAGCACGGCAGACACAGCGGCAACCGCTGCACACTCTCACAGGGGAACAAACACCATGGCGAAGACAGAACGCAACGTCTCTATCCCGACCATCCACATGAACGGCACAAGTGCAGAAAGTCTTTTGAAAGACCTGATGGTGGCGTACCACGCAACCAAACAGTTGCAGGATGCTATGAGAGACGTAACTCCGAATGCGAGAGACTATTATGTCCAGGGAGATGAAGCCGCCACTAAAGCAAGGGACGACCATGCCGCCCGTCAAAAAACGATCTCAGACATTAGAGCGGACCTGGAAGCGATTATCATCGGTATCCAGGATCAAGAGAGATAACGTCGCCGTACAGCAAGCTGAAGACAGCAGCGGGGGTGTCTGCCTTGCACCCTTGCCGCACACTCTCACACAAGGGGACACGAACACCATGGGCAAGATTTTCCAGACCGCGACCCGCCAGCAGATTTCAGATGCCGTGGAAACCGGCCTGAACGCGATGTTCAAGGAACTCCAGGACAGGATGAATGTCGAGGACGGCGGCGTCGCCGGTCAGTACGATATGGGCTACGATGCGGACGATATCAGGGAGCACTTGATGGAATACCTGAACGGATACACCGAGCTTGAGCGCCTGTATGCGCCGGACGAACCGATCGATGTTCCAATGGCGCCGGAAAGCTACGGCAGCCCTTACCACGATCCGAACTTCCTGGACGCAGCTCGCACCGTCGAAGCGCTGAAGGCTTTCGAGAGCTATAGCTTTTTACCACTTGGAGGAGTGGAGTGGGATGGAATGTTCTGGCGTAAGGCAGGAGAGCAGAACAAGCTTGTAACGAATATGGTCTGTGGCTTTGCTGACGAGATAACCCACACCATGACGGTCGAGTTTGCTCCCGGTTCTCCTGACATTGTCCATATCGCTGTTCAGCCGATTGACGAAGTCCAGATTGCGCTGAACGCCGAATAATCCACGCCACAACGCCGGGGGTATCGCTCCCGGCCATCTCTCAGGAAGAACACGAAGCCTTCCGCGCCTACGAACAAGCCATCTCCTAACCATCTCATACGAGGACACGACACATGAGCACAGTAAACCTGACGGTCGGCACCCGCATTCTCTCCAAGCATGGGGAATGCGACGAAGGTATTATGTCCAACGACGATACGAACACGCTTGTCGAGCGGAGCACCGGCACGAACGCAATCGGGACGATCTTCCGCCTCGACCATCGCAAGGAGACGACGATCTACCATGTCGAGTTCAAGCCGTCAGAGGTCTGGGTCTGCCTCGAAGCGGAAGAACTCTCGGATGGCAGCAAGTATGCCATTCTCCCCTGATTGAAACTCTCTCTCACGAGGACGCACCATGACCAACTACATCGTCGATTGCCGCTACATCCGCACGACCACCCAGGTCGGCGTCCCGGATTTCACCATCGAGGTCGAGGCAGAATGTCCGGAGGACGCGATGCGGATCGCTGCTCGGTCCCATGCCTGGGACGACTTCGTGGCCGTTGGCGCATGCGACGCCCTGGGCCTCGTCAAGATACTCCGGGAACAGGTCCGTACCCTGGCGGACTTCGCCAGAGAGGCGGCGCTGAAAAGCAGTACGGCGGACGACGACATCGCGAAGCTTGAGGCGCTATGCCTGATCCACGGCATCACCCTGCCGACCTACGACGAGGACGACGAGGCGGGCATCGCAAAGGCGCGGCAAGCCATTGAGGCTGAGGAACTGGAAGCGGAGGATCATCTCTACGATATTCGTCGGAAGAAAGCCAAAGACGCCTTCGAGCATTACGACTTCACGGCCTACGGCGGCGTAGACACGATTTGCGGCTGGTATGGCGTTGGAGACGAGGAGCATATGCTGTTGCGTCTTGGCGGCAGTTTCGTGGCGGACCATGTCCTAGCGGTTGAGTTCGAGCCATTCAGCGGCAGGATCGTTCATGTCTGCGTCCAGCCCTTCGATCTGGCGCTGGCTCCTTCCGATGTAATGTCTGCATCGTAACGAGACCATCAACCCATAATTGAACTGTACTGCGCGCTCCTCGCTTGGGGCGCGCTGCGCATTGGTGTTAGGTGTGATTTTTCCTCATTTTATGGATGCATGCACCTGAAAACTGTGTCATGGTCCTTCTGTGGTTGGAAGCAACCGCACGGGACACTCTCACAAGGGAATTAGGGCAGATGGCTTTTTCATGGTCCGACTATCAGCAGGCGGTTTTCCAGTTCCTCGAAACCACCAAGCAAAATCTGGTGATAGAAGCCGTGGCCGGGTCGGGCAAGAGCACGACCATTCTCGAAGCGGCGCGGCGGGTGACCGGCTCCGTTGGTATCATCGCCTTCAACAAGGCCATCGCGGTCGAGCTGGAGGGTAAGATCCAGAAGGCGGGGATGGTCAGCTCGCAGGCGAAGACCTTCCACAGTGCGGGTAACGGCGCGATCAACAGCTATCTGAAGGGCAACGGCAAGAAGCGCGCCGAGATTGACGACAAGAAGGTCAACAAGATCGTGGATGAGATCTGCGTCAAGCGGCCGGACATCGCCGAGTTCGGCGCCTTCATCGAAGCCGCCGTCAAGATGGCGAAGAACCTTGCATTCGGCGTCGCGGGTGGTCCCGCCATGGACGACATGAACGCCTGGAACCACATGATTTACCATTACAGCATCGATGAAAAGCTTCCCGACAATGTCGAGGGACGGCTTGAGGACAAGGCCATTCCCGCCGCGATCCGCGTCCTCAAGAAGTCCAACACCGACCTTTCTTCCATCGATTTCAGCGACATGGTTTACCTGCCTCTGGTTCACAACATGCGGGTCTGGGGTTACGACAACCTGATGGTAGACGAGGCTCAGGACCTCAACCTGTCCCGCATGCTGCTGGCGAAGAAGATGATCCGTCGCGGCGGCCGGTTCATCTTCGTGGGCGATCCGCGCCAGAACATCTACGGCTTCACGGGTGCGATGCATGGTGCTCTTGATATCATCAAGCGAGACTTTCGCTGCCACACCCTGCCGCTGTCGGTAACATACCGTTCCGCCAAGAAGATCGTGGCCTATGCCCATCGTGTCGTCAGCCACATCCAGGCCGCTCCCAACGCTCCCGAGGGTGAGGTGCGGTTCATCGGCGGCGATGAGTTCAACGCGACGGAGCTTCTGCCGACCGACGCCATCCTGTGCCGGGTCAATGCTCCGATGGTCACCCTGGCGTTCTCCTTGATCCGGCGCGGCATCGCCTGCAAGATCGAAGGCCGGGAGATCGGCGCGGGCCTGGTGGCGCTGGTCTCGAAGTGGAAGGTCAAGAAGCTCGACACCCTGAAGGATCGGCTCTCGACCTACCGAGACCGGGAAGTCGAGAAGGCAATGGCGAAGGACCAAGAAGAACGGGCAGATGCGATCACGGACAAGGTCAACACCCTGCTGGTACTGATCGAGCGGGCGGAGAGCCTGAAGCTCGACGTTAACGGCCTGAAGACGATGATCGAGGATATGTTCGCGGACGATGTGACCAAGAGTGGTATACTTACACTTTGTAGTTACCACAAAAGCAAGGGCAGGGAGTTTCCGAGGGTGTTCCGCCTGGATCACTTCAAACACTGCCCGAGCCGCTTCGCCCGTCAGGAGCATCAACTGCTCGCGGAACACAATTTGGACTATGTGTCAGTCACCCGCGCAATGACGACGCTGGTCGAGGTCGATCAGGGATCTGAGACGCTGCCGAAGCAGGAGAAGGCGGCGGAGAAGGTAGCGGCCTAGCCGCCTTCCGACAGGGGAGCCTCTGGCGCAAGCTGGAGGCTTTCCCGCTACCCTGACACCCTATAACCATCAGACCCTATTCCTTGCGCTTCTGGCGGGCTTGTGCGGGCATTCCTGCTCATGGCATAGCCCGCCTTTTCCATTTCTACCGTCCAAACTTTTTTCACCTCACAGTAAAATAATTGGTGCATGCACCGTTCAAATGATGCATAGTGTTTTTGTGCTTAGGCACACAGCAGCGGCACCCACCGCACACTCTCACAAGGAAACTTGGTCGAATGCCAACCGCCGCTGGATTGATGAAATTCGGATTGATTGCTGCATGCGCCTGCATCGGGTTCCTCGGGGTATCCCTGGTCGAGGCGGAGCCGAGGTTCGTCACCGCCAGGAAGATCGAGGCCAACCCCACCGCGGCGGACGCCGCCGAGGTCGTCTGCCTCTTCGCGGAACGGTCACGGGTTAAAACGGATTGCACCGTCGACGCCTTCATGTCCAGGATCGACATGAGGCTGAAGGCGACGCAGAAGGATGCAGACAGGATCTGCACCGGCATGGTCGATGTCATCTCGGAGCACACCCAACTCTTCTTCGGCCGGGGCTGGACGGTTCGCATCCTGCCAGCCAACCCCAACAAACCCGTCCATCGCGACGCCGACAAGCCGCTGGCCGTCTGCGGCATTCGCTAAGCACACAGTCACTCTCTCATAGGGGAACATCGTCATGCTCAAATCTGTCAAGCAAACCGCCCGTCAGATCGTCATTCAGTACGCGAAGGCGCACGGCCTGGATACTGCAGGATCGTCCGAGAAGAAGGGCTGGATCAACGTCATCGACAAGGAGGGCCATTGGTCCGAAGCATGGCGCTTGCCGACGCCGGAGACCTGGGAGGAAGCCAAGGAGCTTCTGACCAAGATCGAGAATGACCATCATGCTGGTGTGCCTCGCCCATGGGAAGTTCGGCGGCCGACCTACACGGGCCAGATGAAACCCCTTCCTTCCTCCCAAGAGAATATCGACGCCTGAGCATTCCCCCATCTCTCACGAACAGGAGACACGCCCCATGGCGAAGAACCACAGCCGCTACATCATTCGCTGTCTCGACCAGGACGCCTCCGGCGGCCGACCCTATTGGTGCGGCGGCAAGGTCAAGGACTGGGTGCCGGGACAGGTCTTCGCGACCCACTACACCCAAAAGCAGCGGGACCAGATCGAGCGCGATGGGCTGATGCCGGATCGCGGTGCGTGGGAAGTGGTCGGCGTCAGTGCCGAGGATTTCCTGGCACGCTACAAGCTGGCACTGATGAAAGCCATCAAGGCAGACCCCGAGGGCTTCAACTACGGCCTGGACGAAGTGGACATGCGCGCCAGGAAGATCGTCGGAGACCTCAAGGTCGGGGACACGGAGGTCCGCGACATCGCCAAGGAAGTCGCTGTCTCCTTCGGAATTCCAGCCACGAAGCATTCCCTGGAAACCTTCCTCAATTCCCAATCCTCATCGTGAGCCGATGCGGCTAGTCCGCTTGGCCTGAAACCTGCGGCGGGTGCCTATGTACC
>Ga0209974_10000055_pt1 | contig 29347 bp, 25 predicted proteins | sample InoplaM3SPM_FD_187592 | JGI IMG/M metagenome (GOLD analysis project Ga0209974, IMG submission 187592) | Arabidopsis thaliana rhizosphere microbial communities from the Joint Genome Institute, USA, that affect carbon cycling - Inoculated... | ecosystem: Host-associated > Plants > Roots >...
GGCAGCCGATCGACCTCGGGCACGACGTAGTGGTAGTTCGTGTCGAACCACTTGGTCATCTCCCACGCCTCGCGCTGGGCGGTGCCGCGGGCAAGTGCGGTCAGGAGCTCGAAGGGCTCGACGGGAAGTCCCTGAGGATGGATCCCGAGCATCAGCGCCGTCTCGAGGACCTCGTCGTACACGAAGTAGTCGTCCACCGCCGAGCCGATGAGCTCGGTCTGCTCGTCGAGGTGGCCCTGTCGGAGCTCGACGACCCTAGCCGCGAATTCGCTCGGCATCGAGCGGCCGGACCAGGCCTTCTCGAGCGCCCACTTGAGCTCGCGGTTTGGTCCGATGCGCGGATACCCGATCAGCTGTGCGGCGACGTGCAAGGCAGGGTCCTCTGTGGATTGAAGTCCAGAGTCTAGGCGACCCACCACAATCGCTGCGCGAATGCTCCGGTAGACTCGCCTCTGCTCCCGCCATGGAACTCGCACGGAGTCTCGCGATGACGGCGCTGCGGCCGGGTGTTCACGGCATCCGATGAGAGCAGACTCCGGCGTTCGCCGGGCTCGGCGTGAGATTGGCCTACAAGCGACTCTGAATGTCGCCGCCAGCGGGATCGGAGGCGTGTACCTCGTCTGGCTCGTTGCCTTTCTGCTTCGCAACTCCGGTGCGGAACAATTCGGTATCTGGGCGACGGCAACAGCGGTCCTCGCACCCCTGAGCGTTCTTGATGCTGGGCTGAGCTACATCGTCATTCGCTCAACCGCGGCTCGCGCCGCTGGCGACAAGGAGGCGGAGCGGGACGCGAAGAGCGCCAGCAGCCTGTACGCCTTCCTGGGCCTCACGGCACTCGCTTGCGGAGCTGCGATTGCGATCCTGCCGGGCGTGATCCTCAAGCTACAGGGAGCGGACCTCGCGCTGTCGGTCGGCATCTCGCTGATCCTGGCCGTCGACTACGCCTTGCTACTGGGCACGAGTGCGTGGGGTGGCATCCTTCGCGGCCTGCGCCGATACGACAGTGTCTTCGCCGCATCCGCGGCGCAGGCGATTGTCGGCGTGGCGGGCACGGTATTGGCCGTAGGCGTGTTCGGCCTGATCGGGGCCGCGCTTGCCCAGCTGGTCGCACACGCTGTTGGCCGTGCGGTACAGGTCGTCGCGTTGCGATCCGCCGCCCCATGGTTTCACATCGTTCCCGGTCGCCCCGCATTCTCATACCTCAAGCGGGTCATGGTCTTTGCTGCCCCCCTGCTCGTCATCTCGATCGCCGGCCAACTCAGCTTCTCTGCGGATGTGGTAATCGTCGGAGCCTTCAGCGGCGCCGTTGCTGCCGCGTGGGTCACTGTCGGCGCGCGTTTGCCAGGCCTGGCCCTGTCCCTTGCTCACCTGGCCGCAGACGTGATGTTCCCGTTCTATGTCGAGGAGGCTCACGGGCAGAAGCCGGCAGACTCATCGGCCCTCCACCGAGGGCTCGAGCTGGCGGGCTTCCTGGGTGGAGCGGCGTTCGTGGCGTTGCTGCTCGCGCGTCAAGTCTTGCTGCAGGTATGGGTCGGCGATGCAAATCCGGTCGCGCTGGCCGTCATGTCGCTGTACTGTCTCGCTTGGCTCATCCACATGCCGGCCCACATCCTGACGCTGCTGCTCATCGCGCGGGGCAGGCATGGCGCTTTGGTGCCCGTCATCGTCATCGAGGCACTGGCGAACCTCGGACTGAGCATCGCGCTGGTGCAGATGATGGGTCCAGTTGGCGTCGCGGTGGCGTCGCTCGCCGCTGTGGGGGCCTCGAACGTCATCCTCATTCCAATCCTGGCGCACCGAGCCACCGGCATCAGGCTGACCGTGGCCATCTGGAACGCTGGGCGCGGGTGGCTTCTGGGAGCTTTGGCAGCCGTGACCGCTTATCTCATCGCTGAGGCTGCGCCCTCGTCTGCCGCATTCGGACTCGGCATTCAGGTGACTACCACCGCAGTCCTCAGTGCGGGCTGGCTATGGTTCGTCTGGCGAGCTCCAAGCAGTTCGCGGGTGGCCGCATCATGACGTTCCAGACACTGAAGGATCCCACGGAGATCCAGGCTGCCCGTGATCGCCTCGCGGCAGAGGGCTTGCTGCCGAGCCGGTGGATTGGAGGCCCACGCCGATGGCTCACGCATCTGCTGAGAGCCCGACGCCTGCCGCCACCTCCTGACGTCCGCAAATCCTGGGATCTCGACCTGATCCTGCGCGCCATCCAGGATCGGGAGGCACCAATGGAGGTCGTGCTCGACCTGGGTGCCTACAACTCCGCCATCCTGCCAGCACTGGTGAAGCTGGGCTATCGCAACCTTGCAGGAGTCGATCTCAATCCGCAGGTCAGGCGTGGCCCGCATCGTCGAACGATCCGCTACCTCGTTGGCGACATCTACCAGCTGCCGCTCGACGACGCCAGCTGCGACGTCGTCACGGCCATCTCGACGATCGAGCATGGGTGGCGAGGCGGCAGCTTCTTCGATGAGGTTGCCCGGGTCCTGCGACCCGGCGGCATCCTCCTGGCCTCGACAGATTTCTGGCCTGACAAGATCGACACGAGCTCACGCACGTTCTTCGGCATGAGCTGGACCATCTTCTCGAAGGACGAGATCCGAGGACTGATCGAGAGGGCCGCGGAGGCCGGCCTGGTGGCCGAGGGTCCCGAGGACTACGCGACGGGAGAGCCAGTCATCCACTGGAACGACTGCGATTACACCTTCGGCTTCCTGCGCCTGCGGAAGGCGGCGGGGCCCGGACCATGAGCCCTTCTAGTGTCTGCCTCGTGGCGGGCACGCTGCCGGATGAGCCGTGCGGCATCGGGGCATACGTCGACCGCCTCGCGACCGCGTTGTCGACTCGCTGCCCCAGCGTGTCGGTCGTCACGCGCGCATCAGAGCTGATCCGAGCCGACCGGCCGTACAACGTGATTCAGCTCGACACCTCGTGGCGCCTCGCGGACCTTCCCATGCTTCGTGACGCAGTTGCCAGCGTTCGAGCCGACGTCGTGCACGTGCAGTTTCCAGGGGTCGGCTATGGGCGAGGGCTGGCGGCAACGTTGCTGCCGCTGGCACTGCGCCTCCGGCGGCGACGCCCACGGCTGCTCTTCACCATCCACGAATTCGATGCCTTCTCCCCGCAATGGCGATGGCGCGTCACGGCCGGGATGGCGTTCACGGACCTCGTTACTGCTCCCGATCGGGAACTGGCCGCGAAGGTGGGTCGCAGGCTGGCATGGGTCCGGGTGCCGGTTCGCAACATTCCGCTCGGCTCAAACGTGTGGGACGTGGGGGAGGCGGCCTCGGCGGTGGCCCTGCATCGCGCTCCGGACGAGCTCGTGGTCGGGTTCTGGGGCTTCTTTGGGCCTGACAAGGGCCTCGACGACCTCCTCGACGCGTTCACCAAGGTTCGGCGCCAGCGTCCAGCGCGATTGGTGTTCGTTGGGGCCGCTGGATCGGAGTCGGACCACTGGACCACGATCCGGGCGCGGGTGGACGACCTGGGCCTGCGTGACGACGTGCTGGAGCTGGGGTGGGTAGCCGAGGACCAGCTGGCCGGGGTCCTTCACCAGTTCGATGTCTGCGCTCTACCGTTCACCGCCGGGCTGACCGAGAACCGCACGTCGTACGCCGCTGCACACGCTCAGGGGCTGTACGTGGTCACAACTGGGTCTCAACCCCGATACGACGCGGAGCGGAACACCAGCTTCGTGCGGCCGCGGGACGTTGATGCCCTCGCGACGGAGATCCTCGCCGCCGCTGGACGCCCGCGGCGACCGGCCAGCGGGGCCGTCTCATGGGACGAGATCGCGGAATTGCACCTGCAAGCCTACGCAGCTGCCGGTGCCTGACCAGCCCCCGTGGCCGCTCGCCGTCGACCTCCGGGCAGCGGCCGGACGGCCAACTGGAGTTGGACGCTACATGCTGGGGGTCGCGAATGCCGCCTCGGCCGCCGGGTGGGATGTTGACGCCTACCTCGGCCGCGAGCGCCCGAGCGGCCTCGAGGCCGGCATTCGGGCGGTGGAGCTCGACGCGCGGGGCCTGCGGTGGCATTTCCGCGCGTGGCGTGAGCTGCGGCGAAGGCGGGCTGTGTTCCTCTCGACCAGCTTCGTCGTTGCCCAGCTTCCCGGCGCTCAGGCGCTTCCGACGGTCCTCGATCTCACGACGTTCATGCTCCCCGAATACCACACCGCGCGAACGCGCCTGGCAGAGCGGCTGCTCCTGCCGCGCGCTGTCCGGCGCTGGCCGGTGGTGACGTGCACCGAGACAACCGCGACCGATATCCGCCGGCTCTTTCCCCATGCTGGTCCGATCACCGTGGTACCTCCGTGGTGCGCCGTCGCGGACGCCGCGGAGCCACTGCCTGCGCAGACAGAGGCCTACTTCGTCTTCGTCGGAACCCTGGAGCCGAGGAAAAACGCCGCCGTCGTTATCGAAGCAACGCGCCGGTTGCGTCGCGCGGGGCGACCGGTTCGTCTGATCCTGATCGGTCGGGCCGGATGGAATTTCGAGCCGCTGGGGCTGCTCATTCGCCAGGCCGAGGCCGAGGGAGCCGTGGAATGGCCCGGGTACGTGAGCAACGCCGAACGAGATCGCCTCTACCGCGGCGCTGTGGCGCTCGTCCTGCCATCGCACTACGAAGGGTTCGGCCTTCCCCTGCTGGAGGCGATGGCCGAAGGAGTGGCGACCATCTCTTCGGACGCGCCGGCACTCGTCGAGGTGGCGGGCGGCAGCTCGCTGCACGTTGGTGCAACCGACATTGCCGGCTGGGAGGCGGCGATGAACACGCTCCTCGCGGAGCCGGAGGAGCGCCGTCGGCTCATCGCCCGTGGGAGGGAGCGGGCGTCAAAGTTCACTCCGGAGGCGACGGTGGTCGGCCTCCGACATGCGCTGGAAGATCTTGAGGCCCGTTCGCGCTGATGCCGAGGGTCTGGTAGAGCTCCTCGACCTGATCCACCAACCGAGGCAGATCGAAAGCCGAGGAACGTTCGCGTGCTCGCGCACCTAACGCTTCCCGCTCCTCGGCCGGCGCCGCCAGCAGAGCCCCGATCGCACCAGTGGCCGTGCTGTCATCAAAGTGAACCAGAAGGCCAACAAGGCCAGGACCAAGAATCTCTGCATGGGTGGGTATGGCGCTCGCGATCACCGGGCGACCGGCCGCCATGGCTTCCAGCAGCGCCAATCCAAACCCTTCGAACTCGCTCGGAAAGACCACGAGGCTGGCCCGTGCTAGCAGCGCCTTCAACGCGGCGTCCGAAACTTGGCCCTCCCAGCTCACACGGTCGGCGATGCCCAGATCGTTAGCGAGGGATCGGAGCTCGCCGATGAGCTGCGCAGGTCCACTGCCGGCGACGACGAGCCTCCAATCACCGGCGAGGGGTGCGAGCCGCCTCAACAGTAATCCGAGGCCCTTGTGGCGGTCGATTCGACCGAAGGCGAGCAGCATCCCCGCCTCCTGCGCCGGCTCGACCTTCAGGAACTCAGCCAGGTCAATGGCATTGGGTATGAGATGCACCCGCCGCCCGGAGACGCCGGCTGCTTGCTTGAGCAAGGACAGATCGCCTTCCGAGTCCGCGATCACCCCGTCCACCAGATGACGCAGCACGGGCCCGTAATACACCGCCAGCAGGCCGCGCTTGAGGCGCTGATAGGTGTCGGTGTGGAGGATCAGACCGTGGGTATGGAAGAGGAGGCGGAACCGCATCATGCGACGGGCGGCCACCGTCGTCTCGAACAGGAATCGAGGATCGTGGTGATGGACGACATCTGCCCAGCGGAGGGCCCTGAAGATCATTCCCGGACGGCCCACCGGCACCTGCTTCCGGGCGTTCCCAACGGCAGGCACGCGCTCGATCCGCAGCCCCCGGTAATATTCAGTGGCCGGCAGACGGCCCCCCAATCCGGTGACCAGGTCGCGATCAGGGGTCAGGATCATCGGGGTATGGCCGCGGAGGAGCTGCTGTTGCGCGAGGTCCTCGACGTAGCGTTCGACTCCGCCGGTATTCGGCCAGAAGCGCTTGGTGATATGCAGAATCCGCAGCGGCTGCGAGATGACTAGCTCCTCCGAATCGGTGGCCGGCGACCGCCTCGTGACAGTTGGGGAGCTGACGATACATGACGTCCCCTTTGACGAGACCGTGCGCCGAATCCAGCAATGGGCCACGGAACGGTCAGGCGGATATGTCTGCACACCGAACGCGGACTATGTGGTCAGGTCCCGGCACGACACCGAGTTCCGTCGTGCCGTCCAGGACGCAAGGCTGCGCGTGCCGGATGGCATGTGGCTGGTCTACGCGTCGAGGATTGCCGGACGCGGATTGCACGGGACGGTGACCGGTCGCCTGCTGCTTCCCGCAATTGCGGAGGTGGCAGCCGACAGGGGCCTTCGTATCGCTCTGTTCGGAGCCGGTGCCGGCATCGCAGAGCGTGTCCGGGGGGCCCTGATGCGGAGCCATCCCCAGCTCGAGGTGGTTGCCGCGGTCACGCCTCCGACGCCATTCCGGATCGGTTCCGAATCCGATCGGCACGCCGTCGACGCCATCCGCGAGACGAACCCGGATGTCCTGTTCGTGGCACTCGGCGCACCAAAGCAGGAGATCTGGATGCAGCGTCATGCTGCAGAGCTCGGGGGCGCAGTGTCCGTCGGCGTCGGCGGGGCCTTTGACATCGTGGCCGGCCGATTCAGGGAATCCCCACGATGGATGACCCGCCATGGACTCGAGTGGCTATTTCGGCTTGCCCAGGAACCGCGCCGCTTGGCGCGGCGATACCTCCTGGACGACCCGTGGATCCTGTGGTGGGCGATACGGACTCGCCTCGCGGGACGCCGGGTCCGGAATCAGCCTCCTACGGCGCGCCCGTAGACCTCGCGGAGCGCGACCATGGATCGCTCCCAGCTGAATTCCGCCGCCCGCGCCAGGCCGGCCCTTGTCCGATGCGCCTGCTCATCGGCGTCGCCGAGGAGTCGAAGGATCGCCCCTGCCAGCGCATCCGAGTCGTCGATCGGCACCATCACCGCCGCACCGCCCGCCACCTCCTGCAACGCCGCGGCCGAGGAGATGATGACCGGGCACCCTGCCGCCATCGCCTCAAGGACAGGGAGGCCGAAGCCTTCCCAGCGTGACGGCACCACCAACGCCGAGCTCGTCCCGTAGAGCTGGCGCAGGCGGTCGTCGTCCGCGTAGGCCTCGACGCTCACCTCGATGCCAAGCGTGTGCGCCGAATGCCGGAAGGCGTCGACATGCGTGGCTGGCCACGGACCGGCGACGGTCAAGCGCGGCCGATCGCCCGGCGGTAGGTGCTGCAATGCCTCCAGCAGAGCAGGCAGGTTCTTATGGGGCGCGGGGGCGCCCACGAACAGCAGGCCGCTGCGAGGTCCGAATTCGGGTCGTTGCCAGCCCGCCGCATGAATCCCTGGGTATACGACGTGCACTCGATCCTGCGGCAGCCGAAGCTCGCTGAGGATCTCGTCGCGAACCGCATGCGAGATGGTGACGACTGCCCTCGCGGATCTCGCATTGGCGACCATCCGGCGATGGCCGAGGCGCTGATCGGGGCTCATTGATCGCCAGACCATTGGGTCGCGACGTGGTGTGAGGTCGTAGATGGTCGCCACCAGCGGCAACAGGCGCGGATCGGGCACCGCGTCCGGATCCGTCGCATGGAAGAGCTGCCAGCGTCCGCGGCTCGCCAGCGGCAACAACACCTCGTCAGCGAGCCAGCCACCGTGATAGCGCAGGAGATGGGGTCGCCGGCTGACGATTGGTCGCAGAGAGGTCAGCGTGTCGGGAATGGGGCGGTCCCCGTGGACCAAGAGTCGCACATCGCCGTCGAGCGGCGAGCCGACAAGTGCGTCGAGGAGGCCCTGGACGTACCGACCGATTCCGCGATGCCGATGCTCGTTCTGGATTGGTCGAGCGTCAATGACGAGCATGCGGGCCCCACAGGAACTGTCCGGGCTGGATTCCCGTCTATACTCGCATTCTGCCACCAGCCGATCGCGGGTAGCCTTGCACAAGGAACTTGCCCCGGTGATGCCTCTCGGCCAATCCGACCAGGCCACGCTGCTTAGCGACGACGACGAACATGCGCCGGCTCCCCCGATGGTGCAGTGGGCTGTTGTCGCCCTCCTCGTCTGGTTGCCACTGCAGACGCCAGTCGCGATCGCCCTCTTCCAGTACGCGCACCTCTCGGTGGATGCTGCGCGAGCCATCCTGCTGTTCAAGGACCTTCTCGCGGCTCTCCTGATCGTGACCTTGGCGATCCTGTACCTGAAACGAGTCCACATGCACTGGTTCGACTGGATGGCGGTCGGATACATGGCGGTGCTTGGTGCCTACGCCGTGATTCCCCTCGCGCTCGGCACCAAGCTGGGGCCGATCGCGATCGTGGCATCCGCACGCGAGTTTCTCGTACCGGTGGAGATGTATGGACTCGGCCGCCTCGCCTGCGCAGCCGGAGTCAATGTCGGCTTCATCGTCAGGGCATTTCTCATCATCGCGGGCGTGGCTGCGGCCGCGACGCTCATCCTCCACATCTTCGTCCCGGCCACGTTCTGGTCCTCGACGTTGAATCTGGTCAGGTTCGAGCGATTCGTGCAGGGGATCGCGACCGCGCGGACCCTGTGGGACATCGGGCTGCTCGGGCAGTACGGCGTCGGGGACACCGGCAGCTTTGCGAGGGCGATCGGTCCATTCACCCACCCGGTCGGAACGGCGCACTATTTCGTGGTTCCCCTGGTCCTGGCAGCAACCGCGGTGATGGCGGCGCGACGCGCCCCAGCGTCGACGATGCTGACGTGGCTGGCGGTCGTCGTTCTCTTCGTTGCGGCGGTCCTGACCCCGATCTCACGCGGCGCCTGGTTGGCGGCCGTTGTCGGAGTGATGGTCGCCGCGCTCCTCTATCGCCGGCTGCTCCCAGCCGCGGTCGGCGTTGGCATCGTGGTGGTCTTCATCCTTCTGGTGCCACCGTTCAGCTATTCAGTGAGCTCAGCCCTGGGCGGGACTGATTCATCGGTGGAGGGGCATGGTCAGGCGATCGAGAAGGGAATCAAGACCGCCGTCGACAACCCGTGGGGGCTGGGACTCGGACAGGCAGACCAGTTCGGTGCCTCCCTCGCGCAGGAAGGCGCATCGGCCGCGGTCGGAGAGAACCTCTATCTGACCCTCTACGTCAGTGTCGGCCCGATCGGACTCCTGGCGTTCGTCGCATGGGTCGTTGGCGTGCTCCTTAGCCTCCTTCGAGCTGCACGATCGCGCGCGGACCCATGGATACAGATCGGCATGGCGGTGGTGATGATCGGCCTGCTGATCTCCGGGCTCACGGCAGCCCATCTCCTGCGCTTCACCACCGGCGCGACCTTCTGGCTGCTGGTCGGTTTGCTCGTCTCTAACGGCCCGCTTCCGGCACTCGGCGGTTCGCTGCGCGGCCTGCGAGAGCGTCTCTATACTCGCCCGCATGCCTAAGACAGCCCTGATCACGGGCATCACCGGCCAGGACGGGTCGTATCTCGCGGAGTTTCTGTTGGAGGCCGGCTATCGCGTGGTGGGTATGACCCGCCGCAGCAGCACGGTCACCCTCGAGAGAATTGAGCACCTTGTCGACGATGTCGAGATCGTGCAGGGCGACCTGCTCGACCAGGCGTCGCTGGTGGAGGCCCTGCGACAGGCCCGGCCGGCCGAGGTCTACAACCTGGCCGCCCAGTCGTTTGTGCCGACGTCGTGGAACCAGCCGGTGCTCACCGGCGAGTTCACGGGCTTGGGGGTCACCCGTCTGCTCGAGGCGGTCCGGCAGGTGGACCCTGAGATTCGGTACTACCAGGCCAGCTCCAGCGAGATGTTCGGAAAGGTCACTGAGGTACCGCAGCACGAGCTGACGCGGTTTCACCCGCGCTCGCCCTATGGCGTGGCAAAGGTCTACGGGCACTGGATCACGGTCAATTACCGCGAGAGCTACGGGCTCTATGGAGTGAGCGGGATCCTCTTCAACCACGAGTCCCCGCGTCGTGGTCTCGAGTTCGTCACGCGCAAGGTCACCGACGCCGTGGCGCGCATCCATCACGGGCTTGCGGAGACCGTGAAACTCGGGAATCTCGACTCGAAGCGCGATTGGGGCTTCGCCGGCGACTACGTCAGGGCCATGTGGCTGATGCTCCAACAGCCTGAGCCCGACGACTTCGTGATCGCGACGGGTGAGACCCATTCCGTTCGAGAGCTGTGCGAGATGGCCTTTGCACACGTTGGGCGGGACTGGCAGGCGCACGTCGAGACCGACGCGAGCCTGGTCCGCCCGGCCGAGGTGGACCTCCTGGTCGGCGACTCATCCAAGGCGCATCGGGAGCTCGGCTGGAAACCAGAGGTCTCGTTCCAGCAGCTCATCGAGATGATGGTCGACGCCGACCTGGAGCGCGTCGCATACCAGGTCGCACATGGCCGAGGCTCCCGCCACCACGCCGTTCCCATCGGGCCGCCTTGAGGGCTCTCGTCACTGGCGCCGACGGGTTCGTGGGGCGGTGGCTGATCCATCACCTGGAGCAGAACGGTGACGAGGTCTGGCGCCTCACTGGGCGGGGGGCGACCGACGCGCGCTCCGCAGCGCTCGACATCCGTGACTCCACTGCTGTGCGCGCGTTCACCTCAGAGGCCAATCCCGAGGTCGTGTACCACCTGGCCGCAGTGGCCTACGGCCCGGATGCGAGGCGCGATATCGACACGGCCATCCGCGTCACGGTAGGCGGAACCGAGAACATGTTGGACGCATGCGCACGCCTGGCGCACCCGCCGCTCGTCGTCGTCGTCAGCTCGGCCGAGGTCTACGGACCCAGCCCGGATCGGGACCTCGTTGAAACGGATGCCGTTGGACCACTGAACCCGTACGGTGCCACGAAGCTGGCCCAGGAACACATCGGGCTGGCCTACCACCTGGCCGGCGCCCTCGAGGTAGCCATCGTGAGGGCGTTCAACCACATTGGGCCGGGGCAACGGTCGGAATTCGTCGTTCCGGCGTTCGCCATGCAACTTGCCGCCATCGCAGCGGGCCAACAGCCTCCAGCCCTGGAGGTCGGAAACCTGGATGCAATTCGGGACTTCACCGATGTGCGCGACGTCGTCGCAGCCTATCGGTTGATCGTCCGCGAACGGTGTACCGGGCGCCCGCTGAACGTCGCCAGCGGAGTGGGCATTCGCATCGGGGACCTCCTGGATCGCCTCATCGGCCTCAGCGGAGCCGAGGTCCGCATTGTCCAGGATCCATCGCGGATGCGACCAAATGAAACCCAACGGGTCGTTGGAGATTCTGGAGTCCTTCGTCAGTTGACCGGCTGGAAGCCCCAGGTGAAGCTCGACGACACCCTGCGTGACGTTTGGGCTGACGCATTGGGCCGACTCGCCACGGTCGACAGCGCGGCACAAAGGGAGTAGAGGGGCGACCGGCAGCGGCGCGAGCAGGTCCTCGCATTCGATCAACCTACTCCGAGATTGGCCGTTCTATCCGGTCCTGTTCGGGCTCGCCTACGTCATCGGCGTCTTCTCCTCGGCGTACTTTCCAGCTGCATTGCTTATCAGGCCCGTGCTCGTAACTGCGGCAGGAATCGCGGTTGTGCAGCTTGTAGCGACGCTCGTTGCCAGGGACCGCCACATCGGGGCGGCCATCGCAGGGATTGCCGTTGCACTCGCAGCCACGGGCATTTCGATGCTCCTCCTCCTGCTTGTGGTCGGTGGCGTGGGCTGGCAGCTGACCGCATTCCTGATGAGGAGACCACGAGCGTTGATGCGGCCTGGAGTGAGGGTCACCCGCACCCTCAACGTTCTATCCGGGGCTTGGGTCCTCGTCGCCGTCGGATTTGCTGTGCGCGGCATGCTCCCGGTGGGGTATGACGTCACACCTGTCGTGACCGCGGTCACGGTGGACCCCGACGTAACGATCGGAAGGCCCAACGTGTACGTGATCCTCCTGGACGCCTATGCCCGCAGCGACACACTGGCCCAGTTTGGATTCGACAACGAAGCCTTCCTCGGCTCTCTGGAGAATCGGGGCTTCGACGTATACCGCGACAGCACCTCCGATTACACCATGACAATTCTCACCGTCCCGTCCATGCTGCAGATGGAATACATCCACGACTTCAGCGTCCTCATCCCACCGGAACCCCCTGAGCAGGACCGAGTCGTCTGGGAGCACACGAACGATTCGGCAGCGATAAGCAATTTCCGCAAGCTCGGGTACGAGGTCTACTCAACAGCCGCGCACAGCGCGCCCGCCGAATTGAGGAACGTGGATCAGTACCTCGATCATGGGTACGTGAACGAGTTCGAGGGATACCTGCTCCAGGGAGCCAGCGAAGTCGATGTGCTCCTGTCAATCGTGGACCGGAACTGGCTGCCAGAGCAGCACCGCTCACACGTCCTCTCGAACTTCGCCGACCTCGACCAGCTGGCAGCACAGCCCCAGGGCCGGCCGCGGTTTGTGTGGGCCCACATCATGAGTCCTCATGCGCCACTCGTATTTCACGCGGATGGCAGCCTCTTCCCTCCACCCAGCTGCTTTCCGCTGGCGTGCAATCTTGGCGCGGGAGACGTGCCCACCCTGGGGTTGAAGGAATTCGTGCGGCGGTACACCGAGGAGGTGGCGTACCTGAACACACGGGTTTCCAGGCTTGTCGATGGAATCCTCGCGCATGACCCAGGGTCGGTGATCGTCCTTCTCTCCGATCATGGAAGCCGGTACGACCCGGCCGATCCCGATGAGGAGTTCCACAACTTCTTCGCCGCGTACACGCCGGGTCATCCGCGGCTCTACGAAACGGTCGCTACCCCGGTGAACACCTTCCGCTTGATCTTTGGTGCCTATTTCGGCGCCAATGCTCCGCCCATCTAGGCGCAGCGCATCATGCCCCGGGCGCCTCTGCCGACCCCGGTGCCGTTAGCCGATATACCCAGAGGTTCTCCCGGCCATTCGAGAAGAAGGTCCCCTCCGGGACCACGTCGATGCCGCGGGCACGCGGCGCTGAAAGCACGGTCGATGGATCGTCGAGCGCCGACAGGGCCAGGTACGTCTGCCCCCCGCGTGGCGCAATCGAGGCGGCATCGGGATACCAGAATGCCCGCACCGCCGACCCGTACAGGCAGTACCCGAACGTCCACGAGAGGCTCTGGGTCCACACGACGGAACCTTCCCTCGCGGGGACCTTCAGCCAGTCGCACAGTTGCTGGTACCCCGAAAGGGAGGTGTCCGCCTGCGCCCCCACATGGAAAGCGCCAGCCCCGGCCTGAGCGACGACTCCAGCGGAACGAAGCAGCATGAACGCACTAAGAGCGAGGGCCGCTCCGAGCGCGGGGAGGCGCGCCGGTATGATCCTGCAGAGAGAAGCCAGGCCGATCCCCACCAGGACGCAGAGGGCCGGCAGGATGAAGAGGATGTATCTGTCGTAGATCGGCAGCCGAGCCACCACCAACAGACCGACGTAGCTCATCGAAAAGATGCCAAGGAGCAGAAGCGCGAGTGCCCGCGCCCCTGGCTGGCGATACGCCGTCAGCGCGGCTGCGATGAGGCCGGCTACGCCAATGATCCGCAGGAATGTGCCAACCGCGAAGTAATGAGCGATGACCCACCACCCCTGCGCGCGGGCGGGCCACTCACTGACGGGTAATAAGCCAGTTCCGCCAATTCGCTCGTACTGCAAGGCGAGAAACCACGACGCCCCGAAGGCCATCGTCCGGAGGCCCATGACGGCGAACGGGGAGCCGACGGCGATCGCCCACCCGACCACGTATCTTGCGAGGGCGCCATTTGATAAACAGCGGTCAGGTCCCGTAGAGTTGGCCGTCAACCGACCACCGCGAGATGGCGGCCCAAAGGCGGGGAACCGGACAGGTACATGATCCGACGACACCTCATGGCGCTGCGCCTCGCGCTCATGCTGGGCGACGGCGTCACGGCGGCCATCGTCTTCCTGCTCGTCTCGTTCTTTCGCTTCGGGAACAGCGGATGGACCGGGATCTGGACTCGCCTCGGGATCGACATCCGCCTCGCCGCCATCGGCTTCGGGCTGATCTGGGTCATCGTCCTCTGGTACCAGGGGCTGTACCGGCTGCGCGCCCGGTGGCGCCTGCGTACCGAGGCGGTCGACATCGTGCGGGCAACGATCATGGTCGCCGCCCTCACTCTCTCGATCCTCTTCCTCTTCAAGCAGGAGGACGTCAGCCGCATCTTCCTCATCGCGCTCTTCACCGCCGAGCCGCTCGTCACACTTGCCGGCCGGGGACTCCTCCGCTTCGCCTTCAGCGAGCTGCGCAGCCGCGGGTACAACGCCCGCTACATGCTCGTAGTCGGCACCGGCAAGCTGGCCCAGGACTTCGCCGACCTGGTCGAGACCCGACCGAGTCTCGGCGTCCGGGTGATCGGCCACATCTCGGTGCCGGGCGAGATCCAGCCCACCGTGACGCGCCCGATCCTCGGTGGGCTCGACGCGATCGAAGACGTGCTGCACACGAACATCGTCGACGAGGTCGCGGCGTGCCTGGCTCCCGAGCAGGCGAGCCTCCTCGAGCCGATCGCCAGCCTCGCGGCGGACGAAGGCAAGACGGTCCGGATCCCGGTCGATCCGTCGGAGGGAGCCATCCGCAACGCTCGCGAGGAGGAGTTCGAGGGTCTCCTGGTCCGATCGCTCGTGCATGACGGCCACCGCGAGGCGGGGCTCGTCATCAAGCGCCTGATCGATATCGTCGGCGCGGTGGTCGGGCTGGTGGTCCTGAGCCCGGTGATGCTGATCACGGCGCTTCTCATCAACGCCAGGGACGGCCGGCCGATCATCTTCCGCCAGACTCGTGTGGGGCTCCACGGCCGGCCATTCACGATCCTCAAGTTCCGCACCATGGACCCCGATGCCGAGGAGCGGCTCCACGAGGTCGCGCACCTCAACGAACTCCAGGGAGCTGCCTTCAAGGCCAGCAATGACCCGCGGATGAGCCCGCTCGGTCGCCGCCTCCGGCAGCTGAGCCTCGACGAGCTGCCGCAGCTGTGGAACGTGCTGAAGGGCGAGATGAGCCTGGTCGGGCCACGGCCGCCGCTTCCCTCGGAGGTGGTCGAGTACGACATCTGGCACCGGCGCCGGCTCAGCATGAAGCCGGGGATCACCGGCCTCTGGCAGGTCGAGTCGCGCAACGAGGCGAACTTCGACCGATGGGTCGAGCTCGACCTGAGCTACATCGATCGCTGGACACTGTGGCTCGACCTGAGCATCCTGCTGCGGACCATGCCGAACCTGATGATGGCCCGTGGCCGTTGATCTTCCGGCGCTGGCTTCCGATGAGATCGACCGACGCAACACCGAGTTCTGGGACGAGCTGTGCGGAACCGGCCTCGCCCAGCAGCTGGGCCTGGTGGGCCGAGACCGGGAGACGCTTGACGCGTTCGACCGGGCCTATCTCGCCTTCTATCCGTACCTGTCGGGGTACCTGGATCGCTTCTCGCTGACGGGGCGGCGAGTCCTCGAGATTGGCCTAGGCTACGGAACGCTGGGGCAGCAGATCATCCAGCGCGGTGCGGAGTATCACGGGCTCGACATCGCGGCTGGCCCGGTGCGGATGATGCAGCACCGGCTCGCCATGCTGGAAAAGCCCGGCGAAGACCGCATCGTGCAGGGAACCGCGTTGTCGATGCCCTTCGCGGACGAGACATTCGACTTCGTCTATTCGATCGGCTGCCTGCACCACACCGGCGACCTGGCCAGGTCGATCGACGAGGTGCGGAGGGTCTTGGTCCCCGACGGCCATGCGGTCGTGATGCTGTACCACGAGGGTTCTGCCCGGCAGCTGCTGAGGGTCCGGCTTCCCGCCGCCGCTGCCCGTCTGCGGGGTCGCGCGGGTCCCAGCCACGACGACGTCGCGCGGATGTACGACGCCAACTCCAAGGGAACCGTTGCGCCGCACACCGACTTCGTCTCGCGGCGGACGGTGCGCAGCTTGTTCAGCCGCTTTGCGTCAGTGCGGATCGAGACCAGGAACTTCGATGACATCCGGGTTCGGCGGCGACTGGTCATCTCGAGGTCGAGGGCCCTTGGATCGCCGCTCGAGCGGTGGATGGGGCTCGACCTGTACATCGTTGCGCGCCGCTAGCGGTTCGAGTTGGGCTCCATCCTCGTCCTCTATCACTCCCGGCAGACGCCGCTCCGCCGCGCAATTTCGGATCACCTCTACGCATTCCGCCGTCACAGCGGCATGCCGTGCGTCTATATCAACCTGGCGGTGCGCTCGGTGCCGGCGTGGATCGGGGACCTCGATATCGACCTCGTGATCCTGCACACCACCCTGCTCTCGGACCGCTGGCAGCCCGATGATTTCCGCGACGTGGTGCGCCGCATGCTGCCGGTCCGGGGAGTGCGGAGCCCCAAGGTCGCGATGCCGCAGGACGAGTTCCTGAACACGGACATCCTGGTCGAGGTGCTCGAGAAGGTCGGGGTCGATCACGTCTTCACCTGTGCCCCCGAGGAGGAGTGGGCGACCATCTACGGGCCCCTTGTGGCCAAGGGCGTGGGCATGAGTCGCGTCCTGACCGGCTACATCGAGCCGGACACGGTGCAGGAGATCGACCGGCTGTCCCGGCGAGGGGTGGCCCGGGAGATCGACATCGGTTATCGGGCGAAGAGGCCGCGGCCCTGGCTCGGCCGCCACGGGATGATGAAGGAGTGGGTGGCCAACGCCTTCGCTGCCGAGGGGATGCGTCGAGGGCTCCGCGTGGACATCTCCAACGAGCCTGCGGACACCCTGCTGGGTGAAGCCTGGCACCGGTTCCTGCTGAGCAGCAGGTACACGATCGGGGTGGAGAGCGGCGCAGGCATCCTCGATCGCGACGGTCGGATTCGCGCCTGCTCCGATGCCTTCGTCGAGGCAGACCCGGCCGCTTCGTTCGAGGACGTCGAGCGTCATTGCTTCCCCGGCCTGGACGGCGGCCTGAACCTGCGAGCGATCGCACCACGCCACTTCGAGGCCTGCATCACCCGGACGCCGCAGATCCTGGTCGAAGGGTCGTACAACGGCATCCTCGAGGCAGGGCGGCACTACATCCCGGTGCGGGCGGACTTCGCTAACCTCTCCGAGGTCGTGGATGAGGTCGTTCGAGGTGACCATCGGGAAATGGCGGAGCAGGCCTACGTGGAGATCGTGGCGTCAGGGACGTTTGGATACCCCGCGTTCGTGAGCAGCGTCCTGGCCACGGTGCCAATGGGCGGAGCCCAGCTACGGTCACGCGGCATGATCGGCCGTGGGATCATGGCCTGGGAGCGCGCCAGCGACGGGCCGTCATGGGGATGGGTCTGGGTTCGCCAGCGGGCCCGGCCGGTGATTCGTGAGATGCTTCGGCGCGTGGGTCTCCTGCCGGCCATCATGAAAGCCCGGTCGGCGCGTCGAGAGCGCCGGCTGCGAGAGGACTGATCCGAACGTGTGCGGAATCGCCGGGATGCTGTCCCTCGCAGAACGGCCCGTTCAGGGCCTCGATGCGGGCCTGGACGCCATGAACTCGCTCATCAGCCACCGCGGACCCGATGGCTCCGGCACCTGGCGTCACGAATCGGGACGGGTGGGACTCACCCATCGACGACTCGAGATCATCGATCTGCACACTGGGGCCCAGCCAATGCAGGGTGAGGCCGGTGAATGGATCACGTACAACGGCGAGATCTACAACTACATCGAGCTCCGCGAGGAGCTGGGCGCCTCGTCCTTTCACACCACCTCGGATACCGAGGTCATCCTCCGTGCCTATCAGAAATGGGGCACCGGCGCCCTGACCCACCTCCGGGGGATGTTCGCGTTCGCGCTCTGGGACGAGCGGCGCGGCACGCTCTTCTGCGCAAGGGATCGATTCGGGATGAAGCCGTTCTATTACGCCGTCGTTGATGACGCGTTCCTGTTCGCATCCGAGGCGAAGGCGCTCCTTCCCTTCCTGCCCGGCATCGAGACCGACCTTGAGGGGCTACGCGACTACCTCACGTTTCAGTTCTGCCTGGACGGCAAGACCCTGTTCAAGGGGATTCGTGAGCTGCCAGCCGGTCACTCGTTGGAAGTCGCGGCTGGAACGGTGCGCATCAAGCGGTATTGGGATGTCCAATTCGCCCCCGACTTCTCACATACCTCGGAGTTCTTCGAGGCGGAGCTGCGCAGCCGGGTGTCCGACTCGGTCCGTGTCCACCTGCGGGCTGATGTTCCGGTCGGCGCATACCTGAGCGGCGGCCTCGACTCAAGTCTCGTCGCGGCGCTGGCGGCGGATAACGGTCAGGCCGGCCTGATGGCATTCAACGGGCGCTTCCCGATCGGTGCGGCATACGACGAGAGCAGCTACGCGCGGGAGCTCGCCGACGATCGTGGGCTCGACCTTCACATCTCGGACATCACCGTCGACGACTTCATCCGGGAGATCAACAAGGTGATCTACCACCTTGACTATCCGGTCGCAGGCCCCGGCGCCTTCCCCCAGTTCATGGTCTCGCAGGCTGCGCGACAACACCGCAAGGTCGTGCTGGGTGGACAGGGTGGCGACGAGCTCTTCGGAGGCTACGCCCGGTACCTGATCGCCTATCTCGAGCAGTGCCTCATGGCGGCCATCGACGGGACCTTGAACAACGGCAACTTCGTGGTGAGCTACGAGTCGATCCTCCCCAACCTGCCGACGCTCCAGCGCTACAAGCCGATGCTGCAGGACTTCTGGCGTGACGGCCTCTTCGACACGATGGACCGCCGCTACTTCCGGCTCGTCAGCCGAGGGGAAGATCGGCAAAGCGCGGTCCGCTGGGATCTGCTCGGCGCCTACTCGCCCTTCGAGACGTTCCGGGCGATCTACTACGCCGACAACATCGAGGGGGAGTCGTACTTTGACCGCATGACCCATTTCGACTTCAAGACCCTGCTGCCTGCCCTGCTGCAGGTCGAGGATCGGATGAGCATGGCGCACGGCCTGGAGTCGCGACTTCCATTCCTCGACCATCCCATCGTCGAGCTGGCAGCCACCATCCCGGCCGACATCAAGTTCGAGGGCGGACGCCTGAAGCGCGTCCTGGTGGCCGCCTTCAAGGATGTGCTGCCGAGCCGGATCGTCCACCGGACGGACAAGATGGGCTTCCCAACCCCGCTCAACGAGTGGGCGAAGGGGCCAGCTCGCGAGTTCGTCAGCGACGTCCTGTCGTCCCAAGCCGCGCTCGGTCGGGAATTCGTCGACAATCGGCGCGTCCTGGCGTCGCTCGATTCGGAAACGTCCTTCGGGCGTGGCTTCTGGGGCCTCTTCTCGCTGGAGCTGTGGCAGCAGGCGTACCACGATCGCACCCATGAGTTCCAGGCACTCAAAGCGGAATTGCGGAGGGCTGTCTAAGGTGCGTGTCCTGGTGACTGGCGGAGCCGGATTCATCGGTTCCCACCTCGTCGATCGACTCCTGGCGAGGTCAGACGAGGTCCTGGTGATCGACAACTACGCCACGGGCCGGCGCGACAACCTCCCCAAGGCGGCAGGTGGCTTGACGGTCGTCGAGGGTGATGTGGCGGACGCCGGCCTGGTCACCGAAACGTTCGGACAGTTCCGGCCCGACGCGGTCGTCCACGCCGCGGCCTCGTACAAGGATCCCGACGACTGGACCACCGATGCGGCGACCAACGTGGTTGGCACGGCGAACGTCGTCCAGGCATCAGTCACCGCCGGGGTGGGTCGATTCATCTACCTGCAGACGGCCCTCTGCTACGGCCTCCACCCGCTGGAGCAGCCGATCACGCTCGACCATCCCCTCCTGCCCGGCGCCAGCAGCTATGCCATCAGCAAGACGGCCGGCGAGCGTTACGTCGCCCTCAGCCCCTTGAGCTGGCTCTCCTTCCGCCTCGCCAATGCCTACGGGCCGCGCAATCTCAGCGGGCCATTGCCCACCTTCTATTCGCGCCTGACCTCGGGCAAGCCGTGCTTCGTCATGGACACCCGTCGCGATTTCGTCTTCGTCACCGACCTGATCGACTTGCTCGAAAAGGCGCTCGATGGCGCCGGCGGAAGCGGTGCCTACCACGTGTCGTCCGGCGGGGACTACGCGATCAGCGAGCTCTTCGAGGCGACGGTGGACGCGCTGGGGATCACGCTCGACGAACCGGTCGAGGTTCGCCCGCGAGGGGCGGACGACGCGTACACGATCCTGCTGGACCCAAGCCGAACCGAGGGCGACTTTGCATGGCGGGCCACGGTCCCGCTGGGGGACGGCGTGCGAGCGGCGATCGAGTATTACCGCTCCTTCGGGATCACCGACACGTACACGCATCTCAAGCTCGAGCAGCTTCGCGCATGACGGGGCTGGAGGACTTCCGGGGAGGGCGCGTCCTGGTCGTCGGCGGGGCGGGCTTCGTCGGCGGGAACCTGGTTCGTGCACTGGTCGATGGCGGCGCCAGCGTGCTCATCGTCGACAACCTGTTGTCATCGAACCGGACAGCCCTGCTCGACCTGCCCGGGGTGGAATTCATCCGAGGGTCCATCGCCGATCCGTCGGTGCTGGATCGCTTGGCCAACGACCTCGACTACGCGTTTCACCTCGCGACCTTCCATGGAAACCAGAACTCGATGCATGACCCGCTGGCGGATCATCGGAACAACCTGCTCACCACGCTGAGCCTGTACGACCGTTTGGCGGGCTTCGACCGGCTGCGGCGGGTGGTGTACGCCTCAGCCGGCTGCACCGTGGCGCGCAAGGTATACGGGCCGGCCGAGCCGACCCTCGAGGACGACCCGATCTCGCTCGACCTGGATTCGCCGTACCAGATCTCGAAGGTGGTGGGCGAGATGTACGGCAACTACTACCACGCCCGCCACGAACTCCCCGTCGTCAACGCTCGGTTCCAGAACGTGTACGGCCCCGGTGAGATCCTGGGCGCGGGCAAATGGCGCGGCACCACGGCGACGGTCTGGCGAAACGTGGTCCCTACCTTCGTCTATCGGGCGATTCGCGGTCTCCCGCTCGTGCTTGAGAACGCCGGCGAATCCTCCCGCGACTTCGTGTACGTGGACGACATCGTCCACGGCCTCCTCCTGTGCGCCGCCCGAGGTACCGCGGGAGAGGTCTACAACCTGGCGAGCGGCGTCGAAACCAGCATCCGTGACCTGGCGACCCTCATCAACGCCTGCCTACCGCGGGCCGCACCGGTCGAGCTGGCGCCGCGGCGCAGCTGGGATCACTCCGGCAATCGGCTGGGGAGCAATGTGAAGGCCAGGAAACAGCTCGGGTTCACGGTTGAGATCGAGCTCTCCGAAGGAATTCGCCGCACGGTGGCCTGGACCCAGGAGAACCTGCCGATGATCGAGGCGTCGATCAGGCGCCATCGTCGGCGGCTCGAGGCGGCCTGACCTCCCCCTCTCCAATGGTCGCCACTTCACACCAGCGCGCCGGACCCCTGAGCAGACCGCGGCCAACGACTGGGCGAGCCTGCAGCACCGCGGATAACCCCTCGAGCGTGCGTGGCTGACTGCCTTCCCAGCCGGCGGGCACCAGCCACGGATCGGTGAGGTGGAGGGAGACGCTGGATGCCCAGGACAGATCGCCCGACACATCAGGGGAGATGGTGGCGGCTGCCGGGAGCTCGCTGCGAGCCGTGATGCGTACCTCGCAGCGGTCGCGGTCGAGCACCATGACGAACGGGCTGCCCGCTCCAGCCGCCACCGCCTGTGCGCCAAAGACCTGCAGCCGCCCGACCTCGCTCAGATCCCCGGGAAGCGTGTGCCGGTTGGCCATCAACAATCCCGACGGGATCACGTTCGGCCTGATCGCCCAGTAGATCAGCGCCCGAGAGTAGCGGACAGCCGCCCGCAGCCGCGGCAGCCTGCCCCCGGCCGCGTGCGAGACTGGCGGAATCGCGAGGGGGCTGGGGATGGGCACCTGGACGGCGCGAGTCGCCAGGTAGCGCAGGCGGTTGATGGCAGGAGGGAGCCCGTTGGCGCGCATCCTCGCGGATGGCATCTGGGCCAGGCTGCGTGAGGCGACCCGCTCGAATTCTTCCGCGGAGACTGCGCCTGGGGCGGTGACCTTCAGGTCCAGCCCGTCGTCGACCGTCTCGACCATGGCCTGGAAGGAGTATCGGGGATTGAGCGCCACCTCCTCTCGCGCCGCCCCAGTGATGCGCTCCCAGGTCCCCTGGTCGCGAATCGTCTTGACCACCTCGTCCATGTTCGAGTGGTCCTTCTCCAGCGGCACGTAATGGCGCCAGGGCTCGAGGACGCCGGAATAGTGGCCGGGATAGAGGACCATCAGCGTGCCCAGGGCGGCCGCCTCAAAGCAGCGTGGCGAGATCTGGTTCAGGCGAATCGTTCCGTCAACGTCCGCGAAAAACCTGCGATGCAGCTCCGCGAATGGCATGTCGGCTTGGGCGGCCAGGGCCGCGCGGACCTCGCGCTCGATCGACCCATCGAAATCGAAGACGCTGGCTCCGCTCTCCACGCCGAGCATCGCCTTGGAATGGCGCAGAAAGTCGGCCCACGCCGTTCCGTAGAGCCGGTCCTCCTCCTTGGACGAGATATCCACGGCGAGGCCGTACCTCGGCGCATCGAGGGCGAAGCGGTCGCCGATCGCAGCTTTCTCCTGGCCGAGCCTGCCCAGCCATGGGGGCAGCCGGCGGCCCCGATATGCCACATCCGTCGTCCGCTCCTCATACGGGACGATGGGAAGCGCGAGGAGCTCCTGGGGAACGTAGCCCGTCAGGACGGTGACCGCGCGCCGCAACTGGGGGAGGACGTCGTGCGGATACACGAGATCGACCTGGTCCTGCGGGACGCAGGTGAAGAGCACCTGGATGCCGAGCATGCGCATGACGGCCGTCGAGCGGTTGACGAACCGATACTCATCCTGGATGAACGCGGCCTTGATCCCGCGGAACTGGCTGATCCGCCACCGTGCCAACGGTGACAGGTAGGCCGGGTTTGCCATGACCAGGTTGTAGTGGATGGCGAGGCCGTCGAACGCATCAAGGTCCAGGTCGCCGGGCAGGTCTCCGAACATCGGCAGGACGAAGACGTCGTAGCGCGACCACTTGCGGATGGCGTCGATGTGGTCGATGACGGTGGCCGCCTCATGCGGCCGAAAGTCACAAACGAGGAGCAGCCGCGCGCGCCGATCGGATCCGTCCGGGGAACGGCCAGCCACCCGATCACTGGTCCAGCGAACACCGCGATGCATCGGGCTCCATTTCTCCAGGTTCAGGTCCGAGGCCGCGGCGGCGCTATCATCCGCTCTCATGCAACCGGCCACAACCACATCGATCGTAATCCGCCCGAGCCGAGGCTGGATCGGCCTTGGCGCCCGCGAGCTGTGGCAATACCGAGATCTCGGGTATTTCCTTGTCTGGCGCGATCTTAAGGTCAGGTACAAGCAGACCCTCTTCGGGGCGGCGTGGGCTGTCCTGCAGCCGGTCCTCCTGGTCCTCGTCTTCTCGGCGTTCCTGGGTCGAATCGAAGGCATCGGGCCCGCCGGGGTGCCCTACCCCCTCTTCGCCTTCGCCGGCCTCGTGCCCTGGACGCTCTTCTCGCAGAGCCTCAACAGCGCCGCCAACAGCCTGGTCAACAGCCAGAATCTGATCGCAAAGGTCTATTTCCCGCGACTGCTCCTGCCCCTGGCGGCGGTGGGGTCGCATATCGTCGACTTCTTCATCGCCCTCGTCGTGCTGCTGGTCATGACGCCAGTCTTCGGCGTGCTGCCGAAGCTGACGATCCTGTGGCTGCCACTCTTCGCTCTGTTTGCGGTCGTGGCCGCCCTGGCGGTCGGGACCTGGCTCGCGGCCATCTACGTTCGCTATCGGGACCTCCGCTATGCCATCCCGTTCCTGATCCAGGTCTGGTTGTTCGCGACGCCGGTCGCGTATTCCGCGGACCTGATCCCCAGGGAGCTGCGCGGCGTCTACGCATTGAATCCGATGACCGGCGCCGTCGAAGGCTTCCGGTGGGCCCTGCTGGGCGGGTCCCTCCCCCAGGCGACGATCCTCCTCTCGGCCGCGGCAACCGCTGTCATCCTCGTGACCGGAATCGCCTATTTCCGGCGGGTGGAGCGGACCTTCGCCGACGTGATCTGATGGGCGATGTCGCAATCAGGGCCGAGGGCCTCAGCAAGCGCTATCGCCTTGGACAGCAGCGCGGATCCAACGTGCTGCTCTCCGAGATGCTCGGCAACGCCTTCCGCCGGCCGTTTCGCCGTCGAGCGGCGTCCGCCGGCCAGGCCGATTTCTGGGCGCTGCAGGACGTTTCGTTCGAAGTCCCCGCCGGGTCCGCGGTCGGCGTCATCGGCCGCAACGGCGCGGGAAAGTCGACCCTGCTGAAGGTTCTCTCCCGGATCACGGAACCGACCGCGGGAACGGCGACGCTCCACGGGCGAGTGGCATCGTTGCTCGAGGTGGGGACCGGCTTCCATCCGGAGCTGAGCGGTGAGGAGAACATCTATCTGAGCGGTGCGGTGCTCGGGATGCGGCGTGACGAGATCCGGCGCAAGTTCGACGAGATCGTCGAGTTCTCGGGGATCGAGTCGCAGTTCCTCGACACGCCCGTCAAGCGGTACTCGAGCGGGATGCAGGTCCGCCTGGGCTTCGCCGTGGCTGCGCACCTCGAGCCGGAGATCCTCCTGATCGATGAGGTCCTGGCGGTGGGCGACGCGAAGTTCCAGGCCAAGTGCCTCGGCAAGATCGAAGAGATCGGCGAGACCGGGCGCACCGTGCTCTTCGTGTCTCACAACATGCCCGCCATCCTGCGGCTCTGCTCCCGCGCCATCCTCCTGGAGCATGGACGGGTCGTCACCGACGGCCCCACGCATGACGCCGTCCGCATGTACCTCGAATCGGACCTGGGACGGAGCAGCGAACGACGTTGGACCGACCCGGCCCTCGCACCCGGCGACGAGGTCGCGAAGCTCAAGAGCGTGCGGGTCCTGCCCGTCGGAGGCGGATCGGCGGAGGAGATCGAGATCCGTCAGCCGATCGACATCGAGGTCGAGTACTGGCGCGGGGAGATCGGTTCGCTGCGGCCGTCGGTGAACCTCGCGTTCTACAACGACGAAGGGGTCTGCCTCTTCATCTCAAACGACTGGCAGGGAAGAGCCGTGCACGACGCCGGCGGCAAGCCAGGGGTCATTCGATCGACCTGCCGGATCCCCGGCAACTTCCTGGCCGAGGGACGGGTGATCGTCACGGCCGCGGTGAGCACCTTCAACCCGGCCACGGCGCATGCCCTGGAGCGCGACGCCGTCGCCTTCCAGGTCGTGGATCGAAGCCAGGGCGATGGGGTGCGCGGCGACTCGACGAACGAATGGGCGGGGGTGGTCAGACCGATGCTCGATTGGCATACCGAGACGCGCAGGGTGGAATGAGTCGGAGCGGCGCGCGAGAGGTCGACGGCATCCTGCTCCTGTACCACTTCGTCGCCCCCTATGCCGAGACGGTGATGGACCACGCGGGGGCGCTGGAACAGTTCTCTCGCTTTCCGGTCTGGAGCCTGAACACGAGCGAGCGATTTCCCGCCGCGCTCAACCGGCTGCGGTTTCGGGTGGTCGTGCTTCATTACTCGCTCTTCGGAACTGCCCCGTTCCGATTGAGCCGAGCGTTCCGAGAGTACCTGCGCGAGAACCGCGCCAGCCTGCAGGTCGCCTTCTTCCAGGACGAGTACGACCACGTCAGCGAGCGGTTCGCCTTCATCGACGAGTTTGGCGTGGACTGGATCTACACCCTGCTGGCCCCGCGGGAGGCCGAGCTGGTCTATGGGCGCAGGGCGCATCCGGCGCGGCTCTTCTCGACCATCCCCGGGTTCGTCAGTGACGGTCTGCGGGAGAAGGCGAGGCGCTTGGCGCCGGCCGAATCGGACCGCCCGGTGGACATCGGATACCGGGGGCGGTCTCTCCCCTTCTACATGGGACGGGGGGCGCAGGAGAAGGCTGATATCGGCCGGCAGTTTGCCGCCAGGGCCCAGGGCCTCGGGCTGGCGCTGGACATCGCCAGCGACGAAGGGAGCCGGCTGTACGGGGAGGCGTGGTATCGCTTCCTTGGGTCGTGCAAGGCGGTCCTTGGGGTGGAGGCGGGCGTCTCGATCTTCGATCTCGACGGCCAAGCCAAGATCGCCGTCGAGACGTTGCGATCGCGCGAACCCGACCTGTCGTTCGAAGACGTGTCGCGTCGGGTCCTGTCCGGTCTGGAGGACAACATCCCGTACCGGACCATCAGCCCCCGGCACTTCGAGGCCGCTGCCTTCGACACTTGCCAGATCCTGTTCAAGGGTTCGTACTCGGGGATCATGCAGGCGGGGACGCATTACATCCCGCTGCGGAAGGACTTCGCGAACTTCGACGACGTCATGCGAGCCTTCCTCGACCGCGGCGAGCGCGCTCAAATCGTGGCAAATGCCAGGCGAGACCTGATCGAGTCGGAGCGCTACAGCTACCGTGAGTTCGTGCGAGGCTTCGACGACGAGCTGGAACGGGCTGGCTTGATGGCCGATGGCGCCTCACGGCCAACGGAAGTTGATCGCGCCCTGGCTCGTGGGGCCTCCATTCGCCGCGCGGAGGCTCGTCTCCGGACGCGCTTCTGGCGATGGCGGATGGCACGTCGCTCAGGGGCTGGGACCTGACGCCGATATCGGGTGAGCCGAGCGACTCTTCATCGGCCGCCACCATTCCGCATGCTCTCGATACCACGCGACAGTCTCGGCCAGCGCCTCGGCCCAGCGACGCCTGGGCTGCCAGCCAAGGCCGCGCACCCGGGACGAGTCGACTGAGTAACGCCGGTCGTGCCCGAGGCGGTCTTCGACGTGCTCAACCAGGGACATCGGCTGACCGGTCAGCTCCAGGATCTGGCATGCCAGGTCCAGGTTGGAGAGCTCGTCGCCGCTGCCCACGTTGTAGATCTCGCCGGGCTCCCCGCGCTCCAGCAAGATCTCGAGTGCCTCGCAATGGTCGTCAACGTGCAGCCATTCACGGGTCTGCTGTCCATCCCCATACACCGGGAGCGGCAGGCCCCCAAGGGCGTGCGTCACGAACAGCGGGATCACCTTCTCCGGGTACTGGTACGGACCGAAGGTGTTGGTCGCCCTGCTGATCACGGTTGGGAGTCCGTAGGTGGTGTGGTACGCGCGCACGAGGAGGTCTCCGCCCGCCTTGCTGGCGGAGTACGGACTGCTCGGGCGCAGCGGCGAGGCCTCGCTCGACGAGCCTGACGATACGTCCCCGTAGACCTCGTCGGTGCTGACCTGGAGAAAGCGCGAGCAGCCATGGCGGCGTGCCGCCTCGAGCAGGACGAAGGTCCCGTAGAGGTTGGTCTGGATGAAGGCGTCGGGCTGGTCGAGGCTGCGATCCACGTGGGATTCGGCAGCGAAGTTCACGATGAGGTCAGCGTCTGCGGCCACGCCCTCGACGGCTGCGGGATCGCTGATATCCCCCCGAACGAACCGATAGCGGGGATCGCCGGCGACCTCGGCGAGATTCGCCAGATTGCCCGCGTAGGTGAGCTTGTCGAGGACCGTCACCCGGACGTCCCGGTGCCTGGCCAGCATCCGCCGGACGAAGTGCGAGCCGATGAAGCCGGCGCCGCCGGGCACGAGCACCCGCCGTGGGATCACACTCATGGCGGCGGCTGATCCATTTGAGGCAATTCGGCTGGCACTCCGTTGCTGCAACCCAGGGCGGAGCTAGTCTAGCGAGGCCCTTCGACGGGGCCCTGGGCCGGCGCCGGCCCCGGGCTAGAACGCCTCGAGGTAGCGATCGACCTCCCAGCTGCTGACCTGCATCCGGTACTCGTCCCACTCCTCGGTCTTGGCCTCGACGAACCGCTCGAAGACGTGCTCCCCGAGCGCATCGGCGATGACGCTGTCCTTCGACAGCTCGTCGAGCGCCTCGCGCAGCGTGCCGGGCAGCTGCTTGATCTTGCGGCTCTCCAGCTTGGCGGCGTCGAAGTGATAGAGGTTCTCCTCGACCGGGTCCGGCGGCGTCAGCTTGCGGGCCACGCCGTCCAGGCCGGCGGCCACCATGCAGGCGAACGCGAGGTACGGGTTCGAGGACGGATCGGGGCAGCGCAGCTCGATCCGCGTGCTGTTGAGCTGGCCCTTGCTGATCTGCGGGATCCGGATCAGCGCGGATCGGTTGATCCGCGCCCAGCCGATGTAGACCGGTGCCTCGTAGCCCGGGACGAGCCGCTTGTAGCTGTTCACCAGCGGGGCGAGGACCGCGATCATGCCGCGCGCATGCTCGAGGGTGCCGGCGATGTAGCTGCGCGCGATCGACGAGAGGCCGTAGCTGTCGGAGGCATCGGCGAAGGCGTTCTTCCCCTTCTTGATGTCCCACAGGCTCTGGTGGCAGTGCATCCCCGAGCCGTTGATGCCGAAGAACGGCTTCGGCATGAAGGTGGCGTAGAGGCCCTGGCGCGCGGCCACCGCCTTCAGGGTGGTCTTGAAGGTCACCGCGTTGTCGGCGGTGCGGAGCGCATCGGCGTACTCGAAGTCAATCTCGTGCTGGCCGGTCGCCACCTCGTGGTGGGCCGTCTCGACCTTGATCCCGAAGGCCTCGAGGTCGTTCATCATCTCCTTGCGGACCTCGGTGCCGAGATCGCTGGAGAGGTCGAAGTAGCCGGCCGCGTCATGCGGCAGCGCCTCGACCGCATCGTCGCTGCGCTTCAGGAGGAAGAACTCCAGCTCCGGCCCGGTGTTGAGCACGTAGCCGAGCTTCTTCGCCTTCTCGAGCTGGCGCCGCAGGACCCAGCGCGGGTCGCCGGGGAACGGCTCGCCATGCGGCGTGAAGACGTCGCAGATGACCCGCGCCGCTCCGGTCGGCCCCTGCTTGCCATTGGCGTCGATCCCCGGCTCCCACGGGATCTCCGCAAAGGTGTCGAGGTCGGGGACGAGGAACATGTCGGACTCGGCGATCCGCGCAAAGCCCTCGATGCTGCTGCCGTCGAACCACTTTCCGTGCTCGACCGCCTCTTCCAGCTGGTGCATCGGCACCTGGACCGATTTGACCTGGCCCACGATGTCGGTGAACTGCAGGCTGACGAACCGCAGGTTGCGGTCCTCGGCGAGCTTCAGGGCGGCGGCGAGCTGCTTGGTGGCCATCCACGGGTCTCCTTGCGGTGGGGGGAAGGTGATGCGCCGAGGCTAGTCGCGTTGCCGTCAGAACGGGAGGGGCGTGACCCTGCCAGGCGTCGCGAATGATTGTGCACTCTGCACAATCGACGGGTCACGCCCCGCGGCGCTGGGCCTCGGCCAGGATGCGGAGCGCGTCCTCCGGCCGACGGGGATCGATCCCCCGTTCCGCGCTTGCCGCCCGGAGGCGGTAGAGGACGGTATTGCGGTGGACACCGAGCGCGCGCGCCGCTGGCGCGATCCGCCCGTTGCTGCGAGCCACC
>Ga0209974_10000056_pt1 | contig 29313 bp, 23 predicted proteins | sample InoplaM3SPM_FD_187592 | JGI IMG/M metagenome (GOLD analysis project Ga0209974, IMG submission 187592) | Arabidopsis thaliana rhizosphere microbial communities from the Joint Genome Institute, USA, that affect carbon cycling - Inoculated... | ecosystem: Host-associated > Plants > Roots >...
CTGCTGGCGCGTCGCTACGGCCGTGCGGGTTTCATCGGGACGATCGGGTATCGCACGGGGCGCCGCGAGATTCCCGCCGGGCAGACGACACCCGAGGCGCCACTCCTCCAGCAGCTCCTGGCCGAAATCGTCGAATCGGAGACTCCGGCGGCCGCAATGGAGATTTCCTCCCACGCTCTCGCGCTCGAGCGCGTCGTCGGATGCCGGTTCGACGTCGCCGTTTTCACGAACCTGACGCGCGACCATCTCGATTTCCACGGCGACCTCGAGAGTTACTTCCAGGCGAAGAAGAAGCTCTTCGACCTTCGCAAACCGGGCGCCGCCGCGGTGGTGAACGTCGAGGATCCCGCGGGCCGCCGGCTCGCCTCCGAGGTCGCGCCGCCGGTGCTCACGTGGTCTTCGGGCGACCGGGAGGCCGACGTTCGCGGAGAGGACATCCGGTGCGACCTCTCCGGCACGTCGCTTGCCATTCGTCATGCCGGAGGACGCTTCCACATTTCCTCGCCGCTTCTCGGACGCTTCAATGCCGACAACCTCCTCGGAGCCGCTGCGGCCGGCCTCGCGCTCGGTATGGCCGAAGCCGTAATCGCGGCGGGCTGCGCGGCGGTCGCGCGCGTGCCGGGCCGGCTCGAGCCCGTCGAGGCGGGCCAGCCCTACGCGATCGTCGTGGATTACGCCCACACGGAAGACGCGCTGAAGCGGCTTCTCGAGGCGGTGCGGGGCCTGACGGAGAAGAAGATCATCCTCGTGTTCGGGTGCGGCGGCGATCGGGACCGCGGCAAGCGGGAGCCCATGGGACGGATCGCGGGGTCGCTCGCGGACATCGCGATCGCGACCTCCGACAACCCGCGCTCCGAGGATCCGGACGCGATCCTCGCGGATGTCGAGAAGGGGCTCGCCGCGTCGGGCGCGACGAAATATCTCAAGGTGACCGACCGGCGCGAGGCGATCCGAACGGCGATCGATCTCGCGAACCCCGGCACCGTGGTCGTGATCGCAGGGAAGGGTCACGAGCGCGTGCAGGTGATCGGCGGTCAGGCGCTTCCGTTCGACGACCGCGAAGTCGCCGCCGAATACGCGGCCCGCAGATGAACTTCACTCTCGCCGACGTCGCCGTCGCCGCAGGCGCCCGGGTTCCGTCCGGCGCGTCGGACGTGGACCTCTCCGGCGTCGCCGTCGACTCGCGTGCCGCGCGGCCCGGCGTGCTCTTCGTCGCGATGAAGGGGGAGCGCGTGGACGGGCACGACTTCGCCGGGGACGCGATCGCTCGGGGAGCGCGGGCGGTGCTGGCGTCGCGAGCTCCCGCGCCGCTGCCGGAGGGCTGTCCGGTCATCGAGGTCCCGGATCCGTTGAAGGCGCTGACCGCGCTCGCGGTCACGCTCAAGGGCCGCGCGGGTTTCCGGCTCGCCGCGATCACCGGCTCTTCCGGCAAGACGACGACGAAGGAGTTCACGGCCGCGATCCTGTCCCGGCGTTTCGCGGTCGAGAGGACTCCCGGGAATCAGAACAGCGCGATCGGCTTCCCGATGTCGATCGCCAACCTTCCGCGCATGCCCGACTGGATGGTCGGAGAAATGGGGATGAGCGCGAAGGGGGAGCTGTCTCGCCTGTCCCGCGCCTTCCGACCCGACATCGCCGCGATCACGAACGTCGCGCCCGCGCACCTCGCGGCATTCGCCTCCATCGACGAGGTCGCGGAGGCGAAGGCGGAGATCCTCGAGGGACTCCAGCCTTCGGGGACGTTCGTCGCGAACGCCGAGGACGCGCGGGTTTCGGCGATCGCGAAACGGTGGCCCGGCCGCGTCATCCGGTTCGGACGGTCGGCGGGCGAGGCGGACGTCACGGCCGACCGCTTCGAGCGCGCCGGGAGCGGGACCCGGTTCCGGCTGCGGACGCCGGCCGGCGACGCCGCCGTCCTCCTGCCGCTTCCCGGCACGCACCAGGCGGTCAACTTCCTCGCCGCTTCCGCCGTCGCATTCGCCGCGGGCGCGACAGCCGCCGACTGCGCCGCCGCCGCGCCGGGGCTCGGGCCTTCCCCGCACCGCGGCGAGTTCCGCCGGCACTCCTCGGGCGCTCTCCTGTACGACGACTCGTACAACGCGAATCCCGCTTCGCTCTCGGCCGCGCTCGACACGCTGGCGGGTCTCGAAGCGAAGCGCCGCATCGCGGTCATCGGCGACATGCGCGAGCTCGGCGAGGACGAGGCCCTGTGGCATCGCCAGCTCGGCAGATATGCCGCCGAGCGGGTGGATCGGATCGTCTGCGTGGGGGATCTCGCGCGCTCGTACGGCGCGGAGGCCGTCGAGACGGGCTTTCCGCGGAGCGCGGTCGACTACGCCGCCTCCCCGGAGGAAGTGGCCCGGCTCATCGACGACACGCTGCGCGAAGGGGACGTCGTGCTGTTCAAGGGATCCCGGGCGATCGGGCTCGATCGCGCGGTCGAGATTCTCGCCCGGCCGGGTCGGGAAAAGAGAAGCGAAGCCTAATGCTCTACCGCTGGCTCTTTCCGCTCGCGAAGTTCGTTCCGGCGTTCAACGTCTTCCGGTACATCACGTTCCGGACCGCGATGGCCGCGGTCACCGCGCTCCTTCTCGCGCTCGCGCTCGGGGGGCCGATGATCCGCCTCCTGAAGCGCCGTCAGATCGGCCAGGCCGTCCGACAGGAAGGGCCCCGCTCGCACCTGTCGAAGGCGGGCACCCCGACGATGGGAGGAGTCCTGATCCTGCTGGCGGTGATCGCCGCGACGCTGCTCTGGATGGACCTGAGGAACCGGCTGGTGTGGATCGCGCTCGGAACGCTCGCCGGCTTCGGGGTCGTCGGGTTCGCCGACGACTACGTCAAGATCACCCAGAAGCGCAGCCTCGGCCTCTCCGGCCGCGGGAAGCTCGTTCCGCAGTTCCTCGTGGCGTTCGCGGCCGCGTGGGCGATCGAGGCCTGGGCCGCTCCCGGCACGTTCTCGACGCTCGTGACGTTCCCGTTCCTGAAGCGGCTCGTGATCGACCTCGGCGTTTTCTACATTCCGTTCGTCGCCGTCGTCCTCGTGGGCTCCTCGAACGCCGTCAACCTGACGGATGGACTCGACGGCCTCGCGATCGGCTGCTTCGGGGTCGCGGCCGGCACCTACGGGGTGCTCGCCTACGTCAGCGGCAACGCCGTCGCGGCACCCTACCTCCAGATCGCTTTCGTGCCGCAGGCCGGGGAGCTCGCCGTGTTCTGCGGAGGGCTCGTCGGCGCCTCGCTCGGGTTCCTCTGGTACAACTCCCACCCCGCGGACGTCTTCATGGGAGACGTCGGCGCGCTCCCCCTGGGCGCGGCGCTCGCCGCGGTGGCCGTGATGACGAAGCAGGAGATGCTCCTCGCGATCGTCGGCGGCGTGTTCGTGCTCGAAGCGATGTCCGTCATCATCCAGGTCGCCTCCTTCCAGACGACGGGCAACCGGGTCTTCCGGATGGCCCCTCTCCACCACCACTTCGAGCTCGCCGGGTGGCCGGAGTCGCGCGTGATCGTGCGATTCTGGATCCTCTCGATTCTCTTCGCGGTGCTCGGCCTTTCGACGTTGAAGCTCCGATGACGGCCGCGGCGTTTTCGGCGGACCTGCCGGCGCGGGTGACCGTGCTCGGGTTCGCCCGCAGCGGCCGCGCGCTCACCGAGGCGCTCGTCGAGCGCGGCATCGAGGTCGTCGTGGTCGAGGACCAGCCGGCGGAGGCGATCGCGGACTGGCACGACTTCGAGGAGCGCGGTGTCCGGTTCTCCTTCGGCCGGGGGAAGGGCTCCGACTCCGCGGAGGTCCTCGACGGATCCGGGTGGCTCGCTCTCTCCCCCGGAGTTCCGCTGACGCACGCGGTCGTCGTGGCCGCGCGCCGGCGGGGCCTGCCCGTACTCGCGGAGCTCGAGGTGGCGTGGCGGATCGCCGAGGAAGAGGCCGAGGGAAAGAACCGCTGGGTCGCGATCACCGGGACCAACGGCAAGTCGACCACCACCGCATGGATCGCCGAGATCCTGAGCCACGGGCCGCGCGCGGTGGCGCTCGCCGGCAACATCGGTCCGCCGCTGTCCGGCTTCCTCGGGGACCGGCAGCCACGCGACTTCGTCTGCGAGGCGTCTTCCTTTCAGCTCGAGGCGGTCGAGCGATTCCGGCCGGACGTCGCCGTGCTCACGAACGTGACGCCCGATCATCTCGACCGCTACGACGCCTTCGAGGACTACGCGGCGGCGAAGGGGCGGATCTTCGCGAACCAGGGGGCGACGGACTTCGCCGTCGTCAACGCCGACGACCCGGTCGCGTCCCGCGCGAAAACGCAGGCCCGCCGCGTCCCCTTCTCCCGGAGGGCGACGGCCCCCGGCGGAGCGTGGTGCGAGAAGGGCCGCCTCTATTCGGAAGTGCGCGGCGCCCGCCGCGAGGTGCTTCCCGCGGATCGGCTCTCCCTGCCGGGCGCCCACAACCTCGAGAACGCGCTCGCCGCGCTCGCCGCGGCGGAGTGTCTCGAAACGCCTCCGGCCGCGATCGAGAAAGGGCTCACCGGGTTCCGGGGCCTGCCGCACCGGACGGAGCTCGTCGCCGAGAGCGACGGGGTCGCCTGGGTGAACGACTCCAAGGGAACGAACGTGGACGCGACGGTGAAGTCGCTCGAGGACCGGAGAGCGAAGAGCGTGCTCCTCATCCTCGGCGGGCGCGACAAGCACGGCGACTTCGGAAAGCTCGTCGAGCCGGTCGCCCGCGCCGCCCGGGTCGTGCTCACGATCGGCGAGGCGGCGCCGCTGATCGAGCGGGCGCTCGCGGGCGCCGCGCCCGTCGAGAGCCGGGGGACGATGGAAAGCGCGGTCGCGCGCGCCGCGGAGCTCGCCCATCCGGGAGACACGGTCCTCCTCTCGCCCGCGTGCGCTTCGTTCGACCAGTACCGAAACTTCGAGGAGCGGGGAAACCACTTTGCGGAGCTCGTGAGACGTCTCACGTCTCACGTCTCACGTCTCACGAAGGCCGATGGCTCGTAAGCTCGCGACCGACAAGGTCCTCTTCGTGGCGCTCGTCGCGCTGTCGCTCTTCGGCTGCGTCATGATTTACAGCGCGTCGGCGGTCTCGTCCGCCGAAACGTCGGGCAGCCCCTACCGCTACCTGGTCAAGCAGATCGCGGCTCTCGTCGTGGGCGGGATCGCCGCCTTCGTCGTGTCGCGCATGGACTATCGCTTCTTCGCGAAGCCCGGGATCGTGTACCTCGCGTACGGCGGCGCGTTCCTCCTGTGCGTGCTCGCGCTCCTGCAGCCTCCGATCAACGCGGCCCGCCGGTGGATTCCGGTCGGGCCCGTCATGTTCCAGCCGTCCGAGTTCCTCAAGGTCGCTCTCGTTCTCCTGCTCGCATCGCAGATCGCGCGCAAGACGCTCACGTGGGGCGACCCGCAGAAAGCGATCCGGCCCGCGCTCTTCTTCACGATGCTCGCGGCGGGGGTCGTCCTCCTGGAGCCGGACCTCGGAACGGCGGCCTGCTACGTCATGCTCGCCGGTGTGCTCCTCTGGCTCGCCGGCGTTCGCGCGAAGCTCTTCCTGCTCCTGGGCGCCGCCGCGGTCCCTCTCATCGCGGCCGCGGTTCTCACCGCGGATTACCGGCGGGCGCGACTTCTGTCTTTCCTGAAGCCGGAGGCGGACCCGCTTGGCGCCGGGTTCCAGGCGCTCCAGTCGCTGATCGCCGTCGGCGCGGGCGGCTTCTTCGGCAACGGCCTCGGCGCCAGCCGGCAGAAGCTGTTCTTCCTCCCGTACCCGCACACGGACTTCATCTTCGCCATCGTGGGGGAGGAGCTGGGATTCATCGGCGCCGTGGGCGTCGTTCTCTGCTTCGGCGTCGTCGCCTGGCGCGGGTTCCGCGCGGCCCGGCGCGCCCCCGACGCGTTCGGCGCGCTCGTCGCGGCGGGAGCGACAGCGATGCTGGTTGTTCAGGCCGCGGTGAACGTCAGCGTCGTGCTCGCGCTCGTGCCGACCAAGGGAATCCCGCTGCCGTTCGTGTCCTACGGCGGCTCGTCGCTCGTCGCCTCGTGGATCGCGGCAGGACTGATACTGAACGTGTCGCAGCACGAAGTGGAAACCCGTGAGACGTGAGACGTGAGACGTGAGACGACCGGAGGCGCTTACGTGATCGCGGCGGGCGGCACGGGAGGCCACATCTTCCCGGGGATCGCGATCGCCCGCGAGATCCGCGCGCGGCGACCGGCGGCCCCGATCCTCTTCGTCGGCACCCGTCACGGTCTCGAGAGCCGGCTCGTCGGGGACGCGGGTTTTCCGCTCGAGCTCGTCTCGGCGTCGGGCTTCGCCGGAAAGCGGCCGGCCGCGAAGCTCGCCGCGCTCGGAGAGCTCCCCGCCGGGTTCTTCCAGGCCCGACGCCTCCTCCAGAATCGCCGGGCCCGCGCCGTGGCGGGCGTGGGCGGATACGTCACCGTGCCCGTGGTCGCGGCCGCGCGATCGCTCCAGGTCCCCACGCTGATCCACGAATCCAACGCCTTCCCGGGCGTTGCCAACCGCCTCCTGAACCGCTTCGCCACGCGCACCGCGGTCGGCGTCGCCGCCGCGAACGCGCACCTCGCGCGTCCCGGCGTCGTCACGGGTACGCCCGTTCGTCCCGAGTTCTTCGGCGTCCCGCCGGTGGACCCTTCCGCGTCCACCCGCCGGCTGCTCGTCTTCGGCGGCAGCCAGGGCTCGCGCGTGCTGAACCGCGCGATGGTGGCGGCGGCGCCGCTCCTCTCCGGCGACTCGATCGAGGTCGTCCACCAGGCGGGCGAAAAGGAATTCGATTCGGTCCGTCAGGGATACGGAGAACTGCCGCGCGGCTGGCGGCTCGAGCCCTTTCTGCCCCGCATCCACGAGGAGCTCGCGTGGGCGGACCTCGTCCTCTCCCGGGCCGGGTCGCAGACGCTCGCGGAGCTGGCCGCCGCCGGCCGCGCGAGCGTGCTCGTCCCGTTCGGCCTGGCGACCCACGGACATCAGGCCGAGAACGCCCGGGCGTTCGAGCGCGCCGGGGCGGCGGTGGCGATCGAGGAATCCGCGCTCTCGGGCGAGACTCTGGCCGCCGCCGTCCGCGGCCTCCTCGGGGACCGGACGCGCCTCTCGGAAATGGGGGAGCGCGCCCGGACCTTCGCGCGCCCCGACGCGGCGAGAAAGATCGTGGACCTGCTGTTCGAGGCGGAGGGGGTCGAGCCATGAGGTTCTTGAAGCTCCGCCGCATCCACTTCGTCGGCGCCGGGGGGGTCGGGATGAGCGGCCTCGCCGAAATCCTCCTCCTGTCCACGCCGCTCGAGATCTCCGGATGCGACCGGGAGGCGGGGGAAAACACGGACCGGCTCGCGGCGCTGGGCGCGAAGATCTCGCTCGGCCACGACCCCGCTCACCTCGCGGACGTGGACGTCCTCGTCATCTCCTCCGCCGTGGACGAGTCGAACCCGGAGGTCTCCGCCGCCCGGGAGCGAGGGATCCCGGTCATCCGACGCGCCCAGATGCTCGGCCAGATCATGCGCCTGAAGCAGGGGATCGCCGTCGCCGGAACCCACGGCAAGACGACGACCACGTCGCTCACCGGGATGGTCCTGACGGAAGCGGGCTTCGACCCGACCATCGTCGTCGGCGGCCGCGTCCGCATTCTCGGGACGAACGCCCGCCTCGGGCGGGGCGATTTCCTCGTGGCCGAGGCGGACGAGTACGACCGCTCGTTCCTGGAGCTCACCCCGGACGTCGCCGTGATCACGAACGTCGAGGCGGACCACCTCGACTGCTACCGCGACCTGGACGAGATCGTCGACGCGTTCGTCCAGTTCGCAAACCAGGTGCCCTTCTACGGCGCCGTCGTCGCGTGCCTGGACGATCCGGGCGTTGGGGCGGTGCTGCCGCGCGTCGGGAAGCGGGTCGTGACCTACGGGGAGTCGCCGCAGGCTCACGTCCGCGCCCGGGACGTCCAGCTCGACGCATCCGGAACCCGCTTCGATGTCTGGGACTCGGAGCAGGGAAGGCTCGGGGAGGTGACCCTGCCGCTGCCCGGTCGCCACAACGTCGCCAACGCCCTCGCCGCCGTCGCCGTCGGCCGGGAGCTCTTGATCCCGTTCGACGTCATCGCCCGAGCGCTCGCCGCTTTCACCGGAGTGATCCGGCGGTTCGAGAAGAAGGGGGAGCGCGGGGGCGTGCTCGTGGTCGACGACTACGCGCACCACCCGACGGAGATCGCCGCGACTCTGGCCGCGGCGCGCCAGGTCTATCCGGACCGGCGCCTGGTCGCGCTCTTCCAGCCCCACCTCTACTCGAGGACCCGCGACTTCGCCGTCGAGTTCGGCCGGGCGCTTCTCGGAGCGGACGTGGCCGTCGTGACCGACGTCTACCCCTCGCGCGAGAAGCCCCTCCCGGGCGTGACCGGCCAGCTCGTGGTCGGCGCGGCGCGCGAGGCGGGGCACCGAAATCTCGTCTATCTGCCTGACAAGAAAAGAGTTGCGGAGCGCCTCGAGCGCCTGCTGAAGCCGGGCGACCTGCTGGTGACGATGGGCGCGGGGGACGTCGTGCGCCTCGGTGAGGGGTACCTCGCGGGCGAGGGGGCGAAGAGAGCGGCCGATGCCGGAAAGTAGATCCGACTCCGCGTTCGTCGCCGTCGGCGCCGGCGAGAGCAAGGCCTTCCTCCGGCGCGGAGCGGTCGTCCCGCGCCGCCGCCGGGGGAGACGCGTGATCCGGTTCGTGCTCGCGGCGATCTTCCTCGCGGCGGCAGCCGTCGGGCTCATGCGCTTTTTCGGCGGATCGCTCTTCGCGCTCCGGCGGATGGAGGTCTCCGGGAACCGGCGGGCGCGGACGGAGGAGATCCTGCGCGCCGTCGAACCCTGGCGCCTGGCAAACCTCGTCGCGCTCGACCTCGCGCCGATCGCCCGAGCGGTCCGCGTTCACCCGTGGGTCGAGCGCGTGACTCTCTCGAAGCGTCTCCCCGATGGTCTCGCGATCCGGATCACCGAGAGGAAGGCCGTCGCCCTTTTCCGCGAGGGCTCGAAGCTGTGGTGGCTGTCCTCCAACGGCTACCCGATCGCACCGTACGATCCGCGCGCCGACTCGACCGAGTACGTGCTCGTCTCCGGCGACCGCCGCTCGCTCCCCGAAGCGGTCTCTCTTCTCGACGGGCTTCGCTCCGCGCCGGCCGAATATTTTTCCGCGCTCTCGGAAATTTCGGCGCTGCCCGACGGCGGTTTCGGTATCATGGACACGATCTTCAGAAGGCCGGTTCGTGTTCTTCGACGGGACGCTCCCGCGAAGATTCGCGCGCTTCTGGAAGCGCGCGGTTTCATCGAGTCACGTGGGTGGGAGGCGCGGGCAATCGATCTCCGTTTTGCGGATCGAATCGTGCTGGTCGGCGCCTATGGGGCCGGGAACTCCCTATGAAACGGAACACGACAATCGGTAATCGGGAATCGGAGATCGTGCGCTCTCCGCGCGATTTCCCATTTCCGATCGCCGGTTCCCGGGTGCTCTGATGGCGAAACCCGAGAACTTCCTCACGTCCTGCGACATCGGCAGCTCGAAGATCTGCGTGCTGATCGGCGAGCAGAACTCGCACGGCGGCCTCGACGTGATCGGCAAGGGCGCCGCCCCCAACCGGGGGACCCGCAAGGGGAACATCATCAACGTCGACGCGACGATCGAGGCGATCAAACGGGCCGCCGAGGAAGCCGAGATCATGGCCGGGGTGCAGATCGCGCGGGCCTGGGTGGGCATTTCCGGCTCGAACGTGCGGTCGTTCAACAGCCGCGGGGTCGTCGCGGTCGCCGGCAAGGAGCGGGAGATCTCGCGCGAGGACGTCACCCGCGTGATCGACGCGGCGCGCGGGGTCCAGATACCCCAGGATCACGAGGTCGTCCACGTCGTCCCGCGGGAGTTCGCGGTGGACGGCCAGGACGGCGTCGGCGACCCGACCGGGATGGTGGGATCCCGCCTCGAGGCCGACGTCCACGTCGTCACGGCGCCCGTCGCCGTGACGCAGAACATCGTCACGTGCATGAACAAGGCGGGCATCGAGGTCGTCGAGCTCGTCCTGGAGCAGTTCGCGGCGGCCGAGGCGGTGCTGACCGAGGACGAGAAGGAGCTCGGGATCGTCCTGATCGACATCGGCGGCGGGACGACCGAAGTGGCCGTCTACCAGCGCGGCTCGATCGCGCACACCGCCGTCATCCCCGTCGGCGGCGACCATTTCACCAACGACCTCGCGGTCGTGCTGCGCGCGCCGATCGGGGACGCCGAGCGCATCAAGAAGAAATACGGCTCGGCGCTGCGGTCGGCGGTGGGCGAGGACGAGATGGTCGAGGTTCCGATGGTCGGCGGACGGGAGCCGAAGCTCTGCCCGCGCTCGACGCTCGCCGACATCCTGCAGCCGAGGGCCGAAGAGCTCCTCGGCCTGATCCAGGAAGATCTCCAGAGGCTCGGCGTCGATCGGGAAATGCGGTCGGGCGTCGTCCTGACCGGCGGCGGCGCGGAGCTCGAGGGGATCGTCGAGGTGGCGGAGGGCATTTTCGAAGGTCCGGTCCGGCGCGGCGTGCCGGCCGGGGTCGGAGGTCTCGTCGACGTCGTGTCCCGACCGGAGTGGGCGACGGCGACGGGGCTTCTCCTTTACGGGCACCGCAACAAGACCGGGCGGCGGCGGACGCGTCGGTTCACGCGCGCTGCCGGGTCGGTCTCCCGGTTCTTCCGGGAGTTGTTCTGAGGGCGGGGCCCGCAGGCAGGAGCCGGGAGAGGCGAGATCCAAAAAGGGGTAGAAGGGAGAGGTCCATGATCGAGCTGGTCGACGACGGCAGATCGCGTCTCGCGGTCGAACTGGAACGGGGAGACGCGTCTCCGGCGGTCATCAAGGTCATCGGCATCGGTGGCGGCGGGTGCAACGCCATCAACCGGATGATCGCGGCGGGGGTTCGGGGCGTCGACTACATCGCGTGCAACACGGACCTGCAGGCCCTGCGGAAGTCCGGCGCGACCACCAAGATGCAGCTGGGGGCGCGGCTGACGAAAGGCCTCGGCGCGGGCGCGGACCCCGACGTCGGGCGCAACGCGGCGATCGAGGACCAGGAGAAGCTCTCGCAGATCGTCCAGGGCGCCGACATGGTGTTTCTCGCGGCCGGCCTGGGCGGCGGCACCGGTTCGGGCGCCGGGCCCGTGATCGCGAAGCTGGCGGCGGAGTCGGGCGCGCTGACCGTGGCGGTCGTGACGAAGCCGTTCGACTTCGAGGGCAAGAAGCGCATGCGCCAGGCGGAGCGCGCCGCGCGCGAGCTCCGCGAGCACGTGGACACGCTCATCACGATTCCCAATCAGCGGCTTCTCTCGTTCGTCGAGCGCAACACGCCGTTCAACGAGTCGTTCAAGATCGCCGACGACGTCCTGCGGCAGGCGATCCAGGGAATCGCCGACCTCATCAACTGCCCGGGCGAGATCAACCGCGACTTCGCCGACGTCAAGAAGATCATGTCGGACATGGGACGGGCGATGATGGGCACGGCCGTCGCCGAGGGGGAGAACCGGGCGGTGCACGCGGCGCAGGCGGCGATCTCATCGCCGCTCCTCGAGGACGCCTCGATCGAGGGGGCGCGGGGGGTGCTGATCAACGTGACGGGCAGCGCCGACCTCACCCTGTTCGAAGTGAACGAGGCGGCCGAAATCATTCGCCAGGCCGCGGATCCCGAGGCGATCATCCTCTTTGGCTACGTCAACGACGACCGGATGGCCGGCTCGGTGAAGGTCACGGTCATCGCGACCGGGTTCGACCGCGCCGACGCGGCCATGGAGGAGAAAGAAGAAGAGGAGTCGCGCTACGTCGCGCAGCGCGGAGGCCGGACCCCGTTCCTCCGCGGCGACGACACCGGCGGGTTCGGCCCGAACGCTTCGGCCTCCCGCGACGACTTCGACATCCCGACGGTCCTGCGCCGCCAGATGGACTAGGTCGAAAAGGGGACAGATTTATTTTTTGAGACGCCACTTCAGAAAATAAATCTGTCCCCTTTTTCGTCCCCTTTTTCGCCGTGCCGGTGCAGGTGCAGCCTCTCCGCGAGCGCCTTGCGCCGCCGGATGATCGTGAGCCGCCTCTGACGCCCCTTGTCGCGCCAGCGCTTGTACATGTGAGCGATCTTCGGGTGCCGGTGCAGGAACTTCCGAACGCGGCGGCGGACCGTGGGCGATACGAGCGAGAGGAACAGGATCCCCAGGGCGAAGAAAACGACCTGCGGCATGATCGGGATCAGGAGCCCGATGAAGCCGAGGGTGAAGAAGAAGACCGCGAGCACCAGGTTCCAGAGCTTGTTGCGCCGGACGCGCGACTTGGGGTGCCCGGGGACTTCGGCGGTCGCACTCACGGCGGTTAACACTAAGCGAACGCCATGACCCGCCGCGAGCAATTCCGCAGGCGGGACGATCTCAGCGGGGTCGCGTTCGCCCCGCGTCGACGTTCTCCGTCAGGAAACCCGACCCGGAGTGGCTCTCGGGACCCTGGACGTCGACGTCGATCGCCGTCTCGCGAGGCGCGATCTGGAGTCGGTTGTGGACGTCGACGACGCCGTAAACGGACTCCGCGACGTCCTCGGCGAGTCGCTTCGTCTGCCGGTCTTCGACGGAGCCTTCGAGCGTGACCTCTCTTCCGGAGACCCGCACCGCGACGTGGGTCGCGTCGATGTCGCCGTGCTGCTTCAGGCGCTCGTTGACCTCTTCCCAGATCCTTTCGTCGGACCGGACGTAGCCCTTCGGCCCGCGGCCGGCGAAGCGTCCGCGCGCGCGCTGCCGCACGACCTGGAAGCCCACCCCGCCCCGCGGCCCCTTCTCGGGGTCGAAGTCTCGTCGGTAGGGATCGTAGAACTCGCGGTGATAGCCCTCGCCTTCGTAGAAGACATACCGCGGCGCCTCCCACCGGTTGTACGGCTGAGTGAAGACGTCCTCCCGGTCGCGCCCGCGGTGCGGCCGGTCGAAGCTTCCCGGGTAGTGAAACTGGCGCGGCTCGCCGTGCTCGGTGCCTTCTCCTTCACCTCGCTCTGCCATTGACGCCTCCAGTGGATTTGCTGCAACCGCCATGCCCCGTCAAACGGGTCAATACGCCACAGGAAACGATGGGCCCGGCTCTTGCGTATGTACGAGCAGACTCGAAGTTCCCGCCAACATAAGCCCACCAACTCTCCGCTTTGGCGGAGCCTCGGGCGGAGCCATGCGACCCTTCTGCGCCTCATCGAGCGGCGTCGATCGGATAGTCTCTTGCGAATTTGATCGGCGCCAGACTGGGTCCCTACGCGATCACCGCCAGGCTGGGTGAAGGCGGGATGGGAGTCGTCTATCGAGGGACCGATTCCCGGCTCGACCGGGAAGTGGCGATCAAGGTTCTTCCCGCGACGCTCACCGCGGATCCCGAGCGCCTGGCGAGATTCGATCGCGAGGCGAGGCTGCTCGCGCAGCTCCACCACCCCAACATCGCGTCGGTTTTCGGGCTCGAAGAGGCGGACGGCGTCCGCGCGCTCGTCATGGAGCTCGTCGACGGCCCGACCCTGGCCGAACGTCTGACCGTCGGACCGCTCTCTCTCGCGGAGAGTCTCTCGATCGCGCGACAGGTCGCCGAGGCGCTCGAGGAGGCGCACGAGAAGGGAATCGTGCATCGCGATCTGAAGCCGCAGAACATCAAGGCTCCGGTCGACGGGAAGGTGAAAGTGCTCGACTTCGGCCTCGCCAAGGCGATGGCGCCGGCCTCGCCGGATCCGGGGTCCTCCCCGCAGCTCACCCAGTCGCCGACGATCACGCCGGGGACGACGCAGGTCGGCGTCATCCTCGGGACCGCGGCGTACATGGCGCCGGAGCAGGCGGCCGGAGGCACGGTGGACCGGCGCGCCGACATCTGGTCGTTCGGGGTCGTGCTGTGGGAGATGCTGACCGGCCGGCGATTGTTCGAGGGAGAGACCGTGTCTCACGTCCTCGCGGGCGTCCTCAAGGACACTCCGGACCTGACGGCGCTGCCGGCCGGCACGCCCGAACGAATCGTGAGCCTGATCCGGCGCTGCCTGCGCCGGAAACCGCGCGAGAGATTGCAGTCGATCGGCGACGCGCGCGTGTTGATCGACGAAGTCCTGGCCGATCCGAATGCAGAGGATCCCGCTCGCGCCGACGCTGCACCGGTGATCGGTCCTCCGACGAAGCCGCCCTCCTCGAAGATCGCGTGGCTCATCGCCGCGGCCGGCCTCGCCGCCGCGGGACTCTTCGCGGTGCTCTGGCTCGGCTCGTCCCGCAGCAGGGTCGGGCCGCGCAGTATTCACGCGACTCTCGCGCCGCCCCCGGGCGCGGTCCTGGGCGACACGCTCGCGCTGTCGCCGGACGGTACCCGGGTCGTCTTCGAGGGGTGGGACCGGAAAAGCGGCACGCGGGCTCTGTGGCTGCGCGACCTCGCGCGCGGCAAAGCCGAGCGCCTCGATCAGACCGAAGGTGGCGAGATGCCGTTCTGGTCTCCCGACGGCAAGAACATCGGCTTCTTCGCGAAGGGGATGCTGAAGCGGATCGATCCCGCGGGGGGACCGGCCCAGGAGCTCTGCGAGGCGCCGACCCCGCGCGGCGGCGCCTGGGGTCCCGACGGGCGGATCGTTTTCACCGGCTCGTTCCGGGTGGGTCTCTCGACCGTCGGTGCGACCGGTGGCGCTCCGAAGGAACTCACGAAGCTCGACGCCTCGCGAAACGAGAAGAGCCACCGCTTTCCGGTCTTCCTCCCGGGGGGCAAGACCATTCTCTTCCTGGCGCAGACCGCGGAGGGCGGCGCCCGCAACGATCAGAGCGGAATCGAGGCGCTCGACCTGGCGACCGGCAAACGGACGCGCGTCCTCACGGCGAACTCCTCGCCGCTCTACTCCGCCGGCGGGCAGATCCTCTATTGGCGCGACGGGACGCTCCTGGCGCAACGCTTCGATGCGGATCGCCTTTCGCTCGGCGGGGAACCCGTGCCCGTCGCCAACCCGGTCAGCTACACCCAGAACGAACAGGCGCTCGCGTCTGTGTCGAACGAGGGCACCCTGGTCTTCCGGGAAGGCACTCGCGGGTCGATGTCCCGGCTGGTGTGGCTCGACCGGAAGGGACTGGGCGTGGCCGAGATCCGCGACCGGGAGCTGCTGCAGGGTTTCGCCCTCTCCCATGACGGCAATCGGCTCGTCTTCGCCTCCAACGCCGTCGGACAGGGCTCGACGGACCTCTGGGTGCAGGATCTCGCCCGCGGCGCGGCAAGCCGGCTGACCTTTGAGGAAGGCGGTGAGTCCTATCCCGCCTGGTCGCGCGATGACAGCTTCATTTATTACAGCAACGATCGGAAGAACGACGGCGTGATCTTCCGGAGACGGTCGGACGGCACGGGCGCGGCCGAGGAAGTCGGAACGACACCCTCCGGGATCTGGCCGGGTGCGGTTGCCGGCGACGGCCGGTGGATGGTGGCGGGCACCGTCGCTGCCGCGACGGGGTTCGACCTGCTCCGCTTCGACATCGCGACGCGGAAGATCACACCGCTCGTGGCGACCCCGTTCGCCGACCAGGATCCGGCGCTGTCGCCCGATGACCGCCTGCTCGCCTACGCCTCGGAAGAGTCGGGACGCTCGGAAATCCACGTCCAGTCGCTCGAGGGCGACCGCGGCAGGTGGCAGGTCTCCACCGAGAGCGGTCGGCGCCCCCGCTGGCGCGCCGACGGTCGCGAGCTCTTCTTTCTGTCGGTCCCTGACCGACTGATGTCCGTCGAGGTCGAGCCGGGCGCTGTGCCGCGATTCTCGTCGCCGCGCGAGCTCTTCCGCTTCCCGGCCGACGGATACGAGGTCGCGCCGGACGGCCAGCGCTTCGTGGTCGCGACCCTGGGCGAAGGTGATCCGGACAAACCCCTCACCCTGATCACGGACTGGCCGCAATTGATGGCGAAGCGGTGAACGCCCCGGGCTCTGGGTCGCAGCGCGAGTAGTCTCCCGAAGGGAGGAGGCTCGCGCTGCGGGAGCGAACGGGAGCGACGGTTTGGTAGCCCATACGGGAATCGAACCCGTATTTCGGCCTTGAGAGGGCCGCGTCCTAACCGTTAGACGAATGGGCCGACGGGGCGGGCAAGGTAGCACAGCGGGCGCGAACGAGGCAAACGCTGCAGGGGAGCGGCGGCCTGGGCTTTGCATTACCCGCCGCCGCGAGGAGGAATCATGAAAAAGGATCAATTGAACGAGCTCGTCTATCAGATGCTCGAGACGGAGATGGGCGGCGTCGAGATCTATCGCACCGCGATCCGCTGCGCGGTCAACGAAGACCTGAAAAAGGAGTGGAAGAAGTACCTCGGGCAGACCGAAGGCCACGTCGAGGTCGTCCGCGACCTGATGGGGGAGCTCGGTCTGGACCCCGAAGCCGACACGCCGGGCCGGCGCGTGGTTCGCCACACGGGCGAGTCGCTCGTCAAGGCGATGGAGATGGCGCTCGACGAGGGGGAAAAAGAAGCCGCGCAGATCGTCGCCGCGGAGTGCGTTGTCCTTGCCGAAACGAAGGACCACCTGAACTGGGAGCTGCTCGGTCAGGTCGCCAAGAAGTCGAAGGGCGAAGAGAAGAAGATGCTCGAGGCGGCGCAGGAGAAAGTCGAAGAGGAAGAGGACGAGCACCTGTACCACACCGCCGGCTGGTGCCGCGAGTTGTGGATCGAGGCTCTCGGGATGCCCGCCGTGATGCCGCCCCCGGAAGAAGAGAAGGACGTCAAGACGGCGATCGGCGCGGCCCGCGCGAAGCAGGCCCGCACGGAGATGCTGTAAAGAGCATCCCTCACTCCGACCCTCTCCCCGCGCGGCGGGGAGAGGGAGCCGGCGAGGTTCAGTTCGCCGGCGGCGTCGCCGGCTGGAGCGCCTTCCCGGGTCGGTACCGGATCCACCGCATGATCTCGGGCAGCGTCGGCTTCTTTCCGTACATGAGGATGCCGACGCGGTAGATCCGCCCCGCGAGCCAGGCCATCCCGATCGTCGACAGAATCAGGATCACGATGCAGAGGGCGATCTGCCAGCCGGGAGGCTCCGCGATCGCGGTGCGCAGATACATGATGAGCGGCGCCGTGAACGGGAACAGCGACGCGAAGACCGCCACCGGACCGTTGGGGTTGTTCATCACGGACGGATAGACCGCCATCCCGCCGATGATGAGCATCGAAGGGATCATGGAGAGCTGCTGCGCCTCCTGGTCCGTGTTGAACGGCGCTCCGATCGCGGTGTAGACGCTGGCGTACAGGAAATACCCGAGCAGGAAGAAGAGCAGGAAATACCCGATCATCGACAGGGGAATGGCCGGCGCCCCCGACTCTCCCATGGCCATGATGCTCGCGATCCCGGGAAGCGAGAGGTTCATCGCGACGAGAGACCAGATCAGGTATTGCGTCAGACCGACGAGGCCGATGCCGATGATCTTCCCCAGCATCAGCTCGGTCGGTCGCACCGAAGCGATCACGAGCTCCACGATGCGGTTGGTCTTTTCCTCGATGACCCCGCGCAGGTTCTGGAAGCCGTACATGAAGAACGTCATGTACATGATCACCATGAAGATGATCGCAGCGAGGATGCCCGCCCCTTTTTCCTCGGTCGTTCCCTTGGTCGTGACCTTGAGCGTCCTCAGGTCCACCCGCCGCTCGAGCTCCTTGCCGAGCGAGGCCGGCAGGCCGCGGTCCTCGATCTTCCGGCGCAGGAGGACCTTGTTGATCGCCTGCTCGAGCTGCGTCAGCGCGACGAACTCGGAAACGGAGATCGAGTAATACTCGGCGCGGTCCTTTTCGAGGAGCGTCGGGTCGAGCACGAGGTACCCGTAGATCTTCTTGTCGAGGACCTCCTTGCGCAGGGTCTCCTTCGTCTGCTCGAGGTCTCCCGTGATCGGGCGCGTCTCCACGATCCAGTGAATTCCGCGCGAGCCCGGCTTCGCCTGCGTGCGCGCGGTTTCGCGGGCCGCGAGCTCCGCCGCGAGAGCCGGCGCGAGGCGGCCGGTGACGTCCACGACCGCGATCTTGCGCTCGCCGCTCGTTTTCTTGATCGCCTGGAACTGCACGGCCATGTAGCCGAGGAAGAAGATCGGGACGAGAAACGTCGCGATCCAGAACGCCTTGGTGCGAACGCGTTCCAGGTACTCCCGCCGGATGACCGCGAAGATTTTTTTCCAGCTCATTTCTTCCTCACTCGATCGTCCGGGTTTCTTCGATGCCAGCCGCGCGAACGGCGTCGAGATAGATCTCCTCGAGCTCCGGATCCTTCGCGGAGAACCCGCGCAGCGGATGGCGCTCCATGGTGCGCCGCAGGAACTCGCGCTGGTCTGTCCCCGGCTCGAGCGTGACGACGTATCCACCGTTGACCGCTTGCGAAGAGGCGACACCGGGAAGGGCCAGGATTTCCTTCGGGTCGCATTCGACCAGCAGGTGGAGCAGATTCTTGGAAAAGCGGCGCTTCAGATCCCGCAGGTTTCCTTCCAGGATCTTTTTCGACCGCGCGAGCAGACAGATCTCGTCGCAGAGCTTTTCCGCCTGCTCGAGGACGTGAGTCGAGAAAACGATCGTCTTGCCCCGGCTCCGAAACTCCCCCAGGTAGTCCTTGATGATCGCCGTGTTGATGGGATCGAGGCCGGAGAATGGCTCGTCCAGGATGAGGATCTCGGGATCGTGGATGACGGTGGCGATGAACTGAACCTTCTGTTGCATGCCCTTCGAGAGCTCGTCGACCTTTTTCTTCAGCCAGGGCTTCAACTCGAGCTTCTCGGACCACTCGTCGATTCGCCGCCGCGCGTTCTCGCGGGAAACGTCCTTGATCGCCGCCAGGAACATCAGGTGATCGAGGACCTTCATCTTCCGGTAGAGGCCCCGCTCCTCGGGCAGATAGCCGATCCGGTTCTGGGTCTCTCGCGTCATCGGGCTGCCGAGGATCCGGATTTCGCCCGAATCGGCCGCGGTGATGTTCATTGCCATGCGGATCGTCGTCGTCTTACCCGCCCCGTTCGGCCCCAGGAGGCCGAACACGACGCCCCGCGGCACCGTGAACGAGAGATCGTCGACGGCCGGGAACTTCCCGAAGATCTTCGAGACGTTCTGGAGCTCGATTGCAGGGGTCATGTGTCCCTTCTTTACGTCCCTGAAAACAGAAGGTTTGTGGCGGAGAGGGGGGGATTCGAACCCCCGAAGCCCGTTAGGGCTTACCGGTTTTCGAGACCGGCCTGATCAACCACTCCAGCACCTCTCCGGTGGCCGAAACCGCGGAATCGTAGCATTCAGGGCTATCGCCGGGCCTGGAAGAACAGCCGCATGAGATCGGCGCATTCCTCGGCGAGAAGGCCTCCATCGACGGCGCACCGGTGGTTCAAGCGGGGATCCTGCGGGATGTTCCCGAGCGTGCCGCAGTAGCCGGCCTTCGGGTCTGCGCACCCGTACACGATCCGCGCGATCCGAGCGTTGACCGCGGCTCCCGCGCACATCGGGCAGGGCTCGACGGTGACGTAGAGGGTCGTGCCTTCGAGACGCCAGGTTCCGACCGCCTGCGCGGCCTCCCGGATCGCCTCGATCTCGGCGTGGTGGGTCGGGTCCCCCAGGGCCTCGCGGCGGTTGCGGCCGCGCCCGATCATCTGGCCGTCGCGCACGACCACGGCGCCGACCGGCACTTCCTTCTCGGAGAACGCGATCTTCGCGAAGGCGATCGCCTCGCGCAGGAACTTCTCGTCGTCCAGGCCAAACGGCATCGCGCGCGAGAGGGTATTACGGGCCAGCCCAGCCGGCGCAGGGAGCCGGCCCGTCGAGCCGCCGGGCGTCCGTCGGGATTGTCGCGGCGGACCGGCTTGTTTTCCCTTCGACAGGGCGAACTGGTTGAAAAGATAGCCTGTTTTCAGTAGGGTTCCCGGCTCTGCGCCCATAGCTCAATTGGATAGAGCGTCTGACTACGGATCAGGAGGTTGGGGGTTCAAATCCTCCTGGGCGCACCACTAAGTCGTTTTCCAGGGGCCTGTTTCCCCGATCCCGACCGGGAGCCGGGCACGGACAGCGGAAAGGGCAGGCGGCCCCGGCAGGGCCACCGAACTTTCAACCCCGCTCGTCGTAAGAAGATACACGCTTCACGACACGTATCTCTGGAGGGGGAGATGAGGAAGAGAACCAAGATCATTCTGGCCGTCGTGGGAGCCCTGGTGCTCCTCTTCGTGGCCATGGGTTTCATCAAGAGGAAGGACAAGGACGTCGCCCGCGTGACGACCGCGAAGGTCGAGAGCATCGACCTCGTCTCCAAGGTCACCGCCAACGGCAAGATCCAGGCGCGCCGGAAGGTCGACCTTTCCGCGCTCGTGATGGGTCAGATCGTCAACCTCGCGGTCAAGGAGGGAGACAAGGTCAACCGCGGCCAGCTCCTCCTCCAGATCGACCGGGCCCAGCTCGCCGCGCAGACGGCGGGGCGCGAGTCCGCTCTCGCCGCGATGCGTTCGGACCTCCAGGCGGCCCAGGCGAACTCGGAGCAGGCGCGGTTCGACTACGAACGGGCCCGGCGCAACTGGGAGGCGAAGATCCTCTCGGAGGCCGAGTACCAGAAGGCGAAGTCCGTTTACGACACGGCCCGCGCGCAACTCTCGGCGACGCAGCAGCGGCTGCAGGAGTCCGGGGCGAACCTCGCGGCGAGCCGCGACTCGCTCTCGAAGACGACGGTCAGCGCGCCGATCGCGGGCGTCGTGACCTACCTTCCCGTCAAGGAGGGTGAGGTCACCGTCATCGGCACGATGAACAACCCGGGCACGCAGCTCCTGACGATTTCGGACATGTCCGAGGTCGAAGCCGTGATGATGGTCGACGAGACCTCCGTGCCCGAGGTGAAGATCGGACAGAAGGCGAACCTGAACATCGACGCTTACCCGAACCGGCCCTTCGAGGGCGTCGTCACCGAGGTCGGCTCATCCCCGATCTCGAAGAACGATCCGGATCTGCTCTCGCTGACCCAGGGGTCGGAGGCCATCAACTTCAAGGTCAAGATCCGCGTCGTCAACCCCCCGGAGACCATCCGTCCCGGTTTCTCGGTCACGGCGGACATCCTCACGGGCCGCAAGGAAGGTGCGACGGCGATCCCGATCCAGGCGCTCGTCGTCCGCGACGTCCCGAAGAAGGACGGCAAGCCCGCCAGCGGAGGCGCCGGACGGCCCCAGACCGAAGAGGGCGTCTACGTGATCAAGGCGGGGAAGCTCGCTTTCGAGAAGGTCGAGACGGGCCTCGCGGGCGAGCTCATGATCGAGGTCAAGAGCGGGCCCAAGGTGGGTGAGGAAATCGTCACCGGACCCTTCAAGGTCCTGCGCCAGGTGAAGGAGGGCGACAAGGTGATCGTCGAAAAAGAAGGCGGCAAGGGCGGCAAGAAGCCGAGTCCAACGGCCGCATGAAGTCGGCTGAGCTCCTCCGCGTCTCGGCGTCGGCGCTCACGCGCCACAAGATGCGGGCCTTCCTGACTCTGCTCGGCGTCATCATCGGCGTCGCCACCGTCGTGGGGGTCGTGTCGGTCCTGTCGGGACTGAACGCGTACGTCACCGACAAGGTCATCGGGTTGAACCCCGACGTCGTCATCTTCACCAAGTACGGGATCATCACGAGCCGCGAAGAGTGGCTGTTGGCGCGCAAGCGCCGGGACATCACGCTCACCGACATGGCGATCATCCAGCGCGAGTGCAAGCTCTGCGCGCACGTCGGCGGGCGCGGCGACCGGCGGCGCCCCGTCAAGTACGCCGAGAACAAGCTCGCGGACGTCGAGATCCAGGGGCACACGGCCAACATGGGCGAGGCGATGAACTTCGACGTGGCGACCGGACGCTACTTCACGCCTTCCGAGTACGAGCACGCGGCGGCGGTCGCCGTGATCGGGTGGGACGTACAGGACCAGCTCTTCCCCCACATGGATCCCATCGGCCGCGTGATGAAGATCGATGGCTTCCCGGTGAAGATCATCGGGACTCTCGCCAAGCAGGGCAACGTGATGGGCCAGAGCCAGGACAGCGTCGTGTACCTGCCGCTCACTCTCTTCAAGAAGCACATCGCGCCGTCGGAGGACATCGGGGTCTTCATCAAGCCGATCGGCGGGGTCGCGATGGTCGGCCAGACGACCGACGAGGTCCGTTCGATCCTGCGCTCCCTCCGGAAGACGAAGTTCGACAAGGACGACCCGTTCGGCCTCGTCACCGCCGAGATGCTCCAGGACCTCTGGAAGAACATCTCGGCCGGCGCCTTCCTGCTGATGATCCTGATCTCCGGGATCTCGCTGGTCGTCGGCGCGATCGTGATCGCGAACATCATGTTCGTGTCGGTCGTCGAGCGCACGAAGGAGATCGGCGTGCGGCGGGCGCTCGGTGCGCGGCGGCGCGACATCCGCCTCCAGTTCCTGCTCGAGGCGGCCCTTCTTTCCGCGGTCGGCGGGGTCATCGGCGTGGCGCTCGGCTCGTTGATCGCGATGGCGGTCAAGCAGGTCTTCCCGGCGCAGGTCAAGCTCTCGTTCATCATCATCGGCATCGGCGTGGCGACGGTGACGGGTCTCATCGCCGGGTGGATTCCCTCGAACCAGGCGAGCAAGCTCGCGCCCGTCGAGGCGTTGCGATACGAGTGACCTCCGAGCTCCGATAGCGCGATGTCTTCGATCTTTCGATACCTCCGGCGTGGTTTCGGCGAGAACGTCCGCTTCGCGCTGCTCGCGGTCCGCACCCACAAGCTCCGCGCGATCCTGACGGTCCTGGGGATCGTCGTCGGCGTCGCGACGGTGATCGCGATGGTCTCGATCGTCACCGGCTTCAACAACAACATGGTCCGCAACTTCCAGAGCTTCGGAGCGACGCTCGTCCAGTTCCAGAAGTACGAGGCGCGGTTCGGGCCCGGGCATCGCGACGAGTCGGAGCGGCGTCGAAAGGACCTGACCTACGAGGACGCCGTCGCGCTCAAAGAGTCGATCCCGGAAATGCGCGCGGTCTCGCCGGAGCGCTACCTGTGGAACGCGGACGTCAGCGTGAAGTACCGCGACAACGAGACGACGACTCCGGTGGTTGCCGGCGTGGCCCCCGATTACTCGCTTGCCAACAACCACTTCGTCGGCTATGGCCGCTTCATTACGGAGAGCGACTTCCTGCACACCGCGAACGTCGCGGTCATCGGCGAGGACGTGCGGAACATCCTCTTTCCGCGCGAGGACCCGCTCGAGAAGGTCGTCAACTTCAACGGCGAAGAGTTCATGATCATCGGGGTGCTCGAGAAGAAGGGCAACGCCTTCGGCGGCTCGAACGACAACTTCTTTCTCATCCCGTTCTCCACCTTCGACCGCAAGTTCCCGCAGATCAAGAACAGCGGAGGGGACACGATCCACATCGCGACCGTTCCGTACACTCCCGACCAGGTGCCGCTCATCATCGAGAAGGGGACAGCGCTGCTCCGGGCCCGGCGGCACGTGCCGTTCAACAAGCCGAACGATTTCGCGATCTTCACGCCGGACAAGCTGATCGAGAGTTTTCAGGGCATCACGCGCGGAATCACCCTCGCAATGGTGTTCATCGCCATGATCTCGCTCCTCATCGGCGGGGTCGGCGTCATGAACATCATGCTGGTGTCGGTGACCGAGCGGACGCGCGAGATCGGGGTCCGCAAAGCGGTGGGGGCCTTTCGCCGCGACATCGTCATGCAGTTCCTGACGGAGGCGACGACGCTGTCGGTCCTCGGGGGAGCGATCGGCGTCATCGTCGGCATCGCCGTGCCCGCCGGGATCAAGCGCGCGTTCGCGGCGCTGCCGGCGGAGACGCCCGCGTGGGCGGTCCTGGTCGGTCTCGCCGTCTCGATGTCCGTGGGAATCTTCTTCGGGCTCTATCCCGCCGTCAAAGCCTCCCGACTCGATCCGATCGAAGCGTTGCGCTACGAGTAGTCCGGTTCGAAACTCGAGACTGACGTAGCGCTCGTGTCGGGACTTTTCGGGTTCCTCCGTCGCGGCTTCGGCGAGAACGTGCGGTTCGCGCTCCTCGCCGTGCGAACCCACAAGCTTCGCGCGACCTTGACGGTCCTCGGGATCGTCGTCGGAGTGGCCACGGTCATCGCGATGGTGTCGATCGTGACCGGCTTCAACAACAACATGGTGCGGAACTTCCAGAGTTTCGGGGCGTCTCTCGTCCTGTTCCAGAAGTACGAGCCCCGGTTCGGCCCCGGAGGCCCGAGGCCGGAAGGGGAGCTTCGCCGCAAGGATCTGACGCTCGAGGACGCCGCGGCCCTGCGCGAAATCCCGGAGATGCGAGCGGTTTCGCCGCAACGCTACCTGTGGAACAACTCCGACTACCACCTGAAGCACCGGGATGCAGAGGCGCAGTCTCCGCGGGTCTTCGGCGTGATGGAGGAGTATCCGACGGCGACGAACCGTGTCGTCGGTTCCGGACGGTTCTTTACCCCGACGGAGATCGACCACGCCGCCGACGTCATGGTGATTGGCGACGAGATCCGCGACAAGCTCTTCCCGCGGGAGGACCCCATCGGCAAGCGCGTCCTCCTCGGCCACGACGCTTACACGGTCGTCGGCGTGTTCGAAAAGAAGGGGAAGATGTTCGGGGAGTCGCAGGACAACTTCGTCGTCGTCCCGATCACGACATTCGACCGCCGGTTCCCCTGGATCAAGGTCGGCGGGGGCGAGGGAGACGCGCTTCGCATCGCCACGGTCCCGTACACGCCCGAGCAGGTGCCCATCATCATCGAGAAGGCGCGCGCGGTTCTTCGCGTCCGCCGGCACGTGCGCTTCGACAAACCGGACGACTTCGGAATCGTCACGCCCGACAAGATGATCGAGAGCTTCCAGGGAATCACGCGCGGGATCACGCTGGCGATGGTGTTCATCGCGTTCGTGTCGCTCCTGATCGGCGGCGTCGGCGTGATGAACATCATGCTCGTCTCGGTCACGGAGAGGACGCGCGAGATCGGCGTCCGCAAGGCGGTCGGGGCCTTCCGCCGCGACATCGTGCTGCAGTTCCTGACCGAAGCCACGACGCTTTCGCTCCTGGGCGGCGCGATCGGGGTCGTCGTCGGGGTCGCGATCCCCGCGGGCGTCAAGAAGGCGTTTGATGCGCTCCCCGCCGAGACGCCGCTGTGGGCGGTCGTCGTCGGGCTCGTCGTCTCGATGTCGGTGGGGATCTTCTTCGGGCTCTATCCCGCGGTCAAAGCGTCGCGGCTCGACCCGATCGAGGCCCTGAGGTACGAGTAGCTAGCGACCCCAGGTCGTCGCGATATGCGGCGGTTTCACGAGCGTCTGCATCACGACGCAGTACTGCTCGGTCTTCTCCCGGAGCGCCTTCAACTGTTCGGCCGTCGCGACCGGCGCCGCGACGTCGAAGCGCACCCGGATGGACTCGAACCCCACGGGCACGTCGCGCGATACGCCGAGAGTGCCGGCCAGGTCGAGGTCACCCTCGACCCGTACTTTGATCCGCTCGGTCGGAATTCCCATGGCCGTCGCGACCATCTGGCAGGTGATCTGAGCGCACGCGGCGAGCGCGCCCAGCAGGAGATCCCCCGAACACGCCGCGGTTCCGGCGCCTCCGACTCCGGAGTGAGCCTGCGCCTCGTAGACCGCACGGCCGATGTCCACCGAGCACGCGATCGGTGTTCCCTTCGGATTGCCCTCGGCCGCGAGCGTGATCCGCGAGCTCGCGGGCTCCGCCCGATAGCGGTCCTTCAAGGGCTTCTGAATCGATCGCAGGTCCATAGGAATCCTCCGCGTTCGAGTCTGACATAGCATTTTTGCCTCATGGCTCTCACACCCGGCAGCCGGCTCGGCCCGCACGAGATCCTCGCGCCGCTCGGACGGGGCGGAATGGGGGAGGTCTATCGCGCGCGCCACACCCGGCTGGGGCGCGAGGTGGCGATCAAGGTGCTGCCCGCGGAGGTCGCGGGCGACCCCGAGCGGCTGCAGCGCCTGGAGCACGAGGCGCGCGCTGCGTCGGCCCTGAACCACCCGAACATCGTCACGATCTACGAGATCGGGGAGGCGGGCTCGACCTTCTACATCTCGATGGAACTCGTCGAGGGCTCCAGCCTGAGGGAGCTGCTCGCGACAGGGCCGCTTCCGTTGCGGCGCCTCCTCTCGATCTCGGCGCAGATCGCCGACGGCCTGGCGAAGGCGCACGGGGCCGGGATCGTCCATCGGGACCTGAAGCCCGAGAACCTGATGGTCTCGAACGACGGCTTCGCGAAGATCCTCGACTTCGGGCTCGCCAAGGTCGTCCCGGTCCGAGAGTCGGGCTCTGAGTCGTCGACCTTCTCGGGGGAGGGCACCGAAGTCGGCGGCGTCACCGGGACCGTCGGCTACATGTCGCCCGAACAGGCGTCGGGCCGGCCGGTCGATTTCCGATCGGATCAGTTTTCCCTGGGCGCCGTTCTCTACGAGCTCGCGACCGGGACGCGGGCCTTCCGCCGCGAATCCCCGGTGCAGACGCTGGCCGCGATCCTCGTGGAGAGTCCGGAGCCGATCGCCGAGCGCAACGCCGGGCTGCCGGCGCCCTTCTGCTGGGTCGTCGAGCGCTGTCTGTCGAAGGAACCCGACGAGCGCTACGCCTCGACGCGGGATCTCGCCCGGGACCTCGCGGCGATCCGGGAGCACCTGCTCGACGCTCCGGTCGAGACCCGCGGCACGCGGCCGGCGAACCTGCCGGTTCCGCGAACCCGCTTCGTCGGCCGGGAGAGGGAGCGGGCCGCGTTGAAGGAGCTGCTCGAGCGGCCCGACGTCCGCATCGTCAGCCTGACGGGCTTCGGCGGCATCGGGAAGACGCGCCTCGCGCTGCAGGTCGCCGACGAGCTGTCGGGGCGCTTCCCGGGCGGCGTGTCGTTCGTGCCGCTCGAATCCGCGCGCAGCGCCGACCAGATGGTCGCCGAGATCTGCCGCGCGATCGGGGTGCGGGAGACCGGCGGCCAGACTCTCGACGAGGCGCTCAAGGAGCACCTCGCCTCGGCCGGGCGCAAGCCCACGCTCCTCGTCCTCGACAACTTCGAGCAGCTCCTCGCGGCGGCCCCGACCGTCGCCGACCTGGTCGCGGCCGGACCGGGCGTGAAGGTCGTCGTGACCAGCCGGTCGCCGCTTCACGTCTACGGCGAGCACGAGTTCCCGGTCCCTCCCCTCGCGCTGCCCGATTCCGGAGCCCTTCCCTCGCTCGAGAAGCTCACCGAGTGCGAGGCGGTTGCGCTCTTCCTCCAGCGCGCGCAGGCGGTGAAGCCGGATTTCGCGCTCACGAAGGAGAACGCCGGAGCGGTCGTCGAGATCTGCGCCCGGCTCGACGGGTTGCCGCTCGCACTCGAGCTCGCCGCGGCGCGCGTGAAGCTCCTTCCGCCCTCGGCCATGCAGTCGCGGCTCGAGAAGAGACTGCAGCTCCTGACCGGCGGCGCCCGCGATCTGCCGGCGAGGCAGCAGACGCTCCGTGGCGCCATCGAGTGGAGCTACGAGCTCCTGAACGAAGAGGAACAGAAGCTCTTCCGCCGGCTCGCGGTGTTCGTGGGCGGCGGCACCCTGGAGGCCGTGGAAGCCGTCTGCAACGCCCCGGGCGACCTCGTCACCGACCCGCTCGACGCGATGGCGGCGATGGTCGATCGGAGTCTCGTCCGACCGGCGGATCCCGAAGGGGGAGAGCCGCGATTCGTGATGCTCGACACGCTGCGCGAATACGCGCTCGAACGCCTCGCCGCGTCGGCGGACGAGGCGATCACGCGCCGCGCGCACGCGGCCTACTGCCTCGTCCTCGCCGAGGAAGTCGGCTCGGCCGACTCGGGCGTCGACTCCTCCACGTGGCTCGACCGGTGCGACCAGGAGCACGCGAACTTCCTCGCCGCGCTCGACTGGCTCACGCGGACGAACGAGGCGCAGTGGGCGCTGCGGCTGGGCGCAGCGCTCTTCCAGTTCTGGGAGCGTCGCGAGTTCATCGCCGAGGGGAGGGAGTGGCTGGAGAAGATCCTCGCGCTTCCGGGGGCCGCTCCCCGAGACACGGTGCGCGCCCGGGCGCTCTTCGCGGCCGGCGTGCTCGCCGGGATCCAGAAGGACTACCCCCGGGCCGGCGCGCACCTCGAGGAGAGCCTGGCGATCAATCAGGAAACCAACGACAGGTGGGCCGCGGCAGTCTCGCTGAACGCGCTCGCGGTCCACGCGCTCGACCGCCGGGACGTCGCGGCGGCTCGCACACTCTCCGAGCGGAATCTCGAGGTCTGGCGGGAGCTGGGCGACCGGGCCGCGGTCGCGCGCTCGCTTTCGAACCTCGCGAGCGTGGTGAAGGAACAGGGGGACCACGCGAGGGCGCGCTCCCTCTATGACGAAGCACTCCAGATCTTCCGCGAGATCGGCGACGCGACGGCGGCCGCGCGGGTGCTCAACAAGAAGGGGGACGTCGCGCGAGAGCAGGGAAATCCGGAGGAGGCGCAAAGGCTCTACGAGGAGAGCCTGGCCACTTTTCGCGCCTTCGGGGACCGGTGGGGCACCGCGCTCGCTCTCGCCGACCTCGGAAACCTCGCGCGTGAACGAGCGGATCTCGCCGCGGCTCTTCCGCTCTACCGCGAGAGCCTCCAGATCTTCCAGGGCCTCGACTACAAGCGGGGCGTGGCGCAGATACTCGAGAGCTTCGCGGGAGCGGCCGCCGACCGTGGAGAGGCGAAAAAGGCGCTCTCGCTTGCCGGATCGGCGGCGGCGCTGCGCCATTCCCTCGGGACTCCGCTCGGACCCTCCGAACAGGCGAAGCTCGAGGGCTCTCTCGAGCCGGCGCGGAAGAAGCTCGGGTCGGAGGGCGCGGCCGCGTGGATGGAGGGCTGGACGACGCCCCTCGAGAGCGCGGTCGAGGCTCTCCTCGTCGCGGAGAACTGACCGCCGCTCCTAGACGGCCGTCATCGGATCGACGAGTCTCCGCACGGCCGAAATGCGATTTGCCGGGAACTGACCCCGGCGGGCGTGCTCGCGGATGAGGTTCTCGTCGGGCGCGATGTACACGCAGTACATCTTGTCGCCCGTGACGTAGCTGTGCAGCCACTGGATCTCGGGGCCGAGGGACGTCAGAACTTCGTTCGACTTGCGCGCGATCGCCTTCACCTCTTCGTCGGACAGGTTCCCGAGGCCCGGGATCTCTCTCTCGATGACGAACTTCGGCATGTCGCCTCCCACGCGGATGCTAGCGAAGTCGGGGCGGAAAAAGCGACTCGATAGAATCACCGCAGCCTCCGATGAGTTTCAACCTGGCGAGCCTGGTGTTGGCGGTCGCGCTCGCGGCGCCGCCCGAGACGGCCCCGCCTTTCGCGGTCGGGACGGCGTCCGCCGCGCGGGGACAGAAGGCATTCGGCGTCATCGAGGTGCCGGTGCTGA
>Ga0209974_10000057_pt1 | contig 29199 bp, 32 predicted proteins | sample InoplaM3SPM_FD_187592 | JGI IMG/M metagenome (GOLD analysis project Ga0209974, IMG submission 187592) | Arabidopsis thaliana rhizosphere microbial communities from the Joint Genome Institute, USA, that affect carbon cycling - Inoculated... | ecosystem: Host-associated > Plants > Roots >...
CGCGGTGTGTGGCGTCATCTCGTACACGTCCCACGGCGGCGGCCCGGCACTCGGTGCGCTGTACTCGGCGGTGAGGGCGCCGTCCTTGACCGATGCCGGCCAGCCTCCCTCGCGCGCACGTTGGGCGACGCGTTCGAGGGTCGCCTCATCGGTCACCCTTGCAGCCGTGCCTTCGACGACCAGGTCGAGGCCCGCGAGCGCGACCGCGATCGCGCACTTCGGGTTCCTGGCCAGGTTCCGGCTCTTTCGCGTCCGCACACCGCTCGTGAAGTAGAACCGGTCATCGGCCCACCAGGCGCCGACGCCGGTGGTGTGCGGCTGCCCGTCAGGGTCTGTGGTGCTCAGCCACCAGGTCTGCGGGGCATCCGCGGTATCGCTGGCGCCCGTCGCAGCCAGCTGGTCGAGGGCTCGCGACCAGGGAATCGGGTCATGGCCGTAGATGTCCAGGTTCTTCTGCTTCACCTACTGCACCGTGATGGTCATGTTCATGTTCGGGTGCAGCGTGCAGGTGACCTGGTACGTGCCCGCCTCGGTGAAGGTGTAGCTGTCCGACGCTCCGGCAGCGAGCTGCAGGTCGAAGAGCGCGTCAGGCGCCTCCACCCCATCGGATCCCTGCGTTGCGGTGTGGGCGTAGCCGTCTGCGTTCATCCACGTCACGGTCGTGCCCACCTCAACGGTCAGGTCCGGACCAAATTCCGAATTGAGGATGTTCACCATCGCGACTTCGCCGCTGGCACCCGCACTGGCCGCCGCGCTCGGGGAGGCCTCGGCCGATGCGCTTTCAGCCGTACTGGCCTCCGGGCTCGACGACGCGGCGGATTCGCCGCTGGCGACGACGCTGGGCGAAGGGCTGGGCTGGGCCGCCTCGTACTGGCCGGTGATCACGGCCCAGACCAGGGCGGCTACGAGCACGCCGACGATGGCGGAGCCGAACAGGAAGATCCTCAGCAGCATCAGTCGCGGTCCCTCGTCCCAAATTCCGTCACCGGCGGAGCCTACACCGACGCCTCGGCATCGGCCCGGATGCGGCGTCGTCCGACCATCAGCAGGACCACCGTCCCGGCGATCAGGTAGCCGCTCCCCTGCACGATCAGCAGCAGCACCACCGGAATGAATTCGCCCAGGATGCCCGCACTGACGGCTCCGATCAGGGCCCCCACGCCCGCCACCGCCCCGATGGCTCCCACCACCCGTCCACGGTGCCGGTCCTCGGTCTGTGATTGCTGGAGCGTGGTCTGCGCTGCGCCCATGGCCGCGCCGGGTACCCCGACGATCACCAGCATGATCAGCGCTGGCGCGATGTGCGGATAGACGATCGGGTAGGTGAACAGGACCAGGTCGATCGCGCCGAAGAGGAGGGCGCTCCCGATGAGCAGCGGCAACGGCCGCAGCCGAGCCCCCATGCGAGCAACCACCAGGGCTCCGGCAACTCCACCGATCGCCTGTGTCGAGACGACCCAACCGAAGCCGGAGGCATCAGAGTGCAACGCGTCGAACACCCACGGCACGAAGAGCGTCCCGGTCAGGCCCTCGCCCACCGCGGTGATGGCGAAGAAGACGAGCAGTGCTCGCAGGACCGGCTGGTGCCACACCAGACCCAGCCCCTCGCGCCATTCGTTCACGAGGCGGCGCCACGCCGAGAGCGCGGCGTGCTCCAGCGAATCGCCGGGGTGTGGCTCCGGCGGCCGCGTTCGAATCAGCGCCAAGAGGCCAGCCGACGCGAGGAACGAGGCCGAGTCCACCGCCGCCACGGCACTCAGACCTCCAGCAGCCACGATCACGCCACCCACCGCCGGACCGATCAGACGGGCCAGGTGGCGGCCCACCCCGGAAAGCGCATTGGCCGTCAGCAGCTCCTCCTTTCCGCCGGTGAGGAGGGTCGGCATCAGCGCAACCTGGGCAGGGTTGAAGAGCTGCGAGACGCTGCTTTCGAGCACCAGCACCGCGTAGATGAGCCACAGGCCGACCTGCGGGACGAGGAGGAGCAGGAGGATGCTGAGTGACTGGACGAGGTTGACGGCGATCATCAGGCGCCGCCGATCCCAGCGGTCCACGTACACGCCCGCCACCGAGCCGAGGAGGATGTTCGGGAGCAGGAAGGCAAGCAACATGCCGGCGGTGGCGATGGTCGAGCCCGTCAGCCGATAGATCTCGGTTGGCAGGCCGACGAACAGCACGAAGTCGCCGAGCATCGAGATGAGGCCACCGAACCACAGCAGCGCGTAGTCCCGCTGGCGAAGGACCTGCAGCATCAGCCGTTCAGCTGAACGGCTTCACGATCATGTCGAAGATGAACGCCAGGATGATGACCCGATCGAACCAGTCGACCCACTCCATCCGCGGGTCGCGAAGAACCGCGCGCAACTCGGTTGAAGGTGCATCGTCGGGGCTCTCGGCCGCGAGCCTCGTGACGGACTTGTACCACGGGTCGGTGAACACGATGCCCACCACCGTGGCAAGGACGAAGAGCGCATAGGCAATCAGCAGGAATGGGGCGAACGGGTTGAACCCGTTCGTGAAGATGGCCACGACGCCGAGCGCCGCCCCAAGGGTGAAGAGGGGCGGGATGGCTTTGAGGAACGGCTGCGCCCGTATGAAGCTGCGCCGGATGGCCGGCACGTCCTCCGCCTTCCCGATGCTGCGCAGCAGCGTCGGCACGCCGATGGACATGGCGACGGCGGCGAACATGGTCGCGACGTGGAAGAAGACGAAGACACGCACCCTCGGAACCTCCCTGTGGCTTGTCGGCGGTGATTCTGGCGGATCGGCAGACGCGGGTGCCCTATCCCGGGGGCCACCCCATGGAGCGACCGCCCATCAGGTGGAAGTGGAGATGGAAGACGCTCTGCCCTGACTCCGCTCCGACGTTGGTGAGGATTCGGTAGCCGCGCAGTCCCGCGTCCTCCGCAACCTGTCGCAACGCGCTGAACAGCGCGGCCAGCAGGTCACCGTCCGCATCGGTCAGGTCCGCGACCGAGTCGAGGTGCCGGCGTGGAATGGCGAGCACATGCGTCGGTGCATTGGGGCTGATGTCGCGGAACACGATCACCGTCTCGTCCTCGAAGACCCGGTCGGACGGTATCTCGTCAGCCACGATCCGGCAGAAGAGGCAGTCGGCCTGGTAGGAGGGCTCGCGATCGGCCATGCGCGGAGCCTAGGCGAAGTCGCCGGTCCGCGACAAGATCGCCGCCGCCACCGCGACGGCCACCGTCTCGGAACGCAGGATGCGCGGCCCCAGGCCGGCAACTGCCACTCCCGCCCATCCCGCGCCCTCGATCTCTCCGGGACTGAATCCTCCTTCCGGACCGATGAAGACGGCGGGTGGTGGCTCCATCTGGGTCAGTCGCTTCCCCTGCTGCCGCTCGAAGAGCAGGACCGATCCGGGCGCTGCTGCCTTGATGGCCTGAGCGTATGACACCGGGGCGTCGACGGGCGGCACCAGGCCCCGTTCGGACTGCTCAGCGGCCTCGCGCGCGACGGCCTGCAGCCGCTCGAGCTTCCGTGGCGACAGCTCGCGCACGACACATCGCTCGCTGGTGAACAACCTGAACCGGGCGATCCCGATCTCCGTGCCGTGGCGGACGATCGGCTCGAGGTGGTCTCCCTTCAGGAGCGCCTGCCAGATGGTGAGCTGATGAGTGGGCTCCCCGGTGGCCTCAACGCGCTTCAGCACGACGCACGTGCCGCCTTCCAGCCGGCACCGCACCTGCACCCCGCGGCCATCCAGCAGCACGAGCTCGTCGCCGTCGGCGAGTCGCAGCACCCGGGTCACCTGGTGGGCGATGGCCGGCGGCACGGGAAACCGCTCGCCCGTCATCGCGGCGGGCTCGACAAAGAAGCGATGCATCCGGTCCAGCCTACCGGGCGGGGCTATGGCGGAGCTGCAACGAGACCCACTCACCCTCGTCGAGGCGGCCCTCCAGGGCAAAACCGGCTCCGGTCAGCGCGGCGAGGACCTCGTCGGCCCGGGTGTCGATGATTCCGCTGGCGAGCAGGGTCCCACCCGGGGCGGTGTGCGCCGCGAGCGGTGCACTCAGGTCGATCAGGACGGCGGCGACGAGGTTCGCCAGCACGAGCGAGTACGGAGCTTCCGCCGGCTTCGGTGGCAATGAGCCGAGCTGCGCGGTGACGCGACCCTCGAGTCCGTTGGCCGTGGCATTGGCGAGCGTCGCCTCAACGGCGAGCGGGTCGGTGTCACAGCAGACGGCCCGCCCGGCTCCCAGCCGCAGGGCTGCCAGCGCCAGGATCCCGGAGCCGGAGCCGACGTCGAGCACGACGGGGGGCATCGGCGAGATCGATTGGAGGAGGGTCAGGCAGCCGCGCGTCGTCGGGTGCAGGCCGGTCCCGAAGGCCATGCCGGGATCCAGGTGCAGGGCCACCTCGTCGGGACCGATCGGTTCATCCAGCCAGGAAGGCACGATCACCACCCGGCCGATCCGCTGCGGGACGTAGCCGGCCTTCCAGGCATCGGTCCAGTCCGCGTCGTCGACCGAGCGGACCTGCAGCTCGCCGACAGGGCGCAGCCCGAAGGCCTGGAGGTGCCACAGCGCCCGCTCGGTGGCCTCGACCGCGGCGGCGGCGGCCTCGTCCTCAAGGATGTGCGCCGTGATCTCGTATGGCGCGGTCGGGTCCTCGCGAGCCGACAGCTCGTCGGCGGGATCGCGGATCAGGCGGGTCGGTCGAACCGCCGAGCCCTCCCCGACCCGCCCGAGGATCTCGCTGACCGCCTCGATCGCCTCGTTGTCGCAGGTGACCGTCAGCTCCAGCCAGCGCACGCAGGAGGCCTAGCTGAAGAGGTCGCGAAGCCGATCGACCAGCCCGGGGCCGCCCTTGGGCAGGACCGGCGCCGTCCCGATCTCGCCGAGCTCGCGCAGCAGCTCGCGCTCCCGCTTCGAGAGCTTGGGCGGCACCACCACGGTCACGATGACGTGGAGATCGCCGCGTCCCACGCCGCGCAGGCGAGGGACGCCGCGGCCGCGGAGGCGCAGCTCGGTGCCGCTCTGCGTGCCGGCCGGAATCTCCATGGGCTCCATGCCTTCGACGGTCGGAATCTCGAGGGTGGCCCCGAGGGCTGCCTGGGGGAAGGTGACCGGCAGCTCGTAGAAGAGCTCCGTGCCCCGCCGCAGGAGCGTCGGGTGCTCGCGCACCGTGACCGCCACGTACAGGTCGCCGGGAGGGCCACCGCGCGGCCCGTCCTCGCCCTGCCCCTCGATGGCGATCCGCTGTCCCGAGTCGATGCCGGCCGGGACCTCGACCTGCAGGGTGCGCTGCTCGCGAACCCGGCCATCGCCGCGACACGTGGCGCAGGGCTTGGTGATGACGCTCCCCTCTCCGTTGCACCGCGGGCAGGCGCTGATGTTCACCATCTGCCCCAGGATCGTCTGGCTGACCCGTCGCTTCTCGCCGGTGCCGTTGCATTCCGGGCACTTGTCCGGCTGGCTGCCGGGCTCGGCGCCGGTGCCTTCGCAGACCGAGCAGCGGAGGAGGGTCGGGAAGGTGATCTCCCGCGTGACACCGGAGACCGCCTCGGCGAAGTCGATGGTCAGGTCGTAGCGGAGGTCGGCACCCGCCACCACCCGCCGGCGACCACGGGTGCCGGCCGGCGACCCGCCGAAGAACGCGTCGAAGATGTCGCCGAACGGCCCGAACCCGCCGCCGAAGCCCTCGAAGCCACCGGCGCTGGCGCCATCCACCCCGCTGTGGCCGAACATGTCGTACGCCGTTCGACGCTGCCGGTCCGACAGGACCCGGTACGCCTCGTTCAGCTCCTTGAAGCGCGCCTCGGCGCCATCGGACCCGTCGATGTCCGGATGGTGGCGCTGGGCGGCGCGACGATACGAGCGCTTGATCTCCTCGTCGGAGGCGTCGCGCTCGACGCCCAGCACCTCGTAGTAGTCGCGCTTGGTCGCCATAGGGCGCGGATTATAGCGATTGGCACTCCGCTATCCAGAGTGCCAACCGAGCCGGGGTCAGTTCGGGCGGATCACCACCGTCCCGGCGATCTTGTCGTGCCAGCCCTGCTTGCGCGAGTCGAAGGCCGCCCAGATGAGGCCGATGAGCAAGGGAATGGCCGCAATGATGAAGCCCACGTACCGCAGCAGGCCCCGAAAGAAGTCGATGTTCTTGCCATCGGCGACCCCGACGACCTTCATGTTGAACGGCATCATCCCGATCGTCTGCCCACGCCACGACCACATGCCGGCGAGGTAGACGAGCCCGATCAAGGTGCCGACGGGATTGACGTCGGCGTTGACCTGGAAATTCGTCGCTGTGGCATTGAAGTTCTGTCCCCAGAACGGGGCAAATGGCGCAGTGACGATGGCGAGCAGGATCCCGTCGATGAGGAATGCCAGAAATCGGACCCAGAAGCCGGCGTAGTGCCAGCCCGGCATCGGTCCCGGGCGGTTGCTGGGCGGTGGCGGCGGCGGTGCCGCCCAGTTGGACTCCGGCGCGGCAGGCGCCGGAGCCGGTGGTGCGGGTGGCGGGGCGGACTGATCGGTCATTGGGATCCCTCCTGATCGAGTGGATGGGTGATGTGCGCCATCACCTGGTTGCGATAGCCAAAGTAGACAAGGGCTCCCCCGACGACGAAGAAGGTCGCGACGCCCACCAGTGCCGTCGGTGCCATAGCCTGGGTCAGCAGCACGGCGACGATCGCAGCCAACGCGGCCGCGAGCGTCGCGTCCACGAACGCGATGGTGGATGGAGTCGTCACGAACCCATGGAAGTTGCCGGCCTGCAGCGCCCCGGGAACGCCCGGCTGTGACCCGAAGGTCTGGAAGATGGATTCCGGCGCTTCCGAGGTGCCGGTCACGAAATAGCGCTCGAGGCTGGGATCGGTCTCGAGGTAGGCCGCCCGAAGGCGATTCATGCCCTTGACCCACACGTAGTCCTCGTTGTTGATCTCGAGCAGCCGCACGAACGTCGCCAGACCCACGAACAGGACGACGGGCAGGATCGTCAGCGCAAACAGGACGAAGCCCTCGCCGAACGACGTCGCTTGAGCCACCAGCGCGAGGGCCACGATGGCGCCCGACAGGAGCGAGAGGAACATGCTGGCCCGCGCAAAGGCCTCGTTCCAGGAGAGCGAGCGGGTCGCCAACAGGCTCCAGTGCTCGGTGGCCAGGATTTGTACCCGGAGTGCCCGCGCCGCATTTTCATCGGTCGCGGCGGCCTGGGGAGGACCCGACGGCTGATGCTCCATGGCCATGCCGGCATTGTAGGAGGGGCACACACCGAGCCGCTGCTAGCATCGCGCCCGATGCCCGCACCGCTCCCCGACCTCCGCATCCCGGCCGACCAGGCACGGCGCTTCCTTGTCCGCCGCCAGCTGCTCGACCCACCCAGGTCCCTCCCGGCCAGGGCCGCCAGCGTGCTGCGGGTGGTGGATCGGCTGGGCAGCCTCCAGTTCGACCCGCTGGAAGTGCCCGGCACCAGGAACCACGATCTCGTGCTCCACAACCGGGTTGCCGGCTACCGCCGCGAGTGGTGCGAGCGCTGGCTGTACGGCAAGGATCGGCGCCTGATCGAGCTCTACAACAAGAGCCTCAACATCCTGCCGGCCGCGGAGCTTCCCTACTACCGCCTGGCCTGGAGCAGGGGCGCGAACAACTACAGGGAGTTCCTGGCGCAGCACCAGGGGCTGGCCGACCGCATCCGGGAGCACATCCGTGAGAGCGGTCCGGTCTCGACGGCCTCATTTCGCGATGTGACGGATCGCATCCAGTGGTGGTGGGACAACGACGCCTCCACCAGCACCACCGCGGCCCGTGCCGTGATGGAGGCGCTCTTCGTGATGGGACAGCTGGGCATCTCGCGTCGCGAGGGAAATCGGCGGTTCTATGACCTGATCGAGCGGCTGGTCCCCGCCAGGCTGCTCGACACGCACGCCAGCGAGGCCGATCAGCTGCGGCATCGGCTCCTCAGTCGCCACCGCGGCGTGGGGCTGATGGGCGTTGGCGGGGCGGGCGAGCTCGTCATGGGGACCGGATACGCCGCCGACCGTACCCGAACCACGGCCGCCCTGGTCAAGGACGGAGCCCTCATCCCGGCCGCGGTAGAGGGATTCCGCGAGGTGCGTCACGTCCTCGGCGACGAGCTGCCGATGCTGGAGGCCGCCGCGAGACCGAGCCGACGGAGGCCATCGGTCTCGTTCGTGGCGCCCCTCGATCCGCTGATGTGGGATCGCCGCCTGGTCAAGGGGCTGTTCGGCTTCGACTACATCTGGGAGGTCTACGTCCCCGCCCCCAAGCGCCGCCACGGTTACTACGTGCTGCCGCTCCTGTTCGGGGATCGGCTGGTCGGGCGGATCGAGCCACGACTCGAACGCACGTCACGCACGCTGCGGATTGCCGGGATCTGGTTCGAGGATGGCTTCAGGCCGATGGAGGAGCCGCACTTCGTCCCAGCCCTGGCCGATGCGCTCGAGGCGTACCGGATCTTCGTCGGCGCCCATTCCGTCACCTGGCCGCCGACGCGACCAGGGCGTGACCTGGCAGCCGCCCTCCGGCGCATCGGCTGATGGCCGTCGAGCGCCTCACCAATCGGCAGCTGAACCGCGCGACGCTCGCGCGACAGCTCCTCCTCGAACGCGTCGCGATGACGCCCTACGACGCAGTCCGGCACCTCGTCGGGCTCCAGGCCCAGACGCCCCAAACCTGGTACGTGACCCTCTGGTCCCGCCTGGCGGACTTCGACCCGGTCGCCACGGGGCGGCTGATCGAGGAGCGACGCCTGGTACGGATCCCCGTCATGCGCTCGACGATCCACCTCGTCACCGACGACGACGCCCTGGTCCTGCGGTCCTTCACGCAGCCGACGATCGATCGCAGCCTGCGCGGCGTCTGGGCGCGACGGCTGGAGGGGATCGACCTCGCCACCCTTTCCGAGGTCGTGCGAGCCTTCGTCGGCGAGGCGCCACGCACGCCGGCCGAGCTCCTGGCGCACCTCGACGCGCGGTGGCCGGGACGCGATCGGCAGACCATGACGAACGCCGTGCGGGCGCTGGTGCCGCTCGTGCAGGTCCCGCCGCGGGCCGTCTGGCGCCGCAGCGGTGCGGTGAAGTTCGCCGCGCTCGAGGCATGGATTGGCCGAGAGATGCCCGCCAGCGTCGACCCTGAGCCGATCGTGCTTCGATATCTCGCCGCGTTCGGGCCGGCGTCGGTGATGGATGCGCAGGCATGGTCGGGAGTGACGAGGCTGGGCGAGGTGTTCGAGCGCCTGCGACCGCGCCTCGTGACATTTCGGGATGACGCCGGGCGGGAGCTGTTCGACCTCCCCGACGCACCCCGCCCCGATCCCGACACGCCCGCCCCGGTCCGCTTCCTCGCCGATTTCGACAACCTCCTGCTGTCCCATGCGGACCGATCGCGCTTCATCGGCGACGTGGAGAAGAGCCTGCTCACGTACGTGGATGGCCCATTCCCGGGGATGGTCCTGCTGGACGGGACGGCAGTGGGCCAATGGCATCTCCGGCGCGACGGAGGCGCGGCGACCGCGGTCGTGCACCTGGCCCGCCCTCTCTCAGACCGCGAGGAGGCTGCGGTTCGAAGCGAAGGCGACGCGATGCTTCGCTTCAGCGTGCCCGACGCCAGCGACTACATTCTGGAGCTGGCTCCCTACCCCCGGCCCAGCGGTGGTGCTCTGCGCGCGGGACGCCGATAAGCAGGGGTAATGCTCGTGAGCCTGGGGAGACCGTTCGGCGCCGTGGCATAAGCCGGGGTTATCAAGGGGCGCCAGAGATGTGCGTCCGGCCCACGAGCATTAGCCTGGGTTATACCCGGATGGGCTTCCCGTCTTTCGGGCGGCGACCGGCCTTCTCGGCATCGGCGTAGGCAGCATCCTGCACCGCTTGCCGGTTTGCGTTGTACTCCGGGTACCGCCTGACTGCCTCGGCGACGTACGGACCCACCGCCGCGGCCTCGACCGCCTCGTCGAATGCGAAGTCCCACGACATGAGCACCGAGCTGCCGGCGCGCAGCACCTTGCGCGGGTCGTTGAGCATCACGCCGTAGAGGAAGTTGATGGAGACGTGCCGGCGCCCGGAGTTGATGGCGCAGACCCAGGTGCGAAAGTCGCCGCCCAGGCCGTACATCAGGATCTTGTACCTGATCGCCATGGCGAGCTTTGGCTCTGTGGCCCGAATGATCCGATCGAGTTGGCGGACCACCGGCTCACCTCGCGGATCCACGAGCTGGCCGATGTACTCCTCGAGGATCTGATCGCTCATCATCGGTCGACGAAGTCGACGACCAAGGGAGCGTGGTCGGACGGAATCCCCGGATAAGTGGAGGGCTTGCGCGCCTCGCGGTCTCGCTCCGCAGCCACCGCCCGCGCGGCGAGCGGCTCGGTCAGGTAGACGTGGTCGATCCGCATCCCCAGGTTCTTGTGGAAGTTCCCCGCCCGGTAGTCCCACCACGTGAAGAAGCCCGGTTCCGGGTGGAAGCGGCGGACCACGTCAACCAGGCCCCACTCGCGCATCCGGGCCACCGCCTCGCGCTCCTGCGGCGAGACATGCGTCCCACCGTGCACCGCCACCGGGTCGTAGACATCATCGTCGGCGGGAGCGACGTTGAAGTCGCCGCACACCGCCATCGGCACCGATGGGTCGCAGCCGGTGATGAGCCACTCGTTGATGCGGTCCAGCCAGACGAGCTTCTGGTCGTAGAACTCCGAGCCGACCACCCGGCCGTTGGGCACGTAGATGCTCGCCACGCGGACGCCGCCGCAGGTGGCGGCCAGGAAGCGGCCGCCGTCATCGGTCCAGCCGTCGGAGGTCGGCAGCCCGGGCTGCACGTCAGTGATCCCGACGCGCGACGCGATCGCGACCCCGTTCCATTGACCGAGCCCGTGGTGAGCGATCTCGTAACCGAGCGCGCGGAAGTCGAGCTCGGGCATCGTCTCGTCCTTGAGCTTCGTCTCCTGCATGCAGAGGATGTCCGGGCCGATCGCCTCGGTCCAGGCCAGGACACGGTCGAGGCGAGCCTTGAGGGAGTTGACGTTCCAGGTGGCGAGGCGCATCGGTCCGAGTCTAGCTAGACCCGCGGCCGTACCATGGCCTTGCCATGGCGATCAGTGAACCCACCGAGGGTCCCCTCACCTTCGAGGAGCTCCAGCTCGCGACGCGCAACCGCGGCATGCCGCTCGAGGCCCTCCGGTACGACCTGACGCCAACCGGGCTGCACTACCTGCTCATCCACTGGGACATCCCGCTGATGGACGCCGCCACATGGCGGCTCCGGCTGGGTGGACGGATCGCGAAGCCGATGGAGCTGACGCTCGACGACATTCACGCGATGCCCCGCCAGACGATGCCCGTGACGCTCGAGTGCGCCGGCAATGGCCGGGCGCGCATGACCCCACGCGCGCTGAGCCAGCCCTGGCTCTTCGAGGCGGTCAGCACCGCGGAGTGGACCGGCACGCCTCTCGCTGCGGTGCTCGAGGAGGCAGGTGTGGCTCCCGAAGCGGTCGAGATCGTCTTCACCGGCGCGGACCGCGGCATCCAGGGAGACGTCGAGCAGGACTACCAGCGCAGCCTGACCATCGCCGATGCCACCCGACTCGAGGTGCTCCTCGCCTACGAGATGAACGGCCAGCCGCTCCAGCCGCAGCATGGCTTCCCGCTGCGCCTGCTCGTGCCGGGCTGGTACGGGATGACCAGCGTGAAGTGGCTGACCGGAATCGAGGCTGTGACCGAACCATTCACCGGATATCAGCAGACGCCCGCCTACCACTACGAGGTCGAGCCGGGACAGCTGGACGACCCGGTGCAACGGATCCGGGTTCATGCGCTGATGGTTCCCCCGGGGATCCCCGACTTCTTCACTCGCAACCGGGTCGTGGACGCCGGTCGCGTGACCCTCCGTGGCCGAGCCTGGTCCGGGCAGGGCGCGGTGGAACGGGTCGAGGTCGGGGTGGATGGCGCCTGGGCCGATGCGCAGCTCGACCCACCGGCGGGCCCCTTCGCATGGCGCGGCTGGTCGTACGACTGGGACGCGAAGCCGGGCGACCACGAGCTGACCTGCCGGGCGACCGATGCGGCAGGCAACGTCCAACCAGTCGAGCAGCCCTGGAACCGGCAGGGCGTGGGCAACAACCTCGTCCAGAAGGTGATCGTCTCGGTCCGACCGTCATGACCGATGCCCCCGGCCGGGCCTGGGGCGCCCAGAGCATGACCGCGCCGCTGCGCACGGCGCTCGTTCATCGGCCTGGACCTGCCTTCGGCAGGGCGTTCGACGACCCAGCGCACGGCTTCCTGATACCGGTCGACCTGGCGACGGCCCAGTGGGAGCACGATACGTACGTGGATCTGTTGGTGGCCCTTGGGGTCGAGGTCCATGCCCTGGACGTTGAGACGGACGACCCGGACCTCGTCTACACCTTCGATCCGCTGCTCGTGACAGACCGTGGGGCCATCCCGCTCCGCCCCGGGAAGACCAACCGACGGAGTGAGCCGGCCATCGTCGAGGCGTGGACATCCGATGCCGGCATCCCGACGCTGGGGCGGATCGAGGCGCCTGGGACGGTCGAGGGCGGCGACACCTTCTGGCTGCGGCCGGACCTGCTGTGCATCGGGCGTTCGCTGCGAACGAATGACGCGGGAGCGCGCCAGCTGGCGGCTCTCGTCGGCGGTGACGTCCGCATCTTCGACCTGCCCTATTGGCGCGGCGAGGCCGAGCTCGTCCACCTCCTGTCGGTCATCTCACCCGTGACCGACGACCTCGCGGTCGTCTACTCACCGCTCCTGCCCGCCGGCCTCTGGGCTCTGCTCGAGGAGTCAGGCATCCGGACCATCGCCGTGCCGGACGAGGAATATCCGACTCTCGCCTGTAACGTGCTGGCGGTGCGGCCAGGCGTCCTGGTCATGGCCGAGGGCAATCCCATCACCCAGGTCGCGCTCGAGGCCGCGGGCTGCGAGGTCCATACCTATCCGGCCAGCGAGGTCGGGATCAACGGCTCAGGGGGTCCGACGTGCATGAGCCGACCTATACTCCGGGCCTCGTGAACGGGAGCCGGTAGGAGGGCGAGATGCTCAAGGAATTCCGCGATTTCATCCTGCGCGGCAACGTCATCGACCTCGCGGTCGGCATCGTGATCGGCGCCGCGTTCGGGGCCCTGGTGACCTCGTTCGTGACCGACATCCTCACCCCCCTGCTCGGGCTGCTCAATCTCGGCCAAATCTCGGAGCTCTCGTTCCAGGCTGGCGATGCGACCGTCACGTATGGCAAATTCCTGAACGCCCTCATCAGCTTCATCTTGATCGCCGCCGCGATCTTCTTCTTCGTGGTGAAGCCGGTGAACGCCATGACCACGCGCCTCAAGAAGCCCGATGATGGCGAGCCGCCACTCAAGACCTGCCCCTTCTGCGCAACGGACATCCCCACCTCTGCCACTCGCTGCCCGCACTGCACGAGCCAGCTCGGCTAGGGGCGCAACCCAACGCTGGCCAGTTCGGCGCGGGCCAGGCGATCGTGGCGACCCCGGGCCCAGTCGCCCAACGGGTCTGGAGTGAACTCCAATAGCGTCGAATAGTCGAGCCGCGTGACCGCTCGCATGGCGAGCGCCTCGTCGATCTTGACCTTGCCGACCTTCGAGTTCGTGCGAATGACCCGATGGGCGGCTCGCACCCTCCGGAGCCGCTCCCAACGCCAGGGCAGGTAGCGCCCCAGCCACGGACCGAGCGTTGCCAGCGCAAAGAGCAGCGCGAGCAAGGTCGCGACAATCAGGATGAACCGCTCCAGGTCCGTGCCGAACTGCGACATCGGCGTCCCGGCGCCGGCAAAGGCGTTCCGCACGATGTCGCGGGCGCCCTCACCGATGAGCGGGATCCCCGACAGCGACTCCCCAAGGTCGCGTCCACCCTGGATCATGGCCTGACCGCCCGAATGAATCGTCCGGCCAGCCTGCGCGAAGCCTGCGAGGAGCTGGAAGAGCTGCCAGGCGAGGTTCCCCCAGAAGACAACCCATGCGAGCGTGGCCACGTCCGCGACCTGCTCCTTCACCCGAGCAACCGGTGTCTCGCTCCAGATCTTGGTCATGGTGGCGGCCTCCCATGGTCTGCAGAACGGCTTGCGCCGATTCTACGGATGACCGAGACGAGCCCCGCCGTCCGCTGATTACGATGCGTGAACAGTGATCGATCCGCTTCTCCTGGCCGCCTTCTTCCTCATCGCTGCCCTCCTCTACGCGTCGGTCGGGCACGCCGGCGCGTCGGCATACCTGGCGATCATGGCTCTCTCGGGCGTCTCGCCCGACGTTGCGCGCCCCACCGCCCTGGCGTTGAACGTCGTGGTGGCGAGCCTGGTCAGCTTCCGCTTCTGGCGCGCAGGCCACATCTCATGGCGGGCGCTGGCACCGTTCCTGATCGGGTCCATCCCGCTCGCGTTCCTGGGAGGCTCCCTGCCGGTTGCCCCGGACCTCTACAAGAAGCTGGTCGGGATCGTCCTGCTGCTCGCTGCTCTCGGCATGGCCATGACCGCCCGCCGCGCCGCGCAGACAGACGTCGGCCGCGCTGAACCCCACGCCCCAACGATCCCGGCGGTCGGGATCGGCGCCACCATCGGCCTCCTGTCGGGTCTGACCGGCACCGGCGGCGGGATCTTCCTCAGCCCCGTCCTGCTGCTGGCCGGCTGGGCGCAGATGCGGGCCGCCTCGGGCATGGCCGCCGTCTTCATCCTCGGCAACTCGATCGCCGGGCTGGCCGGCAACGTTTCGCGCCTCGCATCACTTCCCAGCACGCTGCCCATCTGGGCCGCCGCCGTGGTGGTCGGCGCAGCCATCGGTTCTGAGATCGGCAGCCGACGAGGCCGAATCGTCTACCTGCGAGCCGCCCTCAGCGTCGTGCTCGTGATCGCCGGCCTGAAGCTGATCTTCCTCGGCTAGCCGCGCAAACCCACCCGCACGGAGCTCTCGCGGAGCTTCCCGATGTGCGAAAGGGCCGGGCGGCCGTCTCCCGAGCCGTCGCGAAGCCGGCGAGGGGGATGGCCGCCCGGCCCTATCCCGGGTCTGAAAAGGTCCGTCAGACCTCCTTGTACTCGCCCTCGATCGTCTCGCCTTCCTCTTCGGGCGCGGCACCGTCACTCGGTCCCCCGTCCTCCCCGCCGCCGGAGCCATCCTCGCCACCGGGCTCGGGAGTTCCTGAGGTCTCGTAGGCGGCGGTGCCGATCTTCTGCAGCACCTGGGCGAGCTGCTGCTTGGTGGAGTCCACCACGCCCGCATCGGTCCCCTTGAGGGCCTCCCGGACCGCCTCGATCCGGTCGTTGATCTCCTTGCGATCGTCGTCCGTCAGCTTGTCGCCCATGTCCTTGATCAGGCGCTCGGCCTGGTAGGTGAGGGCGTCGGCCTCGTTGCGCGACTCGATCTCGGCGCGGCGCTTGCGGTCGTCCTCGGCGTGCTCGGCGGCGTCGCGGACCATCTTGTCCACGTCCTCCTTGGCGAGCATCGACGAGGCCGTGATGGTGACCTTCTGCTCCTTGTTGGTGGCCTTGTCCTTGGCCCCGACGTTCAGGATGCCGTTGGCGTCGATGTCGAAGGTGACCTCGATCTGCGGCACGCCGCGGGGAGCCGGGGGAATGCCGTCCAGCCGGAAGGTGGCCAGCTTCTTGTTGTCCGAGGCCATCTCGCGCTCACCCTGGAGCACCACGATGTCCACCGACGGCTGGCTGTCCGACGCGGTCGAGAAGATCTGGGTGTGCGACGTCGGGATGGTCGTGTTGCGGTTGATCATCTTGGTCGCCACGCCGCCCAGGGTCTCGATCCCCAGCGAGAGCGGCGTCACGTCCAGGAGCAGGACGTCCTTCACCTCGCCGCCCAGGACACCGGCCTGGATGGCGGCGCCGACGGCGACCACCTCATCGGGGTTGACGCCCTTGTGCGGCTCCTTGCCGGCGAACATCTCCTTGACCGCCTCGATGACGGCAGGCATGCGGGTCATGCCACCGACCAGGATCACCTCGTCGATGTCGGTCGGCTTGAGCGAGGCGTCGGCGAGCGCCTGCCTCACCGGCCCCGACGTCTTGCTGACCAGGTCGGCGACCAGGTCCTCCAGCTTGGCGCGGGTGAGGGTGATGACCAGGTGCTTCGGCCCGGCGGCATCGGCGCTGATGAACGGCAGGTTGATCTCGGTGGTGGTCGTGCTCGAGAGCTCGATCTTCGCCTTCTCGGCCGCCTCCTTGAGGCGCTGGAGGGCGATCCGGTCCTTCGAGAGGTCCACGCCCTGGTCCTTCTTGAACTCCTCCGACAGCCAGTCGATGACGCGCTGGTCGAAGTCGTCGCCGCCCAGGTGGGTGTCACCGTTCGTGCTGCGCACCTCGAAGACGCCCTCGGACAGCTCCAGGATCGAGATGTCGAAGGTGCCGCCACCCAGGTCGTAGACCGCGATCTTCTCGTCCTTGGTCTTGTCCAGCCCATACGCCAGGGCCGATGCCGTCGGCTCGTTGACGATGCGCTTGACGTCCAGCCCGGCGATGCGCCCGGCGTCCTTGGTCGCCTGGCGCTGCGTGTCGTCGAAGTAGGCCGGCACGGTGATGACCGCCTCGGTCACCTTCTCGCCCAGGTAGGCCTCGGCATCGGACTTCAGCTTCTGCAGGATCATGGCGCTGATCTCCGGCGGGCTGAAGGTCTTGCCATTGGCCAGGGTCACGACCACGCCATCGGACTTGGGGTCCTTCTCAACTTGGTACGGCACCAGGTCCTTGGAGTGCATGACCTCGGGGTCCTCGTATCGGCGCCCCATGAAGCGCTTGATGCTGAAGATGGTGTTCTCGGGGTTGGTGATCGCCTGGCGCTTGGCGACCTGGCCGACCAGCCGCTCACCGCTCTTGGCGAAGGCCACGACCGATGGCGTGATGCGGCCGCCCTCAGCGTTGGTGATGACCTGCGGCTCGCCGCCCTCCATGACGGCGACCACCGAGTTGGTGGTGCCCAGGTCGATGCCGATGATCTTGCCCATGTTCTCAGTGCTCCTTCGGGTTGTTCGCGACGCGGACGAGCGATGGGCGCAGGACCCGGTCACGCAGCCGGTAGCCCCGCTGCAGCTCGCCGATCACCATGTTGTCGGGATGGTCCGCGGTCTCCTCGTGGACGACCGCCTCGTGAAGGTTTGGATCAAATTCGGTGCCAAGCGCCTCGATCTCGGTGACACCCTCGGCCTCCAGCAGGAGGCGCAGCTTTCGGTCGACGAGGCGGATGCCGTCGAGCCAGCTCTCGTTCGTGCCGGGTGGCACCGTCTCGAGGGCGCGGTCGAAGTCGTCGAGGACCGACAGAACCTTGCTGATCAGAAGCGCGTTGGCGAACTGCGACAGTCCCTCGCGCTCCTCGTCGACCCGGCGTCGATAGTTGGCGAAGTCGGCGGCAGCGCGCTGCATGCCGCGCAGGTGCTCGTCGGACTGCTCGCGGGTCTCGTCGAGGACGCGCTGCATGTCCTCCAGCTTCTCGATCAGGTCGGCGCGGGACGGTCCGCGCCCGTGGCGCGCTTCCTCCGGGGCGCCGTTGGTGGGTCGCTCAGTCATGGTTCTCCGTCGGTTGATTCGTGATCAGCTCGTTCATCAGGGTGGAGAGATAGCGGACGGTTGGAATGGCGCGCGGGTACGGCATGCGGGTCGGACCCAGCACCCCAAGCAGGCCGAGCGCGCTGTCGGTGGTCCCGTACGGGGCGAAGACGAGACTCACCTCGTGCATCGCGTCGTTGACGTTCTCGTGGCCGATGATCACCGTCACCCCGCCGCGTCGGCTGAGGACCGGGACGAGCTGCTCCAGGAAGTCGGAGCGCTGGAGGACCTCGAGGACGCCGCGCAGCTTCGTGCTGCCGGCGAACTCGGGCTGCTCGAGGACGTTGACGATGCCATCGGTGAAGACCTCCTCGACCGCCACCGAGTCGGACTCTTCGAGCATCTGGACGAGGACCTCGCCGACATGCGCGGCGAGCGGGCTGAGCTTCGCCAGCTTGCGTCGAACCTGCGGCGCCGAGAGGCCGGCAAGCTCCGCGTTCAGCGCGGCCGCGGCGGCGTCGAGCTCCGCCTGACCGGTCGCCTCCCCGGCGGTCGCCTTCTCGACGGTGCCGCGCAGGAGGCGGCGCTGGACGACGTTCCCGTCGCCAAGCACCAGCACCGCGAGGCGCGTCTGGTCGGCGAGCTCGACCAGCTGGACGTGCCCGAACCGGGCTCGTCGCGCGCGGGCCGGGGTGACGACCGCCGCGGAGCGGGTGCTGGCGGCCAGGATCGAGGCCGCGAGGCGCAGCCACTCGTTGCTCGTCAGCTGCACCTGGCTGAACTGGTGGCGGATCATCAGCTGGTCGGCGCGGTCGAGGGCGGCCTCGCGCATGAGCGACTCGACGTAGAGCCGGTAGCCGAGGTCCGACGGAACGCGTCCCGCGCTGGTGTGCGGGTGGCTCAGCAGCCCCAGCGCCTCGAGCTCGGCCATGGCGCTCCGCACGGTGGCCGAGCTGACCTTGAGGCCGTATCGCTCGACCAGCGCCTGGGAGCCCACCGGGATCGCGTTCACGACGTAGTCCTCGACGACGGCGCGCAGCACGATCCGCTGCCGCTCGGTCAGCTCGAGTTGTGACCGAGACGGAGCGCTCTTGTCGCCGCGGATCATCCGCTCGTCGGCCAAACCGACCTCCGTTTCGGGGGTGTTAGCACTCTACCGATGAGAGTGCTAATGCATGTGCCGCGAATCGTACCAACCCTGCCGGACCGATGTCAACGCGCCCGTCCGCTAGGGCGCGAAGCCGATGAGGGCCTCGTTTGCGAAGAGGCGGCCACGCGGGGTGAGCCGGATGGCCGTGTCCGTGACCTCGAGCAGGTCTGCCGCCGTGCCTTCCATGACGGCGGTGGCGAAGCGGGTGGTGAGGTCCTCTCCGAATTCGTTGGCAAACGCGATGCGGGCGTAGCCGTCCACCTGGCGGAGGCCAAGCGCCACCGCCTCGAAGGCCCGCGTCGGCTCGTCGAGCTCCTCGCTCCCGGCCGTGGGTCGCTCGCCGGCTTCGCTACGAGCGGCGTATTGGTCGAGGTCGCGTTCGTTCCAGGAGCGCGTGGCGAGGTCGAAGGAGTGCGCCCCCGCGCCGATTCCCGTGTACGGCCGTCGCTCCCAGTACGCCGAGTTGTGGCGCGACTCGAAGCCCGGCCGCGCCCATGAGGACAGTTCGTAGTGGCGGTAGCCGGCGGCCTCGAGCAGCTCCTCGGCGAGCTGGTACTGGGCGGCGGCCAGGCCATCGTCCTGGCGGGTGATCATCCGCTGCCGCCAGCGCAGGGCGCCGGGGCGTGGCGGCGCGGCCCACTCATCGGGCGCCAGGGCGAGCTGGAGCGCATACAGCGAGAGGTGCTCCGGCTCGAGCCCCACCGCGCGGCTCAACCCGTCGCCCCAGTCGGCCAGTGACTGGCCGGGGATGCCGTAGATGAGGTCGATCGAGACGTTCTCGAAGCCGGCTCTCCGAACCGCGGCATAGGCGGCGAGGCCCTCCGCAGCGGTCTGGCCGCGAGCCAGGGCGAGCAGTTCCGGATCGCGCAGGGACTGGATCCCCAGCGAGATGCGGTTGACGCCGGCGTCCCGCAGTCCCGCCCAGTCCGGCGTCTCGCGTGCGCTCGGGTTCGCCTCGAGCGAGATCTCGGTCGGTGCGTTCCCCCATCGGTCCAGGGCTGCCTGTGCCACGCGCACCACGCCATCGGCCGGAAGGAGGGAAGGCGTGCCGCCACCGAAGTAGATCGTGGCCAGCTCCCCCGGGGACTCGCGCAGCGCCAGCTCGGCCAGGAGGAGGTCGGGGTAGCGAGCGATCTCCGCGGCGCGCCCGCCGACGGTCACGAAGTCGCAGTAGGCGCAGACGAGCCGGCAGAAGGGGACGTGGACGTAAAGGTGGTGCGTTGAAAACGACACGCCCCGAGCCTACAGGCCCGGGGCGGCGTTCGCGAGATGCGACGGCGGGACTACATGATCCCGACGACGTGCCCCTCGGGATCGGCGAAGAGGGCGATGGTGGTGTCCTTGGCCACTTCGGTCAGGGGCATGAGCACCCGGCCGCCGAGCTCCTCGACGCGGTTCAGGACGCCCTGCGGGTCCTCCGAGTGGACGTAGAAGGTCACCTGGCCGGCGGACCCATCGCGGGTGGGACCGATGCCGCTGGTGAACCCAGCCTCGTCCCGGGCCATCCCATAGCCGTCGGGAAGGTCGGTGTCGAGCTTCCAGTCGAAGATGTCGGAGTAGAACTTCTGGAGGGCCGGGCCGTCCTTGCCCGTGACCTCGACGTGAATGACCTTGGCTGGTGCTGCCATGAGGGGATCTCCTTCTCTGTCGTGGTCGGCGCGGCGATTTCGCCTGTCTACCTCCACGACGCTCGGGGTGCCCTGGAATCGACACCCTCCCGGAGGCCGCAATGCTGCTCGCTTACCAATCAGGCTGGTAGAACCGGACCTTTCGGTCCGAGGCGGCCGGCAGATGCATCGCCCTACCAGCGTGATTGGTGGGCCAATGCGCAGATTGACGATGCAGCCCGGCTCGTGCGCCGTTGTACCAATCCCATTGGTAACGCGAGCCGGTGGCAGGCCTAGATGGGGCGCTGGCGAAGCCGTCCCCCGGCAAAGGCGAAGAGCGACGCGGTGACCGCGAAGTGCCCGACCATGGCCGGCACCACCGAGCCGGTCGTGACCGTCGCGAGCCCGGCGGCGTAGCCCAGGATCACGGAGCCGGCGAGGAAGTACCAGTCGCGCTCGTTCCAGAGGCGGCGGTGCGCAAGTCCGTAGAGGAGTGCCTGGACCACCAGTGCGGTCCCCACGCCACCGGGGAGGTCAGCGTAGATGAGCATCCCCAGCACGATCGAGCGGAACTGGAGCTCCTCGGCGAAGGCGTTGGCCGCGGCACCGGCAAGCCGTGAACCCAGCAGCGGCGTCGGCAGCGGCAGGATGGCGCGGTAGCGGACGAAGGCCAGCACCACTCCGTTCAAGATCGCGACCGCGCTGAACAGGAGCATCACCGGCAGCATCGAGTCGGGGTCGCCCGGCGCCAGGAAGAGCTGCGCGCGACCCTGCGGCAGGATGAAGGCGATCCCGATCGCGAACAGGACCACCAGCCCGTAGTAGGAGAGCGGGCCGACCCACGGGGCGCGGGTTCGGAAGTAGTCGGAGCGCATGATGCGGTCCGAGTCGAAGCGCAGCAGGACCAGGAAGATCGTCAGGCCCAGGGCGATCGAGAGGCGCAGCGAGTCCTGAAAGTTCACGCTACTGCCCGTCGTCCATGCGAAGGATGGCCAGGAAGGCCTCCTGCGGGATCTCGACGGAACCGATCCGCTTCATCCGCTGCTTGCCTTCTTTCTGCTTCTCGAGAAGCTTGCGCTTGCGGGTGATGTCGCCGCCGTAGCACTTGGCCAGCACGTTCTTGCGCATCGCCCGGATCGTCTCGCGGCTGATGATATGCGAGCCGATTGCCGCCTGGACCGGCACTTCGAACATCTGGCGCGGGATCAGCTCCTTCAGCTTCTCGACCAGCGACTTCCCGACGCGGAAGGCATTGGACCGATGGACGATCAGGGAGAGCGCGTCCACCGGCTCGCCGCTGACCATGATGTCGAGCTTCACCAGCTCGCCGGGCCGATAGCCCAGGTACGCGTAGTCGAGGCTGGCATAGCCAGAGGATCGGCTCTTCAGCTGGTCGTAGAAGTCGATGATCAGCTCGGCCAGCGGCATCTCGAAGTGGAGGTTGACCCGCTTGGGGTCGAGGTACTCCATGTTGATGAAGTCGCCGCGGCGAGCGGTGGCCAGCTCCATGATCGGGCCGATGTAGTCGGTGGGCGTGATGACGGTGGCCGAGACCCATGGCTCGCTGATCCCCTCCACCTCGCCGGCGGGCGGGAACTGGGCCGGGTTGTCGACGATCAGCTCATCGGCCTTGTTGGGGCGCTTGACGCGGTACTCGACCGACGGCGCCGATGCGATCAGCTCCAGCCCGAACTCGCGCTCGAGCCGCTCCTGGACGATCTCCATGTGGAGCAGGCCAAGGAAGCCGCAGCGATAGCCGAAGCCCAGCGCCACGCTCGACTCGGGCTCGTACACGAACGACGCGTCGTTCAGGTGCAGCTTCTCGAGTGCGTCGCGGAGCAGCGGATAGTCGTCGCCACGCATCGGGTAGATGCCGGCGAAGACCAGTGGCAGCGCCTGCTTGTAGCCCGGCAGTGGCTCGGTGGCGGGACGGTCGGCATCGGTCAGGGTGTCGCCAACGCGGGCGTCGGCAATGCTCTTCAAACCGGAGGCAACGTAGCCCACCTCGCCGACGGTCAGGCGACGGGTCGGCACCGGCTGCGGCCGGAAGTAGCCGAGCTCCAGGATGTCGGTCTCCACACCGGTGGCCATGAAGCGGATCCGCTCGTGGTCGTGCAGCGTGCCGTTCGCTACGCGGACGTAGGCGACCACGCCCTTGTACGGGTCGTAGTGGCTGTCAAAGACGAGCGCCTGCAGCGGCGCCGATGCCTGGCCGCTCGGAGCCGGGACACGCTTGACGATCGCCTCGAGGATCTCCGGAATCCCGATCCCCTCCTTGGCGGAGGCGAGGATCACCTCCTCGCGCGGGATGGCGAGGGTCTCCTCGAGCTCGCCGAGCACCATCTCCGGATCGGCCGAGGCGAGGTCGATCTTGTTGATGACCGGGATGATGACGAGGTGCTGTTCGAGCGCCAGGTGCATGTTGGCCAACGTCTGCGCCTCGATCCCCTGGCTTGCATCCACCACGAGGATGGCGCCCTCGCAGGCCTGGAGGGATCGGCTCACCTCGTAGGTGAAGTCCACGTGGCCGGGAGTGTCGATCAGGTTGAGAGCGTAGGTCTGCCCGTCGTGCGCCTCGTACTGGAGGCGCACCGCGCGGGCCTTGATGGTGATCCCCTTCTCGCGCTCGAGGTCCATCGAGTCGAGGACCTGGCTCGTCATCTGGCGCGGGTCGATGGTGTGGGTCGCCTCGAGGAGCCGATCCGCCAGCGTGCTCTTGCCGTGGTCGATGTGCGCCACGATGCTGAAGTTGCGGGTTCGCTCCGGGGGGATCATCGGGCCGGAGTCTAGCCGAGACCGATGCTATACTCGCCGGACTGCGGCGCCAGGCTTCGCCGGCGCCCTTTTTGTTTCACCCGCCATCGCTGAGGACTACCTGTGGCACGAAAAGCTCGAACCTGGAAGGGCGCGCGCACGCCGCAGGCCCTGAAGCGCGTCCGCCAGTCGCTCCGTCGGCGCACCATCAACCAGCGCACGCGGAGCAATGCCAAGACCCTTGTCGTGCAGGCCAGCAACATCGCGCTCGGCCGCTCCGAGGGTGATGGCGCCGCCGCCGTGACCGCCGCGATCAGCGCCTTGGACAAGGCCGCCGAGAAGGGGATCATCCACCCCAACAACGCCGCTCGCCGCAAGAGCCGGCTGATGGCCAAGGCCAACGCCGCTCACCTGCTGGACGGTGCCGCGAGCGAGGCCCCATCGGCGCCGAAGAAGAAGTCGACCGCCACCAAGACCGCGCAGCGCAAGAAGGTCGCCGCCTCGAAGGCATCGAAGGCAGCCGCCGCAAAGGCAGCCGATCGTCCGCGCACCGCCGCCGGCAAGGCGAAGGTCGCGGTGGTCCGTGCATCGCGCGAGACCGCAGCCGCCCGCAAGCGCGCGAAGGCCGGGGACTCAGAGCCCGAGGCTCCCGCCGAGTCCTAGACCCGGCGCAGCTCGGCGGCGAGGTGCCAGCTCATCGGCTGGTCCAGGGCTGACATCTCGAGGTCGTAGCGCAGGACGTCGTCCTCCAGCCACCACGTCCGCGTCACCGCGCTGACGCCAGCCGCGCTCGGCGCATCCACCACGCCGACGCTGGCGAGCGTGATGCGCGTTCCCTCGACCGAGCCGGTCGAGACCTCCACGTGGCCGGGCGCCATCGCGACCAGCAGCTCGAGCTGGCCGCCGTCCAGGCAGCGCAGGTAGCCAAGCTCGCCGTGGATCTCGCGGCCGGCCTTCTCGCCGTCGGTCTGCCAGGTGCGCTGCTCGAACGCGAGGTATGCCTTGCCGGTGTGCCAGACGCGCATCTCCTCGCGGTACGCGAAAGCGGCCATGCCCGGGTAACCGCCGCGCCCCTCCCCATGCCACTCACCGAGGAGGAAGGCGACCGGCGCGCAGAGGGGATGGAGCTCAGCCATGGATCGGCATCCTAGCGCGGTAGACTCAGCAGCCGATGAGCGAAGCCCGATCCGGCCGCGTGGTCAGCGTCAACGTCAACGAGGGCGGCGTCCCCAAGCTGCCCGTGGACGAGCAATGGGTTGGGCCGATGGGCTTGGCCGATGACCGGCACAACGAGCCGGTGCCAAGCCACGGCGGCGTTGATCAGGCGGTCTGCATCTACTCGATGGAGGCGATCGGCCGGCTCGTGGCGGAGGGGCATAACGTCTTTCCCGGAGCCTTCGGCGAGAACCTGACGCTGGAGGGGATCGAGCTCGACGCGATCGGGCCGGGAGATCAGCTGACAATCGGCGACGACGGGCTCGTCATCGAGATCACCTGGCACGCGCAGCCGTGCAAGAAGCAGGCCGATTGGTTCTCCGACGGCCGCTTCGCCCGCATCAGCGGCAAGACGAACCCGGCCGAGGCGCGCTGGTACGCGCGGGTGATCAGCGAGGGATCGGTGCGGCCCGGAGACGCTGTCCGCTAACGGTCCTGCGAGCTCCCGCGGAACGCAATGCGGATCACTGCGACAAGGGCCGCAACAACTGCGACCACGGGCACGAGGAGGATGACCAGCTCGGGAATGCCAATTCGACTCATGGACGTGATCTTCGCACCTTCCAGATGTGCTCCATCGGCCACTTGCGCGCCCATTCGCGGTCGGCATCGGTTCGGTAGGTGCTGACCGCGTCCGGCTCGGGTCGAAGCTCGATCAAGTCCTCGACGATCAGGCCGTTCGCACGGAAGAGGCGGATCCACTCGCCGTATGGCAGCTGAAACTCCACGTGCTGGGACTCCCCCACGTCCACGACGTTCAGCCCGTAGTAGTCGAGCCGCAGCTGGTCGGTGACCTGCTCCGAATCGGGCGGCCAGCAGATATCGGCGATAGGGGTATGCATGCTGAAGACGAGCAGCCCGTCGTGGCGCAGCAGGCGCGCGGTCTCCGGGACGGTGCGACGCGGATCGGCGAAGACCATCGCGCCGTGGTCGCAGAAGATCAGGTCGAAGCTCGCGTCCGGATAGGGCACCGCCTCGGCACTGGCGTGCACCAGGGGGAAGTCGAGACCGGCCGCGGCAATCAGCTCGCGGGCGTGCTCCAGCTGGCGCTCGCTGAGGTCGAGGCCGACCGGCCGCGCCCCGCGCTTCGCCAGCTCGATCGACCACTGGGCCGCCCCGCAGCCGAGCTCCAGCACGTCCTTGCCGGCCACCTCGCCCAGCGCATGGATCTCGTCCTCCGGGATCTGCCATACGCCCCAGGCCGCGCCGTGGCGCGCCAGATCGGGGCCGTGATCAGCCTGGTAGGTGTCGGACAGCTCGTTCCAGAACGCCCGGTTGCGCTTGGCGTGGTCGGTCAGACCCTCCATCAGCCGGCCAGCGCCGCGAACGCGCCACGACCGGCGTAGGAGGCGGCGGAACCCAGCTCCTCCTCGATGCGGAGGAGGCGGTTGTACTTGGCGATCCGCTCGCTGCGGCTGACGCTGCCGGTCTTGATCTGCCCGGTGCCCAGTGCGACCACCAGGTCGGCGATCGTCGTGTCCTCGGTCTCCCCGGACCGATGGCTGACGATCGCTCGCCAGCCGGCGGCCCTCGCCATCTCGACCGCGTCGCGCGTCTCGGTCAGCGTGCCGATCTGGTTCAGCTTGATGAGGATCGAGTTGGCGGCCTTCTCGGCGATGGCCCGCGCCAGCCGCTCGGTGTTCGTCACCAGCAGGTCGTCGCCCATCACCTGGATCCGGTCGCCGAGCTGCGCGGTCAGGGTCGTCCAGCCCGCCCAGTCGTCCTCTGCCAGGCCATCCTCCAGGCTGACGATCGGGTAGCGGTCCGCCCAGTCGCCCCAGAAGGCGATCAGCTCGTCGCTCGAGAAGGTGCGCTGCTCGCGGGTGAGGACGTATCGCCCCTCGCTGTAGACCTCGGTCGCCGCGGGGTCGAGCGCGATCGCGATCTGCTCCCCGGGGCGATAGCCGGCGCGCTGGATCGCCTCCAGGACGAGCCCGATGGCGGCCTCGTTCGTCCCCAGGCTCGGCGCGTAGCCACCCTCGTCGCCCACGGTCGTGGCGAAGCCCCGCTCGTGGAGGAGCTCGCCGAGCGCATGGAACGTCTCGGCTGCCCAGCGCAGCGCCTCGGCGAAGGTGGGGGCTCCCAGGGGCGCGATCATGAACTCCTGGAAGTCGGTCGAATCCACCGCGTGCTTGCCGCCGTTGAGGATGTTCACCAGCGGGACCGGCAGAACGTGAGCAGCGTCACCTCCCAGGTACCGATACAGCGGCTGGCCCTCGGACGCGGCTGCCGCGTGGGCAGCGGCCAGCGAAACGCCGAGCAGCGCGTTGGCGCCCAGGCGCCCCTTGTTCGGTGTCCCGTCGAGGACGACGAGCAGCCGGTCGAGGCCTGGCTGGTCGAGTGCGTCGAAGCCCCCAACCGCCTCGGCGATCTCGGTGTTCACGTTCGCGACGGCGTCGAGGACCCCCTTGCCGCCGTAGCGTGCCTTGTCTCCGTCCCGCAGCTCGACCGCCTCGTGGGCGCCGGTGGACGCCCCGCTGGGGACGATCGCGCGACCCCATCCCCCGCCAGCCAGCCGAACTTCGACCTCGACCGTCGGGTTGCCGCGGGAGTCGAGCACCTCGCGCCCGTGGACGGCGGAGATGGCCGTGCTCATCGGTCCGGCAGGGCTTCGACGCCGGGCAGCTTCTTGCCCTCGACGAACTCGAGCGACGCGCCGCCACCCGTCGAGACGTGGCTCATCTGATCGGTGAGGCCGAGCTTGTCCACCGCCGACACCGAGTCGCCGCCGCCGACCACAGTGATCACCCCGGAACCGGTCCGCGAGGCGACGTACTGGGCGATGGCGTTGGTGCCGTCGGCAAACGGGGCGATCTCGAAGATGCCCATCGGTCCATTCCAGAAGATCGTCCGCGCCTTGGCCAGGTGGGTCGTGTAGGTCGCCACCGTCTGGGGACCGATATCCACCACGATCCAGTCCTTCGGCACCCCGTTGAGCGGCACGACCTGGCGCTGCGAGCGCGGGTGGATCTGGGCCGCGATGACGAGGTCGGTGGGGAGCATGAGGCGCACCCGCTTGCGGCGCGCCTCGCCCAAGATCCGCTCCGCGTTGGCGAGCTGCTCGGTCTCAACCAGGCTCTTGCCCATGGCGTAGCCCTTGGCGGCGAGGAAGGTGTTGGCCATGCCGCCGCCCACCAGGACCGCCTGGCAGCGGGCCAGCAGCACCTCGAGCACCTCGAGCTTGCCGCTGATCTTGGCCCCGCCGATGATCGTGTGGAACGGCCTCGGCGGCTTGTCGAGGAGCCGCGAGAGCGACTCGACCTCCTGCTCCAGCAGCAGTCCCGCCACGCTCGGCAGGAAGTGGGTGATCCCCTCGGTCGAGGCGTGGGCCCGATGCGCCGAGCCGAAGGCGTCGTTGACGTAGATGTCCGCCATGTCGGCGAGCGCCTTCGCGAAGCCGAGGTCGTTGGCCTCCTCCTCGCCGTGGAAGCGGAGGTTCTCCAGGAGGAGCAGGTCACCAGGACGCAGCTTCCCGATCGCCACCTGGACGCCCGGCCCCAGCGCGTCGCCGGTCATGCGCACGTTGCGGCCGAGCAGCTGGCCGAGCCGGTCCGCGACCGGCTTGAGGCGCAGCGCGTCGTTGACCTTTCCCTTCGGCCGGCCGAGGTGGCTGGCCAGGATCACCGCCGCGCCCCGCTCCAGCAGGAAGCGGATGGTCGCCAGGCTTGCCCGGATGCGGGTGTCGTCGGTGATCCGGCCATCGTCCAGCGGGACGTTCAGGTCGGCGCGCAGGAAGACGCGCTTCCCGCGAACGTCGATGTCCCGAACGGTCTGCTTGTTCATGCAGCTACAGCCGCGCGGCCATGAAGCTGGCCAGGTCGGCGACGCGGCAGGAGTAGCCCCACTCGTTGTCGTACCAGGCGATGACCTTCAGCAGGTTGTCGCCGACGACCATGGTGGAGAGCCCGTCGACGATGCTCGACCGGTCGTCGCCCTTGAAGTCCATGCTCACCAGCGGCTCGTCGCTGACGCCCAGGAGCCCCTTCATCGGGCCGTTGGCGGCAGCCTTCAGCGCCGCGTTCGCGGTCTCGGCGGTGACCGGGCGGGTCGTGATCGCCACGAAGTCGATGACGCTGACGGTGGCCGTCGGCACCCGGAGCGAGAAGCCGTCGAACTTGCCCTTCAGCTCGGGGATCACCAGCGACAGCGCCTTGGCCGCTCCGGTGCTGGTGGGGATGATGTTCTGGCCGGCCGATCGCGCACGGCGCAGGTCCTTGTGGAAGACGTCGAGCACGTTCTGGTCGTTCGTGTACGAGTGCACCGTCGTCATGAGTCCACGCTCGATCCCGAACGAGTCCCAGACCACCTTGGCCGGCAGCGCCAGGCCGTTCGTGGTGCACGAGGCGTTGCTGACGATATGGTGCTTCTCCGGGTCGTACGCGCCCTCGTTCACGCCGAGGACCAGCGTGACGTCCTCGTTCTTGGCGGGTGCGCTGATGATGACCTTGCGAGCGCCGGCGTCCAGGTGGGCACGGGCCTTCTCGGCATCGGTGAAGATGCCGGTCGACTCGACCACGATCTCGACCCCGAGGTCCTTCCATGGCAGCGCCGCGGGGTCCTTTTCCGAGTAGGCGCGGATCGGGTAGCCGTCGACCACGATCTCGTTCTCGGTGTGGCTCACCTCGCCGCCGTAACGGCCATAGGTCGAGTCGTACTTGAAGAGATGCGCGTTGGTCGCCGTCGGGGCCAGGTCGTTGATCGCGACCACCTCGACCGTGTCCGGGTGGCGCTCGAGGATCGCCTTCAGGGTCTGGCGGCCGATGCGCCCGAAGCCATTGATGCCGATGCGGGTCACGCTTGCTCCTTCGCATATGCCGGATCTGTCATGCGTTCATTCACGATCGGCAGCAGGCCGATCAGGGACACGTCGCCGGCGAACTTCGTCATCTCGACGCGCACCCGGCGCGCCGGCGCGGGGAATGCCCGTCGATCGATCTCGGCGCGGACGGCGCTCGGCAGCTCGGGGCGATTGCAGCCGATGCTGCCG